>OQVL01000822.1_pt1 | contig 17549 bp, 13 predicted proteins | sample 1691501 | NCBI WGS metagenome assembly OQVL01 (sample SAMN03418253, study PRJEB22391) | human gut metagenome | biome: human-gut; feature: organic feature; material: feces | host: Homo sapiens | place: Tanzania | collected 2013-01 | reverse complement strand
CGGCAGCTGCCGCTAACGACGGCAAGGTTGTCGGCGTTGACGTTGACCAGTCCAACCTTTCAGACACAGTCATCACTTCCGCTATGAAGGGCATCCGCGAAGCAGTAGGCTTCTCGCTTGCAAAATTCTATGACGGCAAGTTTGATGATATCGGCGGCGTTCTTACATCTCTCGGCGCAGCTGACGACGCTGTAGGTCTTCCCACCGATACATGGTCACTCAAGAAATTCACTGTTGAAGACTATAACAAGCTTTTCGCTTCTATCAAAGACGGCTCAGTTAAGGTTGACAACGATTATACTCACCTTGAGAAACCCGAAACTTATGCAAATGTTAACTTTGAATTAGTTAAATAAGTTAAGCACATGGGGTGGGGAAGAGTCATCTTCCCCACCTTTTTGGGTTGAACCTTTTGGTAACATTTTTCTTGAAAAACGCAACAAAAACGGATGTGATTGCAATTGCAGAATGAATATATTATAGAAATGCTCAACATAACGAAGGAGTTTCCCGGAATCATCGCAAACGACGATGTAACCCTTCGCTTAAAGCGCGGCGAAATTCACGCCCTGCTCGGCGAAAACGGCGCGGGCAAATCCACGCTTATGTCGGTGCTTTTCGGACTTTACAGACCCGAAAAGGGCGTTATAAAAAAGAACGGCGAGGTTGTCGATATAAAAGACCCGAACGACGCCACCGCCCTCGGAATAGGAATGGTGCATCAGCACTTTAAGCTTATTGACGTTTTTTCTGTGCTTGACAACATAATTCTCGGTGCGGAAACCACAAAGCTCGGATTTTTGCAGAAAAAGGAAGCAAAAAAACAGGTAATGGAGCTTTCTGAAAAATACGGCTTAAAGGTTGACGTAAACGCCAAGGTTGAAGATATTACGGTCGGTATGCAGCAGCGCGTTGAAATACTCAAAATGCTTTACCGCGAAAACGAAATACTGATTTTCGACGAGCCGACGGCTGTTCTTACCCCGCAGGAAATCGACGAGCTTATGAATATAATGAGAAGCTTCAAAGAAGAGGGTAAGTCAATCCTCTTCATTACGCACAAGCTCAACGAAATTATGGCGGTTTCGGACAGGGTAACGGTTTTAAGAAAAGGCAAGTGCATCGGCACCGTTAACACTGCGGACGTTACAAAGCAGGAGCTTTCTACAATGATGGTCGGAAGACCGGTTCAGCTTGAAGTTGTAAAAGAGCCGGCTAAGCCTAAAGAAGTCGTTCTTTCGGTCGAAAACCTTACAGTGCCGTCAAAAATACACAAGAACAACGCCGTTAAGGACGTCAGCTTTGACGTAAGAGCGGGCGAAATCGTTTGTATTGCCGGTATCGACGGCAACGGTCAGACCGAGCTTATTCAGGGCATTACGGGTCTTGAACCCGTCAAAAGCGGAAAAATAACGCTCTGCGGCGAAAACATTACGCACAGCAGCATAAAAAAGAGAAATAAAACGGGCATTTCCCACATCCCCGAGGACAGGCACAAGCACGGCCTTGTTTTAAAGAATACGCTTGAAGAAAACCTTGTTCTTCAGCGTTTTGACGAAAAACGCTTTCAGAAGATGGGCTTTATAAAATTCGGCGAGGTAAGAAAATATGCCGACGAGCTTATAGAACGCTTTGACGTTCGCTCGGGTCAGGGCGCTGTGACAACAGCCGCAAGTATGTCGGGCGGCAACCAGCAAAAGGCGATAATCGCCCGTGAGATTGACCGCGAAAAACCGCTTCTTATAGCCGTTCAGCCCACGCGCGGACTTGACGTCGGCGCGATTGAGTATATACATTCTCAGCTTGTAAGCGAGCGCGACAAAGGCGCGGCGATACTTCTTGTTTCGCTTGAGCTTGATGAAGTGCTTTCGCTTTCGGACAGAATCCTTGTTATGTACGAGGGCGAAATAGTGGGCGAGGTTGACCCGAAAAACACAACGCCCGAAGAACTCGGACTTTATATGTCCGGTGCCAAAAGGAAAGGAGAGGCGAACTGATATGAAAAAGAACAGCACACCTAATTCGCCTCTTTTGAAGAAAAAAGGTTTCTTTCAAAGCGGCGCTTCACAGTCGGTATTTTCATCACTGTTTTCAATATTCATCGGACTTATTGTCGGCAGTATAATAATCGTTATAGTCGGCGCGGTCAATGAGTCAATGTCGGCAAAAAATATAGTTGAGGGCGTAAAGCTCGTTTTCCTCGGCGTTTTCAGCACGGGACGCGACGCGGCGGGCAACTTGACCTTCGGCTTTAACCCGATTAATATGGGCGACCTTCTTTTCAGAGCAACGCCTCTTATTCTTACGGGACTTTCGGTTGCCGTTGCCTTTAAAACGGGTCTTTTCAATATCGGCACACCCGGTCAGTACCTTATGGGTACGGCGGCAACGCTTTATCTTGCGCTTTCTATCCCTCACGATAAAGTAAATCCGACGCTTATTTGGGTAATCGCATTTTTGGGCGGCATTGTTGTCGGCGGTCTTTGGGGCGCTCTTTCGGGACTTTTCAAGGCGCTTTTAAACGTGAACGAGGTAATTGCCTGTATTATGACAAACTGGATTGCGGCAAACCTTGTAACGTGGTTCTTTGAGTCGCACGATGCGCTCAAAAACTCATACGAATACGGCAAGGTCGGCTACATCTGCAAAACAAGCTTTAATGAGGTTTCGACTTCAAAGCTCGGGCTTGACAAGCTTTTCCCCGGGTCACAGGTAAACGGCGGAATAATCATTGCAATTGTGCTTGCAATTCTTGTTTATGTTCTTATGTCGCGCACAACGCTCGGCTACAAGCTCAAAGTATGCGGCTCTAACAGGCATGCGGCAAAATACGCCGGCATAAACGACAAATTCTGCATAGTCCTTTCAATGGGCATCGCAGGCGGTCTTGCGGGCAGTGCGGCGGCGCTTTATTGGCTCGGCGGCAATACGGAATTTTATTGGTCGACATATCAGTCGCTTCCGGCAGTCGGCTTCAACGGCATTCCCGTTGCGCTTCTTGCAACAAACAACCCGATAGCGGTTATTTTTGCGGGCTGCTTTATGTCGATGCTCAACATTGCGGGCCTTCAGATTAAAAACCTTACGACCTACAACGAGTATCTTACCGATATAATCATCGCGGTAATCGTTTATATGAGCGCGTTCTCGCTCTTCATCAAAACCGCGCTCGAAAACAGAATAAAAAAATCACAGCTTAAAAAAGCGGCAAAAGCCGCCGTTTCAGACAACGCGAAAGGAGAGGATAAATAATGGTATTTTTGATACAGCAAACTATGGTATTCGCAGTTCCTCTTCTCATCGTTGCCCTTGCGGGCGTGTTCGCCGAGCGAAGCGGTATAATCAACCTTGCGCTTGAAGGTATTATGATTTTCGGCGCGTTTATCGGCGTTCTGTTTATAAGAACAATGCAGATGAAAGGCGTTTTCGATATTAAGCAGGGTCAGCTTTTATTGCTCACGGCAATGCTTGTCTGTGCTTTTGCGGGCGCAATATTCTCGCTTCTTCTTTCATTCTCGGCAATCAACCTCAAGGCGGACCAGACAATCGGCGGCACGGCTCTCAATATGTTGGCTCCCGCGCTTGTTCTCTTCCTTATAAACGTTCTTGCAAGACAAAACACGCTTCTTATAGAGGGCGACGCTCCTTCGTGGTTTATGCTCAAAAAGAGCACTTTCGGAATTGACCGCGAGACAGACATCGGCTTTTTCGGCGAATTGTTTTTAAACAAGGTTTATATTTCGACTTATGTTTGCATTCTTCTTTTTGTTGTGCTTTCAATAATTCTTTATAAAACGCGTTTCGGTTTAAGACTTCGTGCCTGCGGCGAAAATCCGCAAGCGGCGGACTCTCTCGGAATCAACGTTAAAAAGATGCGTTATGCCGGCACAACAATATCGGGCGCGCTTGCAGGCGTCGGCGGATTTGTTTATGCGCTTGCCGCGGCAAACTGCGCTTCAACCGGCGAGGTTGCGGGCTTCGGCTTCCTGGCTCTCGCGGTTATGATTTTCGGTAACTGGAATCCCGGCAACATTGCGTTTTCGGCAGTCCTTTTCGGACTTTTCAAATGCATCGCCGCTTCCTACACCACAATTGATATAAACGGCGACGGCGTTTATGCGCTGGCACAGCTCGGCGTAAGCCCGCATGTTTACAGAATGCTTCCATATATAATTACGCTTGTAGTGCTTGCGTTCACCTCTAAAAAGTCACGCGCACCCAAAGCCGAGGGTATACCTTACGACAAAGGAGCGAGATAAATGAACGCAGTCAAAGAGAAAAAAGAATTTTCAAAGGCTGAAAAAAAGGTAAGGCGCAAAAAAAGAGCCAAAAAGGCACTTGTTATAATACTTGCCGTAATAGTTTTTATTTCGGCATTTACGCTTGTCGCAAACCTTTTCAGCCGAAGTGCAATGCTTAAAAAAGCCAAAAGCTATAAAAAGGTTTCATATGACGAAGCACAGCTTGTTCCTCAAAAGGACAAAAACGGCGATTGGGTATTTACAACTGACCGCGACCTTCGCGTTATGCAGCTTACCGACGTTCACCTCGGAATAGGCTATATGTCGGCAATAAGCAAAGACAAACAGGCTATGAACGCTGTTGCCGCAATGATAACCCGCGAAAAGCCCGACCTTGTTGTTGTTACGGGCGACCTTGCGTTCCCCGTACCGTTCCAGGCAGGCACGCTTAACAACAAAAGCCCGGCGATGGTATTTGCGGAGCTAATGGAAAGCCTCGGAGTATATTGGACAATGACCTTCGGCAACCACGATACCGAAGCTTATGCATATTATTCGCGCGAGGATATTGCGGATTTTTATGAAAACAGCGGTTACGAGCACTGCATATTTAAAGCCGGTCCCGAAAACGTTGACGGCAGCTGCAACAACGTTATTAAGGTTAAAAATTCAGACGGAATAATAACAAACGCGCTTATTTCGCTTGATACGCACGCCTATCTTGACGACGACCCATTCGGTATTTTCTGGCATTACGATAACGTGCACGACAACCAGATTGAATGGTACAAAAACGTTATCGCTTCGCTTGAAAGCGAAAATGCAAAAACAGCCGCGGAAAAGGGGATAGCTTACGACGCCGGTAAAAAGGTTCAGTCTTTCCTTTTCTTCCACATTCCGCTTGCGGAATACCGTGACGCATGGGATGAGTTTAAAGAAAACGGTCACAAAGACACCGAAAACGTTAAATATATCGGCGGCTTTAAGGGTGAAAACGTTTGCTGCGGAAGCGGCGAGGACGACCTTTTTGAAACAGTTGCAAAGCTTGGTTCAACAAAGGCTATGTTCTGCGGTCACGACCACATAAACAACTATGCGCTTCGTTACAAGGGCGTTGTGCTTTCTTACGGCTACAGCGTTGACTGCCTTGCGTATTCGGGCATAAACAAAATCGGTTCACAGCGCGGCTGTACAATCATTACAATGTCGCCCGACGACACGTATTCAATCGACAAATACAATTACTATTCCGACCGCTATGCAAATCTTGACGGCTTCGAGCGCGAAACCGTAAAAATGCAGTATGAAGGAATGGCTTATGAACCCTATGATAAATAATTAAATTACGGAGCTGAAAAAAACATCTGCTTTTTCAGCTCCGCTTATTTTTTAAAACTATTAATAAAGCCCGTCAAGTATTTCTACCGATGGTGAGGTTAATTCATAGCAAAAAGCATTAAGTTGTCATTTCTTTGCTTTTTGCGGTCCGAACTTTTTTACAGCCACTTTTATTTATAAAGCCCGTCAAGTATTTCTATTGCGTGCGCTATACAGCCGTCGTTATTTGAACGCGTTATATATGTTGCCGAGAGAAGTGCTTCTTCAGAGCCGTTTTCGGGTACAAATCCGGCGTGTGCGGCTTTTAGCATTTCAACATCGTTATAGCCGTCGCCCGCCGAATAAATATCGGCTTTTTTGCATCCGAGCGCTTTGCCGAGCTTTAAAAGCCCAACGCCTTTATCGACGCCCTTTTTTAAAACCTCTATATAGTCGCCGTCGGTTCTTAAAAAATTAATTTCGGGGTATTTTTCAAGCTCTTTTTGTATTGCTTTGCTGTTAACGGGTGAGTGAATCATAACCTTTGTCCACGGCAGCACAGCTTCTTTAAAGCTTTTTACCGTTTCAAATGAAATATCCTGACTTGTAAAATGTCTTACCGATGTTTCTTCAGGGTTAAGCGCCGTAACTTTTTTAAACGAATACATTTCAAACGCCGCCTCGGGGAAAAGCCCGTGTATCTCTTCTAAGGGCTTTATGCCCTCTTCTTCTATTGCGTCGTCAAAAATCACTTTATTTTCTTTATAATCATACGCCATAGCGCCGTTGCCCAAAAGCACGGGTGCGTTTATATATTCTTCGCGGTACAGGTGAAAACCCTGAAAAACTCTGCCCGTGCAAACGGTGAAAAAGCCGCCCTCTTTTATAAAATATTTAATTGCGTCAATTACGTCGGGCGTTATAACGCCGCTGTCGTTTTTCAGCGTTCCGTCAAAATCGCTTGCCAAAAGAACATTTTTGAATTTCATAAGAACCTCCGCGCTTTTTTGAAAATTTTATCAAAAGACGCGCGCAATATCAACATAAAGGCGGAAAAACCGTCAATTTAAATAATTTAAAGGCTCATATTTTGTAGGATTTTTGCAGTAAGCGTAATAAAAATTCTTGATTATAGCGAATTTAAATGGTATAATAATTAACCGTATTATTTTATGAACGGGGGCATTTCGGTGCTGATATTAAAAGACTCCTACAATTCGACCCTTTCGCTCAGAGACACGCAAAAAGCAATAAAGCTTGTCCGCGACACGTTTGAGGACAACCTTGCCGCGGCTTTGAATCTTGACAGAATTTCCGCGCCGCTTTTCGTAACAGAAAAAAGCGGAATTAACGACGACCTTAACGGCGTTGAACGCGCGGTGTCGTTCGATATAAAAAATATGCCCGAGGCGGGAAAGGCTGTAATAGTTCATTCGCTTGCAAAGTGGAAAAGGCTCGCTCTTTACGAATACGGCTTCAGCGCGGGCGAGGGGCTTTATACCGATATGAACGCCATAAGGCGCGACGAGGAGTTTGACAATCTTCATTCGATATATGTTGACCAGTGGGACTGGGAACGCGTAATTTCAAGAGAAGAACGCAATGTTGAGTTTTTAAAGAACATTGTAAATAAAATCGTAAATGCGCTTTGCGACACACTTGATACGGTTAAAAAGGCGTTCCCGCAAATTCCCGTAACACTCTCGCGCGACGTTTATTTTATCACCGCCGAAGAGCTTCTTGCGCGTTACCCCGCTCTTTCGCCGAAGGAGCGCGAAAGAGAAATTACCAAAGAGCACAAAACCGTGTTTCTTATGGGCATCGGCGGCAAGCTCAAAAACGGCGCGCCGCACGACGGCAGAGCGCCCGACTATGACGATTGGAGCCTTAACGGCGACATACTTGTTTACAGCGACGTTCTCGGTGAATCTTTTGAGGTTTCTTCAATGGGCATAAGAGTTGACAGCGAGTCGCTTTCTTATCAGCTTAAAGAAGCAAACAAAGAAGAAAGAAAAGAATATCCCTATCACAAAATGATACTCGAAAACGAATTGCCGCTTACAATAGGCGGCGGCATAGGTCAGTCAAGAGTATGCATGCTGCTTTTGGGCAAAGAGCATATAGGCGAGGTTCAGGCTTCGCTTTGGCCCGACGAAATGAAAAAACTTTGCGCCGAAAAGGGCGTAAAGCTTCTGTAAAAAATATCCGCACAGCGGTGGATATATACGGTTAAATTAATTTGAAGGTGAAAGTGTGACAAAAAGAGAAGATATAAGAAACGTTGCGATAATCGCTCACGTTGACCACGGCAAAACCACGCTTGTTGACCAGCTTTTGCGCCAAAGCGGCATTTTCCGTGCAAACGAGCAGGTCGAAGAGCGCGTAATGGACTCAAACGACCTTGAAAGAGAGCGCGGAATTACGATTCTTTCAAAAAACACGGGCATACACTACAACGGCGTAAAAATCAATATTGTTGACACCCCCGGCCATGCCGATTTCGGCGGCGAGGTTGAGCGCATAATGATGATGGTTGACGGCGTTTTGCTTCTTGTGGACGCGTTTGAGGGCTGTATGCCGCAAACACGCTTTGTTCTTAAAAAAGCGCTTGCTTTGGGCAAAAAAGCTATTGTCGTAATAAACAAGATAGACCGTCCCGGCGCACGCCCGCGTGAGGTTATAGACGAAGTGCTTGACCTTTTCATAGAGCTTGGTGCCAACGACGACCAAATAGATTTCCCCGTGGTTTTCGCCTCGGCAAGAGACGGTTATTCTTCTCTTGACCCCGATGTGCGCGAGGGCGATATGAGGCCGCTTCTTGACTCTATTCTTGAAAATATCGAGCCTCCCTGCGGCGATGTTGACGGCGATTTGCAGATTTTGTTTTCAAGCCTTGATTATGACGACTATCTCGGCAGAATAGGCATAGGCAGGGTTGAACGCGGCTCTGTAAGAGAGGGCGAAACCGTAACCCTTTGCAAGCAGGACGGCACAATTGAAAACGTCAAGGTTGTAAAGCTTTATCAGTTTGAGGGCTTAAAGCGCGTTGAGTGCCAAAACGCCAAAATGGGTGACCTTGTAGCTGTTTCGGGCATTGCCGACCTTAACATCGGCGAAACTGCCTGTGAGCTCGGAAAGCCCGACCCGCTTCCCTTTGTTAAAATCGACGAGCCGACCATTTCAATGAACTTTATGGTTAACGACAGCCCGTTTGCAGGGCGCGAGGGTAAGTTCGTAACATCGCGCAACATAAGGGCAAGGCTGTTTAAAGAGGTTGAAACAAACGTAAGTATGCGCGTTGAAGAAACCGAAACAACAGATTCATTCAAGGTTTCGGGCAGAGGCGAGCTTCACATTTCAATTCTTATCGAAACTATGCGCCGTCAGGGCTATGAGTTTCAGGTGTCTAACCCCAAGGTTATTTACAAGCGCGACGAAAACGGTCAGCTTTTAGAGCCTATGGAGCTTCTTATAATCGAAGTGCCGCAGGATTATGTCGGCGCGGTTATGGAAAAGATAGGCTCAAGAAAAGGCGAACTTGAAAATATGGACGTTCGCGACGGCGGCTCTACTCATGTTGAGTTTAAAATACCCGCAAGGGGGCTTATCGGCTATCGCAGTGAGTTTATGACCGACACAAACGGCAACGGCATTATGAATAACCTTTTTGCAGGGTATGAGCCTTATAAGGGCGATATTCAGATGCGCGAACACGGCTCTATCATCGCTCACGAAACTGGTGAAAGCACGGGCTACGGACTTTTCAATACCCAGGACAGAGGCAGACTTTTCATAGGGCCCGGCGTTGAGGTCTACGAGGGTATGATTGTCGGCGAGTCGTCAAAAAGCGAGGATATAGTTTGCAATGTCTGCAAGAAAAAACAGATGACAAACACGCGTGCTTCGGGCAGTGACGAGGCTTTAAGGCTTGTTCCGCACACGGTTTTGAGCCTTGAACAGTCGCTTGAATTTATAGGCGACGACGAGCTTGTAGAGGTTACGCCGAAAAGCATTCGTATGCGCAAAAAAATTCTTTCAAAAGAACAGCGTATGAAACAGCAATTCAAAAAGAACTGAGTGAACAGGGATTGTAAAATGCATTTTTTACAGTCCCTCTTTGTTTCTATTGAAAACCGTGACGTATTATGGTATTATCTTTTTATATTAATCGTCTTAATCGTCGCCGCTGCGGCGCGCAAAAAACAAATTTAAATTACAGCCGCAATAAAAACGCAATGTGCTTTTGCAACATTTTGTGCTGATTTTGAGTCAGGTTTTATAAATACTTATTGATATTGGAAGTGTAGGTTTTGAAAAAGCTGAGCGATATATACCCGGGTGCCGCCGACGTTGCGGTAAAAGATATTAAAATAAATTCAAAGGACGTAACAAAGGGCGACATTTTTTTGTGCACAATGGGCGTTACCGCAGACAGACACCTGTTTATTGAAGACGCTGTGAAAAACGGCGCGGCGGCTGTCGTTGTGAGCCGCGACGTTAAAGACCCGGGCGTTCCCGTGGTGAAGGTTCCCGATACAAATAAAGAGATTTTCCACCTTGCGGGCGAATTGTATTCATACCCTCAAAACGAGCTTAAAATGATTGGCGTTACGGGCACAAACGGCAAAACCTCGGTTGCCGAAATGGTCTATAATTTTTTGGGAAAAAGGTGCGCATATCTTGGCACAAACGGCAAAAAATATAACGGCAAAACCGAGCGCATAAGAAACACAAGCCCCGATGTTGACCGCTCCTATAAATACTTCCGCGAGTTTCTTGACGGCGGCTGTGATACCTGCGTCAGCGAAATTTCAAGCGAGGCTATGTATCGGCACAGGCTCGACGGCATTCGCTACGATATATGTGTGCTCACAAATATAACCGAGGACCATCTTAATATACACAAAACTGTCGAAAATTATGCCGAGTGCAAGGCAAACGCATTTTCGCTTGTAAAACCAGACGGTTTTTCAATTCTTTACAGCGGCAGTCTTTATCTTGACAAGGTTATGGAAAAAGCAAACGGCACGGTGCTTACATACGGCTATAAAAAGAGCGACGACCTTTACATTTCAAGGTGTGATGTTAAAAACGGACTTTCGTTTTCGTTTGTTTACGGCGGCAAGGAGTATTCTGTGAATACAAAGCTTCACGGAAGCTTTAATGCCCTCAATATCGCTGCGGCATTTCTTGTCTCTATAAAGCTCGGCGTTCCGCTTGAAACGCTCATAAAAAAAGCCGAAGCGTTAAATCCCGTTGAGGGACGCTGTGAGTTTTTACACTTCGGTCAGAATTTCAATATTGTGCTCGATTATGCCCACACAGAGGACGCGCTCAACAAGGTGCTTGACGACCTCAACCTTTCAAAAAACGGGCGAATAGTTACGGTTACGGGCAGTGCCGGCGGCAGAGAGAGAGAAAAAAGGCCGCGTATAGGCAAAATCGTGCTTGAAAAATCGGATTTTGTAGTTTTTACCGAGGACGACCCGAGAAACGAAAACGTTTATTCAATAATCCGCGATATGCTTAAAAACGCTGACGGCAAAAGCAATTATACCGTAATAGGCGACAGGGCGGACGCAATAAGATATGCTGTTCTCACTGCACGCAAAAACGATACCGTTTTAATTGCGGGCAAGGGGCGCGACAATTATATGGCTGTCGGCAACGAGTATATTCCTTATTGCGATTATGACGTAATTGAGAAGTGCTTTAAAAAGTTAAATTCTTGACAACGTAAGGAATTTCGGATAAAATAAAACTACAATTGGGTGTTTGTGCCCGCTATTTGTCTATATTGGTTTTGAGAGTGTGTTGCATTTATGATTAGACCTTCAAATCAAAGCTGCTATCTTTATTTTAAACAGTGCACCGAAGATTTCGGCTCTTACAACGTTGCCGAGAGCTTCGGCAATATGATAAGCCGAAAAAAATTCCTTCGCGATGTTGACGCAATCGCGGGCTATCTTGACAAAAGCAATATAAAACGCGGCGACGTTGTAACAATATTTTTGCCTACGGTTGTGCAAAGCTTCGCGGCGTTTTATGCCGTGAACAAAATCGGCGCAATAGGCAACATTGTTCACCCGCTTACGCCTGCAAATGTGCTCGACGAAATGCTCGGCGAAACCAATTCAAAGGCAATTTTCATTCTCGATATTTTGGCGGCGCCTTATAAAGATGTGCTTGAAAAAAGAAATTTGCTTACAATAATCTGCTCAAATTCCGACTATGTTCAAAAGGTGTTTAAGCCCGCTTTCAAAATTTATGAAAAAACCAAGGTAAAAGACGATATAAATGTTTCAAGGCGGATTTCATATAATACAGTTACGCATTTAAGCTTTATTACAAAGGCTGTTGAAAACAACGGCGGCGACGACGCTGTTTATCTTCACGGCGGCGGCACCACGGGCAAAAGCAAAACCATAAGAATTTCATCAAACAATTTAAACGCGCTTGCATTCAAATTAAGCTTTTTTGACTCTCCGCATGAACCGGGCGATGAGTTTTCGCTTATAGTTTTGCCGCTGTTTCACGCGTTCGGGCTCGGCGTTGCGCTTCATTTTTCAATGTGCGCGGGCTTTACTTGCATAGGTATGCCGAAATTTTCTGCCGAAAAAGCCGTTAAATACATAAAAAAATACAACGTTACATATATTCTCGGCGTTCCCAATATGTTTAAAAAGATGCTTGACGAGCCGTCGTTTGACGGTCCGCATTTAAAAAAGCTCAGGCTTCTTTGGGCGGGCGGCGATACGGTCAGCGAAAACTTCCTTAACACCTTTAACTCAAAACTTCAAAAATGGGGCAGTAAGGGCAAGCTTTTAAGGGGTTACGGTCTTACCGAGGTCACTTCTGTGTGCACCGCAAACTGCGCTGCGGCATACCGCGAAAACTCAATCGGCAGACCGCTTGCCGAAATTGATATTCAGATTTGGGACGAAAAAAAGAAAAAGCTTCCGCCCAATACTATCGGCGAAATCGTTATTTCGGGCGATACCGTTATGAACGGCTATTTAAACAGCGCCGACAGCGGCGTTTATACCGACCGCAAGGGCAGGCGATATGTACTTTCGGGCGACCTCGGCTATCTTGATGAAGACGGCTACCTTTATTTTACAGGCCGAAAGAAACGCCTTATAATAATTTCGGGCTACAACGTCTATCCGAGCGATATTGAATCAAAGGTTCTTACGCTTGATTATGTTGACGAAGCCTGCGCCGTTCAGGGCTATCTTGACGGCAAGCCGATTGTCAAGCTCTTTGTCACGTTAAAAGAGCCGTCGGCTAATGAAGACGAAACCGCGCTTGAAATTAAAGAGTTCTGCAACAAAACGCTTGAAAGATTTTCGCGCCCGACCTTTGTTACGGTAATGGAAAAGCTCCCGAGAACGCAAATGGGCAAGGTTGACTTTATGAAGCTTACCGATATGCCGCCGACGCCTGCGCCGACAAAGCGAGAATTGCGCGAAGAACGCAAGGCTCAAAAGGAACTTGAGCGTTCCGAAAAAGAAGAGAAGAGCACAAGCGACAAGCACAAGGCGTGACTGCAGAATATCTCTGAAATACAAAGCAACGGAGAGTATTGAATGAGTACAAAAAACAAAAAATCATTTGCCGACAAAATGCAGAAAAGTCCGTTTATGATGGTCGGCGTAATTGTTGCGGCGGTTGCGGCGCTTATTGTGGTTTTGAGCGTTACTTCGGGCATAAAAAAGGGGATTGCCGAAAAAAACGCCGAAACAACAGCGCCTTTTAAAAGTGCCGAAACAGCAGTAACAGAAGCCAAGCTTTTTAATTCAAAACAGGCAGAATCAAAAGATGTAAAGCTTTATGACAAAAGCGTGAGAACTGCTTCTTATGCGGCAACCTCTTCATTTTTCAGGCTTTTGCTGTCTTTTAACGGCGGCGTGCCCGAAATCAATTCGGCTTTTATCGCAGTTTTTATTGATGAAAAAACGGTCGTAAAGCTTCCGTGCACAGTTGAGACGGATAAAATATCGGCGGACTTTTTGCTTGAAGATATAAGCGATATTAAAAATCTTCTTTCTGTTACCGACGGCATTAATCTTACCTTTGAAAGCTTTCCCGGCGCAAAGCCGTTTGCGCTTTATATAAATACCGCGTCAAGTCCCGACAAAGCGCTTGCTTTGTGCGGCACTTTTGAGGGTACGCCGAGCAGTGCGTCCGTTGAAAACAAAGCCTTGTTTCATGACACCGAAAGCGGAATAAAACGTGTTGAAACGGTAATGAACGACGGCTTTTTATGGCTCGATATTTATTTTGCGGACGAAAACAGCTTCAACACCTTAAATTACGGTTTTAAAAATAATTTTATCGGCTTTAAATACGGCGACAAAAGCACGCTTTTCAGCGTGACCGAATATAAGGACTTGAAAATGCTTCGCTGTAAATTCGATTCATATGCGCTCGCACAATTCAGAAAAGATACGGGCAAAAGCGACATTACAATCCCCGAAATCTTTAAAGACGTTGAAATTTTCTCTTCAAATTACGACGATAAAACCGAGCTTTTTATACTTGAATAAATTAATAATTATTACAATTAAAACAATTTGTTACAAAGCAGTTTTTCGCTTGACTAAAACTTAAAACGGTCGTATAATCAAAACGCGCCGAGAGGAAACCCTTCGGTGCGTTTGGCTGTTATAAAAAAATATATTTAAAGGATGTTTCACTATGAAATATGATGTTGTTATAGTCGGTGCGGGTCCCGCAGGCATTTTTACCGCCCTTGAGCTTTTGAAAAACGGCTGTGACAAAAAAATCATTATTGTCGAAAAAGGTCAGCCTGTTGAAAAGCGCAGCTGCCCCAAGGCAAAAACGATGCACTGCGTAAACTGCAAGCCCTATTGCCACATTACAACGGGCTTTTCGGGCGCGGGCGCTTTCTCTGACGGCAAGCTTTCTTTGAGCGCCGATGTCGGCGGCGATTTGCCCACTTTGATAGGCGAAGCCTTTGCGCAGGAGCTTATCGACTATACAGACAAAATTTATCTTGAATTCGGCGCGGATACACACGTTGAGGGTATCAATACCGGCGACGCCGTTAAAGAAATAAGAAAGCGCGCCATTCAGGCGGGTTTAAGGCTTGTTGATTGCCCTATTCGCCACCTCGGCACAGAAAAAGCGCAGACTCTTTACCTTGAAATAGAAAACTATCTTCGCGACCACGGCGTGGAAATGATTTTCGGCTATGAGTGCACAGATATTTCAATCGAAAATAACGAGTGCAAGAGCATTTACATAACAAACGGCAAAGATTCAAAAGAAATTTTCGGCGACAAAATAATAATCGCCACGGGCAGGCGCGGCGCCGATTGGCTTGAAAAGCTCTGCTCAGAGCACGGCATTGAGCATCAGGCGGGCACTGTCGATATAGGCGTTCGCGTTGAAGTCCGCAACGAGGTTATGGAAAAGGTCAACGAAGCACTTTACGAGTCAAAGCTCATAGGTTACCCGAAGCCGTTTAAAAACAAGGTAAGAACCTTCTGCCAGAATCCCGGCGGCTTTGTAAGCCAGGAAAACTACGACAATAACCTTGCCGTTGTTAACGGCCACTCTTATAAAGAAAAGAAATCCGACAATACTAACGTTGCAATACTTTGTTCGCACAACTTTAACTATCCCTTTAATCAGCCTATTGAGTATGCTCAAAAGGTTGGCGAGCTTACCAATATGCTCGGTGCGGGTCATATTCTCGTTCAGCGTTACGGCGATATTCTCGACGGCAAGCGCACATGGCAAAAAGAGCTTGCACAGTCAAACCTGCGCCCGTCGCTTCCTGATGCGGTTGCAGGCGATATAACCGCGGCAATGCCTTACAGGGCAATGACAAATATAATCAACTTCATTCAGGCTGTTGACCATGTTGTTCCGGGCTTTGCTTCTACTGAAACGCTTCTTTATTCGCCCGAGCTTAAATTCTACAGTAACAAAATCAAAATGGATACAGACCTCAACACAAGCGTAAAAGGACTTCACTGCCTCGGCGACTCCTCCGGGTGGACAAGAGGCCTTATGATGGCGTCTGTAATGGGCGTTCTTATGGGAAGGAAAATTGTTGAAGAAGATGCAAACAAATAAACAAAAACGCTCAAAAAAGATAAAAGAAATCGCAATAATTGCAGTCGGAATTGTGCTTATTTTTGCAATTGTTTTCGGAATTGTTTCGGCACTTAAAAAGCCCGGCAAGGATGACGGCGGCACAACAAAGCCCGAAGAAGTAAAAACCACCGAAAGCACCGCGCCCGAAACCACGTTGCCGCCAACGCCTAAGGGCGATATTTCGGACACCGTTAAGGGCGGACACTACAACAACAGCGTTGCGGCTTATTTTTCGGGGGCTGTTCTTGTTTGCGGCGATTATGCTCTGGAGCTTGTAGGCAGCAACCCGTCCGAAAAATATGCGTCGGTTGTGTCTGCGTTTGCCGAGAAATACCCCTCGCTTAACGTGAGCTGTGCGCTTATTCCGAAAAGCTCTGCGTTTTATATTCCGTCAAACGTTTCTGACAGTGTAAGCGAAAGTGTTCGTCAGAATATTGCAAATCAGTACAGAATACAGCAAAAATATATAACCGGAACATACGGTATGATGAGCGATAAGGTTAAAAAAGTCGACGCTATGGGCGAGCTTACAAAGCACAACGGCGAGTATACCTATTACAGGACCGACCATCACTGGAACTCTCTCGGGGCATATTACGCTTCTGTGGCTTATTGCAATCTTAACAATATTGAGCCGCGCTCGATATACGACTATGAAACACAGCGTTTGGGCGAGTATGTCGGTTCTATGCAGACGTTTTGCAAAACGCATCAGGACTGTCTCGACCAAAACCCCGATGTAACTATTGTTCGCTTTCCCAAAGCACAGACCTCTGTAAAAATCATAAGCGGCGGTGTGGAAACCGACGGTAAGCTTCTCGACACATCGGCGCCGCAGTATTGGACTGCTTTTTTAGGCGGCGACCATCCGCTGACGGTTATTAAGACCGACAACACCACAGGAAAAAAGCTTCTTATATTCAAAGAGTCGTTCGGAAACGCCTTTGCGACCTATATGGCTGACTATTATGACGAAATTTATGTCGTGGATATAAGAGAAGATGTAGAAGCAACCTCGTCGCTTATTGCGAATAACGGAATAACCGACGTGCTTTTCATAAACAACATATTCGCTTCTGTTTCGCTTGTTTCCGATATAGAAGAAAAAGCACAGTCATAAATTTTAATATAATGCTGTTTCAGGCTGTAAAAACGTTTGTTTTTACAGCCTGAAGTTTTAAGAGTACATTTTTGAATGAATTTTTTTAAGCGGTTTATAATAATTTTATATCGGGGGCGATTATATGACAGTAAAAATTAAGCCGCTTATAAAACAGGTGGGAACAGCGCTTATTGTGGGCGCAGTATCCGGGCTTCTTACAAAAAACAGCGTTAAAAGCTTCGGCGAAACGGCGGTTCAGCCGTCGTTCGCGCCGCCGTCATGGCTTTTTCCGACGGTGTGGACGCTGCTTTATATTTTGATGGGCGTTTCGGCATATCTTGCCGAAGTCAACAGCAAGCCGTCAAAGGAGAGGACGCGGGCGTTTGTGTTTTATTACGCTCAACTGTTTTTCAACTTTCTTTGGAGCTTTATTTTCTTTTCTATGAGGGCATATCTTGCGGCTTTTTTGTGGCTTTTAATTATGTGGGTGCTGATACTTCTGACCGCGGTTTCGTTTTATAAAATCAAAAAAACGGCGGCGTATCTTTTAGTGCCGTATCTTGCGTGGGTGGCGTTATGTTGGCAAAGTTATTGAAATTGACTCCAGCACAAGTGGTGTAGAGACAGAAGAAAACATTCAGAAATTACTAACTATTGAGAAAAATACCAATCCAATTGAGATTGTGCTGCATGTATATAAGCTGAAAGAAGGTTGGGATGTAAATAATCTGTTTACTATTATCCCTCTTAATGCTGCAAAG
>OQVL01000821.1_pt1 | contig 17554 bp, 13 predicted proteins | sample 1691501 | NCBI WGS metagenome assembly OQVL01 (sample SAMN03418253, study PRJEB22391) | human gut metagenome | biome: human-gut; feature: organic feature; material: feces | host: Homo sapiens | place: Tanzania | collected 2013-01 | reverse complement strand
TAAATACGCCATTGTTAACTCTTTGTTGTGAGTCAACTTTTTTCAGGGAAAGACACTACGGTACGGAATATGCGTGCCGTGCGCAAAACAGCCTCCTGTGGTACGCGAAGCGTTTTCTGAAGCATTCGGTGTAAAAAACAGGCGTTTCCGGTACGGAAGGGATATTCGGTACCGGAAACCCCCTTCTCCGGTACGGAATAGACAACTCGTGTGCCGGATGCAGCCATTGCCGACCACTTTTGTCGCAATCACCAACTATTTGTATTCATTATACCTATCTTACTGTTCCCGGCTTGCCGGTTCTTAAAATATTTATTTGTTTTTAAGTATTTTCTTTCTATATTTGGACTTACCAATTCAACCCGACAAATAATAACCATTTGACTGTTCGACAAATTGACCATTTAGGTATTAATTAATAACCATTATTAAAACTAATTCAATTATGTTGAAACAGTTCCTTAAAGGAATGGCTGTGGCCGTTATGGTTGCAGCAGTGGGGCTGGGATGCGCCACGCAGGCGTATGCGCAGAGCCGGACCGTAAACGGGAAAGTTACAGACAGTAAGGGAGAACCTGTTATCGGGGCGTCCGTATTTGTCGTAGGTTCCACAAATCATGGCACCGAAACTGATTTGGAAGGCAATTACAGCCTTTCTGTACCTTCAGGTGCAAGTCTTAATTTCTCATGTATCGGTTACGCTACTGAGATTGTTCCCGTGGGCGACCGCACCGTTATCAATGTGACTCTCAAAGACGACACGCAGTTTATTGAAGAGACTGTCGTAATCGGTTATGGTGTGCAGAAGAAGAGTGACGTTACCGGAGCAATTGCTTCCGTAAAGAGCGGAGACCTTGAGAATAGGACGGCGACAGATATCGCGCAGGCCTTGCAGGGTAAAGCTGCCGGCGTACAGATTGTCAATGCATCCGGAGCACCTGGCGCCGCATCTTCCATTCAGATACGAGGCTATTCATCCAATTCCAAGACATCGCCTCTTATGATTGTGGACGGACTCAAAGTAAGTGATATAAGCTATCTTGACCCAGACAGCATCGAGTCCATAGAGGTGCTCAAGGATGCCGCGTCTGCTGCAATTTATGGTATTGAAGCAGGTAACGGCGTCGTTCTCGTGACCACCAAGTCCGGTAAATCAGAGCAGGGAAGGGGACGGGTATTCTATAATTTACAAACGTCAATGCAGAAAGCTGCACGTCTTCCGGAGTTGATGAATGCTCAGGAATACATGGAGTATATGAAACTCTCAGGCGCCGCTACCGAAGCTGATTTTGATTATGACGGCAAGACAGATACGAACTGGGCGGACTATATGCTGGAAAAAGGATATCAGACACGTCATACAGTAGGTGTGGAGGGAGGAAATGACCGCGCCAAGTTCTATGCTTCACTGGCTTACACCGACAATAACGGTATTATCGTCGGAGACAAGGATACTTTCAAGAGACTCGTCGGACAGGTCAATGCCGAGTATAAGGTTAACGATTGGCTGACGGTAGGAGTCAATACCACCATAGACCGAAACAAGAGAAGGGCACTTGCCGAGAGCTCCAGAATATCGGATACGGTTTTTGCGTCAATCATGACCGCGGACCCTCTTACTCCATATATCTATGATTCCAATAGTATTCCGAGCAGGGTGCAGGATGTGATAAATGCCGGCCACAAGGTCCCTATGGATCCGCAGGGGAATGTCTATGGTGTGTCCGTTTTCGGAGATCCAAGCTATATATGGAATCCGGCTGCAATCCTTGATCGCAGGGATACCGAGACCCAGAGTTTCATGATCCGTGGTACTGCCTATGCGAATATCACTCCTTTCAAGGGTTTCGTGTTCACATCAAGACTTGGATATCAGGGCGGTTACAATCAGACCAGTACATACAATCATGAAGTCTATACCACTGCCCGTAACAACCAGGCCATGTCCATTACCGGCGTTGCCAACAACAGGGTTTATTATCAGTGGGAGAACTTTGCAAACTACAATACCGCCATTGGCAAGAATGCCATTTCAGCGATGGCCGGTATGTCCTACCAGCAGACCAACACTGACTTTGTAAGGGCCTATGCAAATGAACTTTCAAACGGAAAGCCTAATTTCAGATATCTTAGCGATGCTGTCAATACCCCTCAGATGTCTGTGGGTGGAAATCCTAATACCAAAGCCAATCTTTCATTCTTCGGACGTTTGGGCTACTCGTATGACAACAGGTATTTCTTCCAGGCCAATTTCAGAGCGGACGCATACGATACCTCCAAGCTTGACAAGAGTCACAGGTGGGGTTATTTCCCTTCTGTCTCTGCCGGTTGGACCATCAGTAATGAAGAGTTCATGCAGCCTGTCAAGGATGCCCTTTCTCTTACTTTCATGAAACTGCGCGCGTCCTGGGGTGTGAACGGTAATGTCAATGCCCTCGGCAATTATCAGTACGCATCCACCCTTCAGAGCTCATCCGATTTTGGATATAACTTCGGAGACGGTTTTGTGGTAGGCGTTCGTCCTTCCACCGTTCTTCCTAATCCGGACATCAAATGGGAGACTTCCCGCCAGGTGGACCTTGGTCTTGATCTGAGACTGCTTAACGAGCGACTTACATTCTCTTTGGACTGGTATAACAAGAATACGCACGATCTTCTTACCAGCACTACTGCTCCTGGCAACACCGGAGCGGAAACCGTATATGTGAATGCAGGAAAGGTGAATAACCATGGAACTGAAATAGAGCTCGGATGGAAAGATACCAGAGGAGACTTCAGTTATGGCATAAGCGGAAACATCTCGACGGTTCACAATAAGGTCGTTAAGGGAACCTCCAAGGATCGCGTACCGGGATCCAAGATATGGAGTTCATACGATGTTACCTACTTTGAGGAAGGATATCCTCTGTGGTATCTCAGGACTTTTGTGGTTGACCATATTGATCCGACAACCGGTGACGCCGTTTACAAGGATTTTGACGAAGATGGTGAGATTACCGCAGAAGACCGTATGATGACAGGAAGCGGTATTCCTGATTTTACATATGGTCTTACGGTTAATCTTGCATACAAGAATTTTGACCTTGTGATTCTCGGATCCGGTTCTCAGGGAGTTGACCTTTTGTATGCCGTTACCAGAGCTGATGCCATACAGCAGAACACGCTTAAATCGTTCTACACGCAGGCATGGCAGAATCCTCAGTCTTCCGGCTACAAGTACCCTAGGCCTAATGCAAGCGACAGATTCTACAGGACGTCAGATATGCGCGTATATGATGCGTCGTTCTTTAAGATCAAGCAGATACAGCTTGGTTATTCCGTGCCAAAGAGTCTCCTGAGCAAGATCAAGCTTTCTTCTCTTCGTGCCTATGTTTCGATGGATGACTGGTGTACATTTACAAAGTATCCTGGTCTTGACCCAGAAACCAGCCATGTGGGCAGTGAAGCTTCCGGATTGGGTATTGACTATGGTTCATATCCTATTTCCAAGAAACTCGTGTTTGGTATAAATGTATCATTCTAAAGAAAAACGACATGAAAACAACATATAAAGCATTGTTTTTGGCTGTTGCCATGGCTTTTTGTGCAGTTTCCTGTGAGAAGAATCTCGATATCCCCCAGAAGAGTGTTCTTTCCATGGAAGAGTATTATGCCAATGCTACGGCAGATGAGGCTGAATCGCTTATTGCGAGTATTTATAAAATGTACTGGGGTGGACGGGATGTCACTTGTGTCAACGGTATAGAGAAGATTCTCTTTCTGAATTCCCTCGATGACGATCATTTCCCTGGTGGCGGCTCTTTTGCGGATGCTACAAATCAGTATCAGGAAGCGGGCAATTACAATGTGACGTCTGCCGATTTTGCATTGAAAATCGTTTACAAAGGTATCTACAGCGTGATTTATCACTGCAACCTTATACTTGAGAAGATTCCTCAGACCGATGACCCAAGAATCAACAGAGTCAAGGCTGAAGCCAATTTCATGCGTGCACTTGCCATGTTTGATGCTGTGCGTTGGTGGGGAACACCTCCTCTTGCTGACCATGTGCTTTCACATGATGAATACTATCAGTCAAATACCCCTACAGAAGTGTCCATAGACTGGATTCTTGCTCAGATGAAGGATGCCGCCGACAAATTGCCGGCAATCAGCGGGAAAGGGCAGCAAAAGGCTTTCGGTGCCAGAATCTCCAAGCATGCCGCCCTTGCATACAGAGGGAAAGTTGGTTTGTGGTATGGTCAGAAAACCGGCAACAAGGAAATGCTGAAAGCTGCTGCCGATGACCTCAGAGAGGTGATCAATTCCAAGTTGTATGGCCTCGTTGCAGATATGTTTATCATCGAAAGACCAGAAGGAGACTTCTGCGAAGAGTATCTTTTTGAACACAATGCGGCTGAAGATGACGGTTTCCCTGGAAATCCGCAGAATGACCTCAGACACATGTGGACCGGTTGGCCTGACGGAATAGTGGCTCCTGACAACATTTACACGGGATGGGGCTGGAATGCGGTGTCAGGCGATTTCGGACGTTTCCTCGAGCAGCACGAGGGCGGTGTGGAGAAACCGCGGTTCAAGTCAACCATACATACCTACGACCAGGTTCTTGCCATGGATTATCCGGCAGGTGCCGTTCCTGGTGTAAAGGCTAAGGGTATTTGCCATAATGAAGGATATTTCACATACAGGGGAATAGGATTCATCAGTGATTTCTACAACATTGCCGGTTTCTGGAAGTATTCAAGGACAAATGCGGCGTTGCTCAGGTATGCGGAGGTTCTGCTCCTTTATGCGGAGGCCCAGTTCCTCGTGGACAATGATGCGGACGGAAGCGGACGCAATGCGCTCAATGAAGTGAGACTCAGAGCTCAAATACCGGAAGTCGGCGCCCTTACCTATCCTATCATAAAGGATGAGCGCAGAGCCGAATTGTTCTTTGAGCAAGAGAGGTTCTTCGACCTTCAGAGATGGGGAGACGCTGCCGAAGTTCTTAAGGATAAGGGAAAGAAACTCTACAAGTTCTATGGATATAAGCCTGGTACCACACAGTGGAATGTGGAGGTTATTGAAGGAAAAGGAAATGGCTGGCAGGACAAGTACAACCTTCTGCCTTTCCCTTACGAGCAGATTACTGCAAATCCTAATCTGAAGCAGAATCCTGACTGGTAGTGATATGCAAAATCTATACAAATGAACAGTAAAACACTTATTTGCTCAGCACTGGCCCTGATGATGGGCCTTGCGGGCATGGCGCAGAGCAAGCGCTACTGCAATCCTCTTCCGATGCCTATCGGAAACGGCGGAAATGCCGCCGGAGACGTGACGGTCATTGAGGAGGGAGGGAAGTATTACATGTATTGCACCGGAGGTGGTGCGTGGGTATCCGATGATCTTGTGGACTGGACGTTTCATGAGGTAAAGGGGGTACCTGTAGCTCCTGATATCGTGAAATACAATGGTAAATTCTACCTTTCCGGGAACAGCGACAATCTTTTCGTGTCTGACAGCCCTCTCGGTCCGTTCAAGGACCTTGGCCCGTTCAAGAACACATACGCCATTGAGGACGGATGGAACGGAGGATTTGACACGAAAATCTATGTGGATGATGACAATACACCTTATCTTTTCTGGCCAGGACGCGGCATCAGCGGCATCTACGGAGTCCGTTTGGACCCTAAGGACCTGACCCGTTTCATGGAGAAGCCGACACATCTTTTCGGATTCAATCCTATGCATGCGTGGGAGAGATATGGAGAGAAGAACGAATATCCGGGCGTGGCCTGGATTGAAGGTCCGTGGGTGGAGAAACGGAACGGAATCTACTATCTTGAGTATTCTGCTTCCGGTACACAGTGGAAGACATACGCGGAAGGTTATTATACCGCCACGTCTCCTCTCGGACCATATTCTTATGCGCCGAACAATCCGCTTCTTCGTAAGACAGAGGGACTTGTGACCGGCACTGCGCACGGCTCCATTGTCAAGGGTCCTGACGGAGAATTGTACCAGTTCTATACCATAGTGCTTTCCAACCCTCCGGGAGGCCGCCGTATAGGTATGGACAAGGTGACTTTCGATGAGGATGGACTTATGTATGTCACCGTGACTGACAATCCGCAGAAAGCTCCTCTTGCCAAAGAGGCCAAGACCTCCATTCCTGTGACCATCAATAAGATGAATGCGATGAACGCCCTTTCCAAGGCATCTTCGTCACAGGCTGGCTTCCCTGCCGCATACGCAGTGGATGACTACAGCGGTACCTTGTGGATGCCGGCAGCGGATGACAAGCAGCCTTACCTTATGATAGAGCTTTCTCCGGCTACCCGCTTTGACGTCGTGCAGCTGTTCGAGGTGGACGGTATGAGAATACTGTTCGGAAACGGCCAGGGCCGCGGCTGGAGAACTCCGGGCGCCCCGCTTCCTGTCTATAAGTACAAGCTTGAAGTCTCCATGGACGGAGAGACGTGGACAACGGCAGTGGATCAGACACGCAATACCGTATCGCGCGATACTGTATTTGATGACTTCACTCCGACCACGTGCCGTTTCGTGAAACTGACAGTGACCGACTGGCCGAAAAATGCGCCGCTTGGAATCATCGATTTCACCGTGTTCGGTACTCCGGCAGGACATCTTCCTGCGGCTGTGGCAACTCCTACATACTATCAGTTGCCTCCAGACAAGCCTGCCTCCTCAAGATAATATGGTGACTAAAAAGTAATAAGAACCCCGAAAGTTTTTTGTCTAACTTTCGGGGTTCACATTATTCAGAGGTGCGCTGTACTAAAAGTATTTGCTTTCCTTTTCGAAGAGCGCCCTGTCGTCGCGGGTAGGATCCGGTTTGAAGCTGCTGCTGTTGCGCATTTCTTCGATGGCCTCCTTCTCGCTTCTGCTCAGCTTGTGCGGAATCCACACGAGAATCTTGACATATAGATCTCCCTTGCCGTATCCGTTCACGGAAGGCATACCTTTGCCGCGAAGCCTTTCTACGGTACCGGACTGAGTGCCGGCCGGTAATTTCATCTTCTGGGTGCCGTCCAGGCAAGGTATGTCAATCTCACATCCGAGCATTGCATCTGTGACGCTGATAACTCGCGTGTAGAATAGGTTGGTCCCGTCCCTTTTGAGTCTGGCGTGAGGAATCTGCTCAATCTGGACATAAAGGTCTCCGTTGACGCCGCCGTTCCGGCAGGTATCACCTTCTCCTCTGACCGGAATCTGCATCCCGGACTCGACTCCTGCAGGGATATTTACGCGCAGAGTGTCCTTTACCCTTGTGACGCCTGTACCGCGACAGCTGCTGCAAGGATTTGAAACCACCTTTCCGGTACCGCCGCAGTTAGGACATACGCTGTAGGAGACAGATCTCGCAAACAGGAAACTGCTCACCTGCTGTACCTGCCCGCTACCATTGCAGGTAGGGCAGACCTTTACGTCAGATGCATTCTGCGTGCCCTTCCCGCCACAGGTTTTGCACGGGCGGAAGTGCTCCACTTCTATATCTTTGGTGCATCCGGTCGCAATCTCTTCAAGGGTCAGGCGCACGGTCACGGAGACATCGTTGCCACGTATGGTGCCACGACCCTGATGGCTTCCCTGAGAAGAGCGTCCGCCACCGAACCCGCCAAATCCGCCGAACCCTTCAAATCCGCCGCCGAACCCTCCGAAAATATTGTTGAGGAGATCGTTGAGGCTTCCGAATCCCTGGCCCCAGTCCTGATTTGCAGCACCGTCAACACCGGCGAACCCGAACTGATCGTATTTGGCTTTCTTGTCCGGATCGCTAAGCACGGAGTATGCTTCCGAGGCTTCCTTGAACTTCTCCTCGGCTGTCTTTTTCTCGGCGTCTGTACCGTTTACCCAACGGTCCGGATGCCATTTCAGGGCCGCTTTTCTATAGGCGCCCTTGATATCGTCAGTGCTCGCACCTTTGCTGAGGCCGAGCACTTCATAGTAATCTCTTTTTTCTGCCATTGTGTTATGCTCCTACTACAACCTTGGCGTAGCGCAGGATCTTGCCGTTGAGCATGTATCCAGTCTGCACTACATCAATAACTTTCCCTTTCATGTCCTCGCTTGGGGCCGGAAATTGTGTCACGGCTTCGTGGAAGTCCGTGTTGAAGTCCTCGCCCTTGGCCTCTATCTTTGCAAGACCCCTGGTCTTGAGATAGTCCATAAGCTTGGTATATATGAGTGAAGTCCCTTCCTTTGCCGCTTCGTCTGAAGATTTTTCAAGGATTTCCATTGCTCTCTCGCAGTCATCCAGCACCGGAAGCAGACCTTTTATGGTGTCAGCAGCCGCTGAGGATATAAGGTTGAGCCTGTCCTCGGAGCTGCGTCTGCGGAATGTCTCGAACTCTGCCATAAGACGGACGTAGTCGTCCTTCTCTTTGGCGAGTTTCCCCTCCACTTCTTCAATCTTCTTGTTGAATTCCTCTTCTTTTTTCTTGAGCTCTTCCTTGTAGTTCTGCTCCTTCTTGCTCTTCTTCTTGTTGTCTTCGGCCTTCAGGTCTTCGTTAACTTCTTCTTTCTGTATTTTCTTTGAATCTGCCATAATCATATCTATTTAACGCAATCGCATATCCTTCAAAAGACTTGCCAGTGACAATATGTCACATTTTTCTATTTGAAGAACTTGTCAATCTCTCTGATGGATTGCGGCATGGTGAACACAGCAACTCTGTCGTAAGCTTCAATCCTGGTGTCTCCGACCGCTATATATGCTTCATTGCCACGGATGACACCTCCGACCAGCGCGTTCTGCGGGAAATCAAGTTCCTTGAGAGGAGCCTTGGTGATGGCGGAGTCAGGAGCCACAGTATATTCAATCACCTCCGCGTTGGAGCCTGTCATGTAACGGACAAATCTTGCCTTTCCCGACAGGGTGAGACGGAATATTCTTCCGGCGGTAAGGAGTTTCTTGTTGATGACATTGTCCACTCCCATCTCTTCCGCAAGCTTTATGTATTCGATGTTCTCGACTTCCGCTACCGTTCGCGCCACTCCGAATTTCTTAGCTACCACGCAGGACAGCACGTTGCTTTCGTCGTTGCTTGTAAGAGCTATGAACGCGTCATATTGCTGGATGCCCTCGTCGTACAGGAAATCCGAATTTCTTCCGTCTCCGTTCACCACCTGCACTATGTCCGGCAGCCGCTGGGACAGTTCGATACATCTGTCGCGGTCTTTCTCCACCAGTTTGACGTTTACGTTCATCTTTGCAAGGGACCTTGCCAGCATCTCGGCAATCGGGCCTCCTCCTACGATGAAGACGCCGTTTATGTCTATGTTGCTCTTGCCGAGCAGCCTGTTGAGTGACTCGACGCCTTCTCTGCGGCAGACCACGAATACGAGGTCTCCGAACTGGAACTTGGTCTCCAGTCTCGGGATAATGGTCTTTTCGTCGCGGGTGATGGCGATGATTCTGAACTGATTGATAATGTTCTTATCTACGGTCTTGATGAATTCTGACAACTTGAGGTCCAGGATAGGGGAGTCCTCGTTGAGCTTGAAGACAGCTATCTGAAGCTTTCCTCTGGCGAATTCCATGGTCTCGGACGAAGAGTTGTGCTTGAGGAAATCCACTATTTCTTCAGCGGCCGTCTTCTCCGGATAGAATAGCAGTTCTATTCCCATCTCCTTGAACAGCAATTTGTTCTCCGATGAGAGGTAGTCCTCGTCGTTGATTCGGGCTATAACCTTGGCTGCTCCTATCCTTTTGGCCAGAAGCGCGCCCACTATGTTGATTTCCTGTGTGGACTGGGGATATACCGCGATGAAAAGGTCCGCCCTGCCCACTCCTGCATCCTTAAGCGTCTGGATGGACGTAGGGTTACCTACAATGGCCTCCACGTCGCTATACGACGACAAAGCTGATATTCTCTGCTGATCAGCATCGATTACCGTGACTTCGTTGCCTTCGGACCGAAGCATCTTGGCAAGATGAGAGCCTACTTCTCCGGCTCCTTCAATGACGATTTTCATGTTCGGTTTCATATCTCCTGATGTATTTGAATATTCTTTTTCCCTTGAGGGCGAACTGTATGATTATGTTCATGTTGAGCCACCCTTCCGGTCTTTGCCCCGGTGCACTTTTCCTTATGGCACCCCGCATTGCTTCGAACTCTGCGTGGGCTTCCTTTACCGCATCGGCCGACGGTTTTTTCCCTGTCAGCAGGTATATGATGCGGGTCAGGTTATCTATCTTTATTCTCCTGCGGAGCAGTGTGGAGGCCCTTTTGTTTCCGACGCTTGCCGCGAGATTCTTTTCCAGCATCAGCAGGCTGTTGCGATAATTGAGTTTCAGCTTGAATGCCGAATCCCGGGACAGCGTACCTCCGCCGACATGCCATACACTGCTTTCCGGAACCATGAATATGGAGCGCCCTTCAAGAGCCGCCCTCCAGCAATAGTCAATTTCCTCCATGTGGGCGAAAAAACTCTCGTCGAGTCCTCCAAGTCCGCTCCAGACATCTGCCCTTGTCATCATGCATGCCCCGGAAATCCAGAAAACCCGTTTCGGGGCGGAGTCGTACTGGCCGCAATCTGCCTCCGTCATCGACAGTACCCGTCCCCTGCAGAACGGAAATCCGTACCTGTCGAGATAGCCCCCGGCCGCTCCCGCATATTCGAATCTGTCTGTCTTCTGCCAGGAAGAGCCCGTTTTCCCCAGTGCGAGGATTTTGGGCCCGCATACCGCGCAATCCTTATGGGAATCCATAAATGAGACGAGTGCCTCAAGCCAATGCTCTCCTACAAGGATATCTGAATTCAGCAGTACCAGATACTCCGGAGCGCCATCGCGGTCCAGTATTTGGGCAAATGCCCTGTCATAACCTCCGGTGAACCCGTAGTTGCTGTCAAGAGCAATGGTGAAGATGTCAGGGAACTCTTTCTCCAACATCTCCACCGAGCCGTCAGTACTGGCATTGTCCGCCACGACCACCTCTGCATCACATCCTTCCAGACTCTCAATCAAAGGAGGAAGAAACTCTCTGAGGTAGTCTTTGGTATTCCAGTTGAGTATTACTACCGCTGTGCGCTTCATCGCAGGCTATTTGCCGCAGCCGCAACCGCAGTCTTTCTCTCCTTCGCCGCAACCGCAGTCACAACCCTCACCGCAAGAGCATTCGCCACCTTCACCGCAGCCACAGTCGCAACCCTCACCGCAGTGTCCGTCGCAATGGCAGCCTTCCTTTGGAAGATATTCGCCGTGCAGGCCTTCAGTTATCTCCTTCTCGGTAGCTTCACGTACGCTCTCCACCTTGCCGGTGAAATGGAGGGTCTTGCCTGCCATCGGATGGTTGAAATCCATGGTGACTGTATCGTCCGATACCGCTGCCACCGTGCCTTGGATGACCTGTCCTTCTGAATTGAGCATAGGGATGGTGAATCCTACTACCAGAAGGTCTTCCCTTATCTTGCCGTCAGGACCTGCGAAAGATGTCTTCGGGATCTCAATCTTCCACTCGTCAGAATAATTGCCATATCCCTCTTCCGGGGTCAGAGTGAATTCAAAAGAGGCTCCCGGCTCCTTTCCTTCAAGTGCGGCTTCGAACTTTGGAAGAAGCATGCCTGTACCATGAATGTATTCGAGAGGCTTCTCTGAACCGGCCTTGTCTGCAATAGAGCCTTCCACTTCGAGTTCGTAGCTCACAGCTACTACTTTGTTCTTGTCAATAGTCATAATATCTTATAATAAAATTAATTTCCGCTAAAATCTACGTTTGTGAACGCTAAGGTAGGAATAAGTTTTGACATACAGTCTCTCGCATCGTCCCCGGAAGCGATAAACCCGTCCCAGAGCTTGAGAAAATTCCCCGTCACGAGCATTTCGCTGACCGGTCGCACAGCTACACCGTCCTTGAACAGGAACCCCTCAATTCCATAGGAGAAATCTCCGGTGACGCTGTTGCTGTTGCCGCCGTTGAAGTCCGTTACCAGAATTCCGGAGCCGCACATCCTCATGATGCTGTCCCTGCCGGCCCCCGGAATTGTGGGCATAAGTTTCGGGCTTGTGGCATCCTCCGTAGTCTGTGGCATGCCGAGTTTGCGGGACATATAACTGTTGATGAAGTATTCCTTTATCACGCCTCTTTCGATGATTGCGTGTTCCGTGGTCGCCACACCTTCGGAATCGAAGAGTTTGGAGCAGGTCCGGCCCTTTATGTGCGGGCAGTCCATTATGGTCATGCTCTCCGGGAAAAGCTTCTTTCCGAGGCTGTCCATAAGGAACGAGTTGTTCTGCTGTATGGCGAATCCGTTGAGGGCGCGCAATATTGGAGATACCATCCTGGATGCGACTTCGGAGTCTATTACCATGGTATAACTTCCGCTTTCGACGGCATCCGAGCCTATCTGAGCTATTGCCTTTTCGAGCGCCTTGCGGCCGCACAGATAGGGATTGACCTCGCTTTTTCTGGAAGAAGAGTCCCACCAGTAGCCGCTGTATCTGTCTCCGCCACATTCTATGGTGACTTCCACTCCATAGTCGAACGATGTCTCGCGGTGAAGGCAGCAGACTCCGTTGGTGTCCATCAGAAGAGTCTCGTAAATACTGCCGGAATACTCACCTTCTTCCGATATGACGGAGTAAGAAGCCTCCTCGGGAAGCGCCTCGTTGAAGATACACGCTTTGAGGGCGGCATTTATCAGGTCTTCAGGCCTTGTCGTCTCCCATGAGCTGTCGCACAGGTCAAGTTCGTCTCCGGTGACGGCTTTCGTGCAGCACAACTCCGGCGGCGGAAGCACCCTGCATTCGTCCGGAGAAATGGCTTTCACTATTGATATTGATTCTGCGATAAATTCCCTTATGGACTCGCGGTCCAGCTTGTTGGTGGAGAATGTCCCGTACCTGCCGTCTGCAAACAATGCCAGACTCAGCGAGTTGTCTCCGCAATGCGTGATTCGGTCCACTTCCGCGTTAAGCGTGGCTACCAGGTCCTCAATGCTTCTGTTGAGTGTCACGCGGGCCTTGTCCGCACCATATTCGAGCGCGGTGTCAAGGCAATATTTCAAAAGTTCCTTGTCTTCCAATCCTATCATGTTATTCTCCTCCTACTGTGAGGCTCTTGATGAGCACTGATGGTATTCCGCATGATACCGGCACGCTCTGCTCTTTTCCGCAGGTCCATGTGCCTTCATCTATCTTCAGGTCGTCAGCTACCGCTATTATATCGGCCAGAGCCTGAGGACCGTTGCCGATAATATTGATGTCCTTGACCGGCATGGTCAGTCTTCCGTTTTCTATAAGGGCTCCGTTCTTGACATAGAAGGTGAAATCCCCTTCGCCGATCTTGACCTGTCCGTTGGCGAACTGATCCACATAGATGCCTTTCTTGACGGACGATATCAGGTCTTCCACACTGCCGTCATGTCCGCTTTCCATGTATGTGGCGCGCATTCTTGGGATCGGATTATACCTGAAAGACTCGCGCCGTCCGTTTCCTGTGGGAGTCACTCCGAAATAGGATGCGCTGATGCGGTCGTGCAGGTATGACGTCAGGACTCCGTCCGTCACCATATAGGTCTTCTGGCCCGGCACACCTTCATCATCATAGCGACAGGCTCCACGGCTACCCGGAAGCGTGCCGTCATCTACGATATTGATGCCTTTGCGGCAAATCCGCTCTCCTATCTTTCCGGAGAATATGGACTGTCCCTTACGGTTGAAATCGGCCTCGAATGCGTGCCCCATGGCTTCGTGAAGAAGAATTCCCGATGCACCGGCACCCATGACAACAGGCATTCTGCCCCCTTTGGGGCGTTTGGCTTCGAACTTGGCGTCGATTCCTCTTACGGCGCGGCTTACCAGGTCTTCGAGCAGGGCCTCATCTATCATCTCCGGACCTCTGCGCAGACTCCGGGACACGCTGCTGTCTTCCGTCCTGCCGCCCTGTTTGAAAATGGTCTGCACCGATACGCTTCCCAATGGGCGGGAATCGCAGGTCAACTCTCCGAGAGAGTTGTACATCATGATGTCGCTGACGCTGTATGACAGCATTGCCACTACTTTTATGGCTCTGGAGTCCCTGCTTCTTATTTCGCTGTCGATGCGTTTCATGAATGGGATGAACTTGCTTATGCCGGCGGACCTCCAGTCAAGCCGCGAATCGTAGCACGCTGCCGCCGGCTTTATGCCGGCAACGGACCCGCTGTTGAATGGATGTGTGCATTCTGATGACATGCAGGCGATTGATGCCGCCATGCCCGCCGCCGAAAGAAGAGACCGGCGGTCAAGTTTCTCGGTATATGCGTATCCTGTCTTGTCTCCTTTTATTACCCTTATTCCTGCGCCGAAGTCAAGGTGGTGTCCGCCGGAGGTTACCTCACCGTCACGCAAAAGCAGTTCATTGTAGCTGCTGTCCTCAAAATAGAGGTCACACCAATCCCCTCCATGTTTCAGTCCCTCTGAAACCACTTCCCGGAGCAACTCTTCCGTGACGGGAAATCTGTCGTTAATCTTCATCTGGATGAACTATTCCTCTTATAAGTTTGAATTTCTCGTTGTCTTTGATGTATGTAATCTGTCTGGAACCTTCCGCCACCACGGTAAACGGGGACTTGGAATTGTCGGCAAGGATCCATTTGTCGCAAATGGGGATGTATGTATCGAAGAAATACTGCAACCCCATCACGTATCTTCGTCTGACCACATTGTCCGGGATGTTGTGCCCCCCGGCCGCTACTCTGTCCTTGACCCTTTGGATGGCGAGTTCCGGAGAGTTGAGCCAGAAATACAGAACGGTCACTTCGTATCCGATGGAATGGGCTTCATCTATGATTTTGACAAGGGACCGGGTGGCCAGCGTCGTCTCAATGCTGAAGTCTTCAAGTCGTCCGAGCAGGTAGTTGATTTTCATCAGCATATATCTGCTGGCAGTGATGGATACTGCCGATGGGTCGAAAGGGGACAGACTCTTGGCGAATTCATCAGAATTGACGAATTCCCTGTATCCGAGAAGATCCGGAAGCAGGGTGTATGAGGCTGTCGTCTTTCCGGAGCCGTTGCATCCGGATATGATATATAATTTAGGCATTGTCTATTCCGTAACCGAATAATGCAAAATCTCCCTTGCAGGGATCGTCTGGAAAAATTTCCCTGAAAGCATCAGTGATTTCCATGGCTGTGGTAAGGTCCTTTTGCTTTCTGGATGTAAGCCCGAGGGCTGATGCCTGGGTGTAAACATGCACGTCGAGCGGAATCACCAATTCTGACGGGGAGCAGCTGCTCCATATACCGAGGTCCACCTTTCCGTCGTTGCGTATCATCCACCTTCGCATCATGTTGATTTTCTTGTCCGGAGCGCGCCGGTCCTCTTTCTGTCCGTATATGAGAGTGCGAATCTGCTTCGTGCCAATCTCTTCAAGGCTCTTGTGCTGACTGTAATAGTCTTTCAGCCTGCGGCATATTTCAGCCGTGTCGGACCATTTGACCGTGCGGTGTATGCTGGTAGCGTCATCTCTCCAGCACCCGGACTGCACATAGTCATACGGCTTCCACTCCATGAAGTCAAACAAGCGTTCGCAGTCGCGCACTATCATCGCCCGACGCCCCCATGCGAAATGGGCCGCAAATACTGCCGATATCTCCACGTCCTCCAACCTTGCTCCTCGGGAGACGAATTCCTTGGGGAAGGATATGGGGTCTGTGGAAAAATAGACTGGGTCGTTGTATTTTTCGGCCCAGTCCATCAGCTTGATTTTAAGTTCTTTCGTCATCAATACTATTTCTCGGGAACTTCCTTGAGAATAGCCTTGAGGAACTCCCAGACATTGGCTACAGATGCGATGTTCACCTTCTCGTCAGGGGAGTGCGGATACATGATGGTAGGTCCTATGGATACCATCTCCCAATTAGGATATTTGCCGCCGAGAATAGCGCACTCGAGACCTCCATGGGTGGCGAGTACATTCATCGGCTTGCCGAACATTCTCGTGTGTATGTCGTTAAGCATGGCGATCATCGGGGTGTCCGGCTTAGGAATCCATCCGCAGTAACCACCGACAAACTTGATGGAAGCGCCGAATGCTTCAAAGATGTATCTTACTCTGTCGGCGAGTTCTCTCTTGGACTCATCGATTGCGCTTCTGAGAAGTGATGACACTACAATCTTGCCGTTCTTGCATCTTACTACGGCCAGGTTGATGGATGTCTCGGTGAGACCAGGCATGCTCTGGCTCATTCTGATTACATTTGACGGGCAGGCCATGATAGCCTTGAGGGCGTTGAGTACCACATCGGTCTGAATGTACTTCGGAGCCGGCATTACCGAGCGTGTGATGGTGGCGCTCATCGCCGGGTCGCTCTCTTTGTATCTGAGGGTCAACTCTTCGAATATCTTCCTGACAGTCCTTACCACTACGGTGGCCTTGCTCTTAGGTACGACTATCTCTGCTTCTCCTTCGAACGGAATGGCATTGCGAAGGCTTCCGCCGCAAATGTCGACCACTTTGGCTCCGAACTTGCTGATTACAGGGATGAGGGCTGCAGCGAGCACCTTGTTGGCATTGGCCCTGTAGAGGGAAATGTCCATACCGGAATGTCCGCCTGAAAGACCTTTTACATCGAGTTTGTATCCGACGTACCCTTCAGGGGTGTTTTCCTTTTTGTATCTGAATTCAGCGATGGCGTCAAGTCCGCCGGCGCATCCTATGCAGAGTTCCATTTCGTCCTCCGAGTCGAGATTGAGCAGGATGTCTCCCTTGAGTACACCCGGCTTGAGGGCTTCGGCTCCGCTCATTCCTGTCTCCTCATCGTAGGTGATGAGCACTTCAATAGGTCCGTGAGGAAGGTTCTTGTCTTCCGCTACGGCCATTCCCATGGCTACGCCTACACCGTTGTCGGCTCCAAGCGTGGTGCCTTTTGCCTTCACCCATTCGCCGTCAATCCAGGTCTCGATAGGGTCTTTAAGGAAGTCATGTACGGTATCGGATGTCTTTTGAGGGACCATATCCATGTGTCCCTGGATGATGACTCCACGGCGGTTCTCGTATCCCGGAGTGGCCGGAACCCGTATGATGATGTTGCCGGTTTCGTCAGCGGCAGCGTCCATATTACGCTCTTTGGCCCATTTGAGAATGTACTCGCGTACTGCTTCTTCGTGCTTTGAAGGGCGCGGACAGCGTGTGAGTCCGTAGAAATTGTTCCAGATCAGTGCTGGCTGAAGATCTTTGATTGTCATAATGTTATGAATTATTGCCTGTTTGCATATTTTCTGCAGTCTGCCGGCGGTTTGCGGCCTTTGGGCTGCTTTGCCTCAGACATACTTCACAAATATACAATTTTTCCGATATAATTCCTATATTTGTCTATGGTACGCCCACGTGAGGTGGAAGGTGTGCCGTTAAAGACTGATGTTTTAATAATTAACACTATAAATCAGTAAATTATGTTCAAAGGACAACCAAAAGGCCTGTTCGCCCTTGCTCTTGCCAATACAGGTGAGCGTTTCGGCTATTACACAATGCTGGCCATTTTCATGCTCTTCCTTCAGGCGAAGTTCGGCTGGGATCAGGCGGTATCGAGTCAGGTTTACAGTATTTTCCTTGCCGC
>OQVL01000817.1_pt1 | contig 17575 bp, 17 predicted proteins | sample 1691501 | NCBI WGS metagenome assembly OQVL01 (sample SAMN03418253, study PRJEB22391) | human gut metagenome | biome: human-gut; feature: organic feature; material: feces | host: Homo sapiens | place: Tanzania | collected 2013-01 | reverse complement strand
AGATACAGACCTTTCTTGTAACAGCCTATCCAGAGATTGTTGTCCTTATCCGGCCGTTCACGCATTTTTTCGATTGAAACTGCAACGCCGTGCGGAATTTCGCGGTCAAGAAGGCGAAGCATCTTTTCGCGGATTATTTCGCCTGCAATGACCCTTTCCGGCTGATCGGTGAGGGTATCATCGGGGAAAAAGTGCTCCGACGGAAAGGCAAGCGCAGTAAGCTCATCAGTGAGTGCGTCCATTCCGTCGTTTTTGAGGGCGGAAACCGGAACTACTGCTTCAAAATCATACTGAGCAGAAAGATATGCAATGCGCTTCATGAGGTCGGTCTTTTGCGCAACAGTGTCAATTTTGTTGATTACAAGCACAACGGGCATTTTTTGCGCACGGCACTTTGAAAGCAGCTCCTTTTCCTCTTCACGAAGCTCACCCTCCGGTTCGGTCACAAACATACACGCATCAACGCCGCCGATACTTTCCGTAACGGCTTTGATCATTTTTTCTCCGAGCTTGTTATGCGGACGGTGAAAACCGGGGGTATCGGTAAAAACAAGCTGAGTCTCGTCCTTTGTCAGAACACCCATAATTCTTGTGCGCGTCGTCTGGGGCTTATCGGAAACAATTGCAACCTTTGCGGAAAGCAAGCGGTTGAGAATTGAAGATTTTCCGACATTCGGACGGCCGACAATTGCGATAAAAGCGGTTTTTGTTTCTGTCATTTTCTTTCCCTCTTAAAGCTAAATTCACTGACAAGTGTTGAGCCGAGAATCATAACGGCTCCTATGATATCGAAAAGGACGAGCTTTTCTTTCAAAAGCAGTGCCGAAAGCAAGATTGCAACCACCGGGTCAATATAGCTGAACAATGCCGTTGTTTGAGCAGGCAGTCTTCCGACAGAGCCGAAAAACAGCGTGTATGAAAAGCCGGTGTGGATGATTCCGACGGTCAAAAGCAGCAGAACCGTTTTTGTTCCGTACTCAAAAGACGCAACATTTTCGGTCAAAAGGACATACGGCGTAACGGTCAGCGAAGCAAAAAGCAGCTGCATAATTGTTCGGTCGGTATCGGCAATTCCATGGAGCTTTTTGTTAAGAAGCATTACCGCCGCGTAAAAGGCCGCGGCCCCGGTTCCGAGCAGGATTCCTTTAAGCTCACCGGCTTTGACACCGCCGTTTTCAAAAACACCGGAAACAAAAATCATTCCGAACAGCGCGCAAAGCACACAGCAGAGCTTTTTTGCACTCAGCTTTTCCTTCAGAACAAACGGAGAAGCAACGGTGACAAAAATCGGCGCAAGATAATAGCACAGCGTTGCGGTTGCAACGGAGGTATAGTTATAAGATTCAAAAAGCAGAATCCAGTTCACGCCGATTGCAGCGCCGGAGGCAAAAAGCAGCCGGATGTTACTTTTGACGGCGGAAAGTGAAACTTTTTGCCGCCTCGCAAGCTTGAACGCAAGCAGAAACAAAACGCCGAGGAAGCCGCGCGTCATTGCAACGAAGCTTGACGGAAGCTCGATTGAGCGGACAAAAATTCCGATGGTTCCGAAAACTGTCATCGAAAAAGCAAGCGAAGCCTTTGAAAGCAGTTGTGCCTTTTTTGCAGAGTCTTCCTTTATATTTGATTTTTTCTTTGCCTGCATAAATGTTCCTGTGTCACTTTATCTGAGCTTTGAGCCTTTTTGCAACAGGACCGAGTGCGGCTCCGCAAGCGGTACAGGCACCGGCCTCAACAAGGGCGTTGACCCCGGCGAACAAAACGGCGAACATAAACACGTTCGTTGCTCCGAGCTGGTCGGAAATGCCCTGCATATACTCTGTTTTTGAGAAGAACAGCATGAGCAGGCCGACAAAGCCTATTGTATTGAGCGCAGCAGCAAGGAAAAACGAAAGCAGGCCGCTGACAGCAGAATTGAGCTTTTTTGAAAGCGATTCAAAAGTAAGAGCCGAAACGAAGCCTGCAATCATACGCGGGAGAAGGCAGACAACGAACGTCCAAAACGGGTTGATTGAAAGCAGCGCAGCACCGAAGGCACTAAAGCCGAAGCACTGGATAAAGCTTGAAATTCCAAAGGCAGCGCCGAGCAAAAGTCCGCCCCATTTTCCAAGGATAGCTCCGCCGAAAGCAACCGGAATTGAAATAAGCGTAATTTCGATAATTCCGAACTTAAGATATCCTATCTGAGTAAAGCACATCACCGCAATAATGGCAACAAATACGGCCGAAACAGTGAGAAAGAATAAACTGTTTTTGTTTTTCATAGCAATCATTCCTTATACAAAATTGTTATTCCCAACTTCTCTTCCTTCTTTTATCTTCTCTGAGTAACCACCGATTGGTTGAGAATGCAAATTAGACAAAAAACGTGTTGTCGGGGTTTGCTTCTCAGTGAATCAGGGTCAGTTAAAAATTAAAGGGGGTGACGCAAAACGACATCCCCCCTGAATTTCAATTGTTATCTGCGGTCTCTTCTGTCGCCGCCTCTGCGCGGGCCGTGACCGCCCCTTGAGGGTCTTCTTTCGTTTTCGCCGTCATCCTCGGGTGTAAGACCTTCAATTTCGATAAGAGCATCGCGCCTTGAAAGATTGATTCTGCCCTGGTCATCAATTTCGATAACCTTAACGATAACCTCATCGCCGACCGCTACACAGTCTTCGACCTTTTCAACGCGCTTGACGTCAAGCTTGCTGATGTGAACAAGGCCTTCCTTGCCCGGAGCAATTTCAACAAAAGCACCGAAGCTCATAAGTCTTGTTACAACGCCGCGGAAAATTGAGCCGACCTCGGGGTCATTCGCAATCGTTTCAACGATTGTGATTGCGCGCTTTGCATTGTCAAGGTCAAGAGCAGAAACAAAAATTGTTCCGTCTTCTTCAACATCAACCTTGCAGTCACACTCGGCGCAAATCTTCTGAATGACCTTGCCCTGTTTACCGATAACGTCACCGATCTTTTCCGGATCGATTTTGGTTGTGAGCATCTTCGGAGCGTATTTTGAAAGCTCTTTTCTCGGCTCGGCGATGCAGGGAAGCATCACCTCGTCAAGAATCTTGCAGCGTGCGTCATAGGTTTTTGAAAGGGCTTCCTTAATGATCTCGGGGGTGAGACCGTGAACCTTGAGGTCCATCTGAATTGCAGTAATGCCCTTCTTCGTTCCGGCAACCTTGAAGTCCATGTCGCCGAAGAAATCTTCAAGGCCCTGAATATCAACCATTGTGATAAAACGGTCGCCCTCGCTTACAAGTCCGCAGGAAATGCCCGCAACGGGAGCTTTTATCGGAACGCCCGCCGCCATAAGCGAAAGGGTGGAGCCGCAAACGGAGCCCTGTGAAGTTGAGCCGTTTGAAGAAAGAACCTCGGATACAACACGGATTGTATAGGGGAACTCTTCAATTGAAGGAATAACGGGAAGAAGTGCGCGTTCTGCAAGTGCGCCGTGACCGATTTCACGTCTGCCGGGTCCTCTTGAAGGCTTTGTTTCGCCGACCGAATATGAGGGGAAGTTGTAGTGATGGATATATCTCTTTTCTTCCTCTTCGTCGATACCGTCAAGAAGCTGAGCGTCCCTTGAGGTGCCGAGAGTGGTAACAGAAAGCACCTGAGTCTGTCCTCTTGTGAACATACCCGAGCCGTGAACCCTTGAAAGAAGGTCTATCTGTGCGTTAAGAGGACGGATTTCATCAAGTCCTCTGCCGTCTACACGCTTGCCCTCGTCAAGAAGCCAGCGGCGAACGATGTATTTTTGTAATTTGTAAAGGCAGTCGTCAATTTTTGCGGCTTCCTCGGGGAATTTTTCGTCAAGCTCTTCGTGAACTCTGTCATAAACAGGTCTGAGTCTTTCGTCACGGATTCGCTTGTCGTCTGTATCAAGCGCAGCTTTAACATCGTCGATAGCAAGCTCTTTAACCGCGTTATAAAGCTCCTCGGAGGGGTCGTTTGACTCAAAGGGGATTTTCTCTTTGCCTATTTCTTTTGCAATACCCTTAATAAATTCGACAATCTTTTTGTTTTCCTCGTGGGCAAACATAATTCCGTCGAACATAACTTCGTTTGAAACCTCGTTTGCGCCCGCTTCTATCATGGCGACAAGGCTGTCGGTAGAAGCAACCGTAACTGTCATTTCGGTTTTTGCGCGTTCTTCAAGAGTGGGGTTTATAACGTATTTGCCGTCAACAAGTCCCAAAGAAACGCTTGAAACGGGGCCGTCCCACGGAATTTCGGAGATTGCAAGAGCGGTTGAAACGCCCCACATAGCCGCAATTTCGGGCGAGCAGTCGGGGTCAACCGACATAACCGTTGCAACAACGGAAACGTCGTTTCTCATATCCTTCGGGAAAAGGGGACGAATGGGTCTGTCGATAACGCGTGAAGCAAGAACAGCCTTTTCGGAAGCCTTGCCCTCGCGTCTTTGGAAAGAGCCGGGGATTTTGCCTACAGAATAAAGCTTTTCTTCAAAATCGACAGAAAGCGGGAAAAAGTCCACGCCCTCACGCGGTTTGTCGGACATTGTAGCGGTGCAAAGCACGTTTGTTTCGCCGTAGCGGACAAGAACGGCGCCGTTTGCAAGCTGAGCCATTTTGCCTGTCTCTATAGAGAGCTTTCTGCCGGCGACTTCTGTTTCAAAAACTTTAAAATCTTCAAACATTTTTAACCTCTTTCTTCCGCTCAATCGGTTTAGCAACAAAGAAAGGGGCGCACTTTTTGTGCCGCTTTCTTTATCGCTAAAACCAAATATTGGCGGATATTTTTTTATTTTTTTAATTGTTTTTGCTGTTTTAAAAGGCTGCGAACGGGGCAAACGAAAGACCGTTTGCCCCGATTTTTGCAATTATTTACGAAGGCCGAGACGCGCAACGATTGCACGGTAACGCTCGATGTCGTTCTTCTGAAGGTATGCGAGAAGGTTTCTTCTGTGACCTACCATTTTAAGAAGACCGCGGCGTGAATGATGGTCCTTCTTGTTGACTTTGAGATGCTCGTTAAGGTCGTTGATTCGCTTAGTGAGAACAGCAATCTGAACCTCGGGTGAACCTGTGTCGCCCTCGTGCGTTGCATACTCTTTGATAATTGCCTGTTTTTCAGCCTGTGTCATAATATCACCTCATAAAATATTTACCAAACGGCTCAGACCGGGGCAGGTGACATGCGCGAAAAAAAGCGCTTACTCCCCAACCCGTGCCGAAAGGACAATTTAGTATATCACAAAGCTCCCGTTTTGTAAAGAGTTTTGTTTTTACCTTTGGTTTTGCGATGTTTTTACCGTTAATTCCGCCGATTATTCGTCATCGTCGCCGCAGCAGTCGCAGTCGCCGTCGCAATCGTCATAGTCGATGTCAAGCTCAAGCTTCTCGCCGCAAGCGGGGCACTCGATATAATCTTCGTCGAACATACTTTCGTCAAGATAAATCTTTTCGCCGCAAGAAGGGCACTCAACCTCGTATGTTTCGTCATCGTCGCAGCAGCAATCGTCGTCGTCAAGGTCGTAAACAACTTCTTCAACGTCCGAAAGAGCCTCGTCAACTTCTTCTATGTAGTCCTCGGCGTCTGCAAGGTCTTCGTCAATCTCGTTGATTGTGAGAGCCATTTCTTCAAGAACGTCAAGAGCGGCTTCAAAAAGCTTTGTTTCTTTTGCGTCCTTGTCAAGGTCAAGACCTTCTGCGAGTCCTTTAAGGTAAGCAACCTTTTCTGTAAGAGTCATTGTTATATCCTCCTTAAATTTAATTCGGGCAACCGCCGAAGCGGCGCTTTGTTTATATCCGAAAGAGCTTATGCTCTTGAAAGATATTCGCCTGTTCTTGTGTCGATGTTGATAGCTTCGCCCTCGTCGATGAAAAGCGGAACTTTAATTTCGGCGCCTGTTTCAAGCGTTGCGGGCTTTGTTGCGTTTGTTGCGGTGTCGCCCTTAAAGCCGGGGTCGGTCTTTGTAACGGTAAGAGTTACGAACGTGGGCGGCTCAACGCCGAAAACATTGCCCTTGTAAGAAAGGATTTTGCAGACCATATTCTCTTTAACAAACTTGAAGTTGTCGCCGAGGTTATGGGCATCAACGGGAACCATATCGTAGGTTTCGGGGTCCATAAAGTAGTAAAGGCCGCCGTCCTCGTAAGAATATTCCATATCCTTTCTCTCAATGAAAGCCGTGGGGAACTTGTCTGTGGGGCTGAAAGTTTTTTCAACAACGCTGCCGTTTATAACGTCGCGGATTTTTGTGCGGACAAATGCCGCGCCCTTGCCGGGTTTAACGTGCTGAAATTCAATGATGGAATATACTTTTCCATCCATCTCAAAGGTTACTCCGTTTCTGAAATCACCTGCTGATACCATAAATAATCCTCCGAAAATTTTAATTTACATTCTAACATTGTAATTCTATACTAATTCGGCGCTCTTTTCAAGTATTTTTTGAAAATTCACCGCCTAAAATGTCCGATTATTCGCCTTTAAGCTCAATTCCGAGGTCGTCAAGCTGAACTTTGTCAACTGCGGCGGGGCACTCGGTCATAGGCTCGGACGCATTCTGAACCTTCGGGAAGGCAATAACGTCGCGAAGAGAGTCGGCCTTAATAAGCTGCATTACAAGTCTGTCAAGGCCTATGCCCATGCCGCCGTGCGGGGGCGGACCGAACTTAAACGCGTCAAGCAGATAGCCGAATTTGCTGTAGGCTTCCTCGTCGGAAAGTCCGAGTAAAGTGAAAATTCTGCTTTGAAGCTCGGGGTCGGTTATACGGATTGAACCGGAAGAAAGCTCGATTCCGTTAAGAACAAGGTCATATGCCTTTGCTCTTACAGAAGCCTTGTCTGTTTCAAGATAGGGCAGGCACTCGTCAAGCGGAGCAGTAAAGGGGTGATGCATTGCGACGAAGGTCTTTGTTTCTTCGTCCCAATCAAAGAACGGGAACTCAACTATCCATAAAAGCTCATAGCCGTCGCCGATTATTCCGAGGCGCTTGCCCGACTCCGAGCGAAGCGCGCCGAGAGTTGTAAGCACGGTGCTGTTTTTTGTATCTGCGATTATCATTACAACGTCGCCCTTTTCGGCGCCCGCTCTTTCAAGAATCGCTTTCATTTCATCCTCGCTCATAAACTTTGCAAACGATGATGAAATGCCGTCGTCTGTAAGGCGAATCCACGCAAGGCCCTTTGCGCCGATGCCCTTTGCGTGCTCCGTAAGCTTATCAAGCTCTTTTCTTGTAAACGTGCCGACGGCATTTTTTGCGGTTATTCCGCGAACGGAGCCGCCGCCCGCGACTGCCGATGAAAATACCGAGAAGCCGCAGTCTTTCACAATATCGCTTAAATCGAAAATTTCCATTCCGAAGCGAAGGTCGGGCTTGTCTGAGCCGTATTTTTCCATGGCTTCTTTATATGTGAGCCTTCTTAAAGGAAGCTTTATATCTATTCCGAGCGCGTCTTTAAACACTCTTGCGATAAATCCCTCGCCTACTTTAAGAACATCCTCCATATCTACAAACGACATTTCAAGGTCTATCTGTGTAAATTCGGGCTGTCTGTCGGCTCTTAAATCCTCGTCTCTGAAGCAGCGCGCAATTTGCATATAGCGGTCGAAGCCCGCAACCATCGAAAGCTGTTTATAAAGCTGGGGCGACTGCGGAAGCGCATAGAAGCTGCCGTTGTGAAGGCGGCTGGGAACAAGAAAGTCCCTTGCGCCCTCGGGGGTGGAGCGTATTAACATGGGCGTTTCTATTTCGATAAAGCCGTTTTCGTCAAAATAGTCGCGCGCTATTTTTGTAATCTTGTGGCGGAAAAGAATGTTTTTCTGAAGGTCGGGGCGGCGAAGGTCAAGATAACGGTATTTGAGCCTTGTAAGCTCCGAGGTGCTGCAGTTTTCAACAATGTCAAACGGCGGCGTTTCGCTCTTTGAGAGTATGCGAAGCTCGCTTACCTCAACCTCGATGTTACCCGTGGGAATTTCGCTGTTTTTTGAAGAACGCTCGCGCACAACGCCCTTTGCCGCGATAACAAACTCGCTTCTGACAGAAAACGCCTTTTTAAACACGTCTTCGGGGGTAGAGTCGCCGAAAGCAAGCTGAACAATGCCCGTTCTGTCGCGCAAGTCAATGAATATAAGAGAACCTAAGTCGCGCTGTTTTGCCGCCCAGCCGCAAACCGCAACCTCTCTGCCTATGTCGGCGTCTCTTAACGTTCCGCAATAGTCGGTTCTTTTAAATCCTGCCAAATTATCCATTATATACACCCTTTCTCGATGGGGAAATTTATTTGATATTTACCTTGTTTTTAATGATATAGGTTATGGGGAAGTGAAGCGCTATTCCGACAGCCGCTCTTAAAACCGTGCCGAAAAGCCCGACCTTTAAAGCCGCGCCGCCGGCGCTGTAAATATCGTTTGTAAACAAAAGCTCCGCGTCGGTTATTACCACGCCGAAATTCCAAAGCCCGCCGATTTTTACCGTCAGCGAATGAAGAACGCCGAGGAAAAGGAAGAACATTATAACAGCGCCGAAATTGCCGAGCTTTGACAGCGGTGAAACGTGCGAAAGCGAAATTGCAAGATAAAGGCACTGAACCGAAAGAAGAATTACCGCGATAAACGATATGCACATAACGACAATCGCCACAAGAATCGAAAATACCGAGGGGATTCCGAAAAGCGAAAGCAATGTGTCTGCAGAAGCGGCTATTTCTTCACCGAGAACCGACCTTATTCTGCTGACGCAAAGGAAAATCGAGCCGATTAAAAGCCCGTATGAAACGAATATCCAAATAAGCCCCGAAAGCGTTTTGGAACGGACAAGCGCGCCTGTTTTTACCGGGAGCGAAAGCGTAAGATAGCCCGCCCTGCCGAAAAGCGTGTTTGAGAACATAACGGCAACCGTTATGAGCGTTACAAGGCTCGTAAACGCAAGAATGAGTATTACAAGAAAACTGCAAAGCACAACAACCATGTCTTTTTTTGAAAAAAGAGCAAAGCCCTCTGCCACAGCGGCAACTATAAATGCACAAAGATATATTGTCGAAACAAAATGCCACTGCGCTTTGAGGTCATTTTTTAAAAGCTTACCAAACATTGCGGAAAACCTCCTTGAAAACGTCTTCTATGGTTTTGCCGCCCGCCGTAAGAGTCTCTACGCTTTCGTTTAAAAGCACCTTGCCGCCGCCGATAAACAGCGCGTGAGTAAACACGGATTGCAGGTCGTTTATTAAATGCGTTGACATAATGACGGTTGATTTTTCGGCATAGTTCGCCATAATAAAATCAAGAATCGACTGCCTTGTTGCGGGGTCAACGCCGCCCATAGGCTCGTCGAGCATATAAAGGCGCGCGTTGCGCGACATAACAAGCGACAAAAGGAGCTTTTCCTGCATACCCTTTGACATTGTTTTTGACTTTTGCTTCAAAGGAAGCCCGAAGCGCTTTATCATTTCAAGCGCCTTGTTTTTGTCAAAGTCGCCGAAAAAGTCGGCAAAATAGTCAACCGCGTCGATATTTCTCATCCAATCGTGAACAAAGGTCTGCTCGGGAAGATAGGCGCAAAACGCCTTTGTTTCTTCGCCGGGGGTTTTGCCGTCAATAAGAACACTGCCTTTGTAATCGTGAATAAGACCCGACATTATTTTTAAAAGCGTTGTTTTTCCGCAGCCGTTCGGGCCGAAAAGACCCACTATTTCGCCCTCGGGGAGCGAAAAAGTAAGCCCGTCAAGCACGAGATGGTCGCCGTATGATTTTGAAAGTCCGCTTACCTGTATAAGGTTACTTTCCATAAGTGCCTCCGTTTAAGGGCGGTAAAGCCCGTCCGTATTTATACAGAACATACTGAATTAATTATGTATTTTACACCCGTGCATATAATTAGTCAAGGAAAAAACTGTGAACACTTCCGCTTTATTGTAAACAATGTCTTAACACATCAATCAAGCGTTTGGCTGTTATCGACAATTCGCGCCGCTTTGATTTATGCGTTTTTCACAAGAGTTGTTTACAGTGCCGAAAATTCTTGCCCAAAGGCTTTTTAAATGATATACTTTTTTTGCGGCAAACTTCACGGGAGGATTATTTAATGAAAGTAACATTTATGGGTGCGGGCAGCACCGTATTCGCAAAAAACGTTTTGGGCGATATAATGCTTACACCGGCTTTGAGAGAGTGCGAAATCGCGCTTTACGACATCGACGGCGAAAGACTTGAAGAATCGTATCTTATGGTAACGGCTCTTAACAGAAACATCAACGAAAACAGGGCGTCCGTCAAAAAATATCTCGGCGTGCCCGAAAGAAAAGACGCGTTAAGAAACGCCGATTTTGTTGTAAACGCCATTCAGGTCGGGCTTTATGACCCCTGCACCATAATAGATTTTGAGGTCCCCAAAAAATACGGCCTTCGCCAGACAATCGCCGACTCAAACGGCATAGGCGGCATTTTCAGAGCGCTCAGAACAATTCCCGTTTTAAAGGATTTCACGGACGATATGCACGAGGTCTGCCCCGACGCATATTTTCTTAACTACACAAACCCCATGGCTCAGCTTGCAGGCTGGCTCGGAAGATATTCGGGTATTAAGTCGGTCGGTCTTTGCCATTCGGTTCAGACCTGCTCAAGAGACCTTCTTAAAAAGCTCGAAATAGAGCACTCGGAGCCGCTTCGCGAAACGATTGCCGGCATAAATCACATGGGCTGGCTTTTGGAGCTTTGCGACGCCGACGGCAAGGACCTTTATCCCGAAATAAGAAAGCGTGCGACGGCGATTCTCGAAAGCGGAAAAACCGACTGCAACGACCTTGTAAGATTTGAATACATCAGGCGTTTCGGCTATTACTGCACAGAGTCAAGCGAGCACAACGCCGAATACAACAACTTTTTCATAAAATCAAAATACCCCGAGCTTATCGAAAGATACAACATTCCGCTTGACGAATACCCGAGGCGCTGTATAGCGCAGATTGAACGCTGGAAGGGCGAAAAAGAAAATTATATTCACGACAAGGTTTCGCACGAAAGAACAAAAGAATACGCCTCGTATATTATGGAGGCAATAGTGACCGACAACGCCTATAAAATCGGCGGAAACGTAATAAACCGCGGACTTATTCCGAACCTTCCCGACGACGCGTGCGTAGAAGTCGCCTGCCTTGTAAATAAAAACGGCATTCAGCCCTGCCGCCAGGAGCCGCTGCCGCTTGCGCTTGCCGCAATGAACAACCTTATGATTAACGTTCATCTTCTTACAATAGAAGCGGCTGTAACGCAGAAAAAAGAGTGCATCTACAGAGCGGCAATGCTTGACCCGCACACTTCTTCCGAGCTTTCGATTGACGAAATTATTCACCTTTGCGACGACCTTATAGAGGCCCACGGCGACTATCTTCCAAAGTACAACTGATAAATAATCATATATAAAACAAAGCCGCGGAGCTGTAAGAATGTTTTACAGCTCCGCGCTATTTTTAAAGCTCGTTTTTAAATTTGGGGATAATATATTTTGTAACGGTGAAAAACATTGTTTTCGACTCGATTGACGAATACTCGTTAAGTTTTGCGTCTTTTGACGCGCGCTTTGAATTAAGGCTTTTATCAACCGTATAAATTGCCTTTAGCGTGTTTTCATCCCTTATAAGCTTTCCGTTTTCGTCTTTTGTTCCGTCAAACTCCATAACCATATTGCCGTCTGCGTCGGGAATTGTATAAACCGCCGCAAGAAGGCTTTTGTCAAGGTTATATTTTGAAGCGACAGCCGAAATATATTTGTTATCTGGGTCGTCGGAAAAGACGGACTCGCCGGTTCTTGTGTATTTTGACGAGGTGCTTTCTTCTTTCGCCGTTTCTTTTTCGGTTGGGGCGGCGCTTTGCGAAGGCGCCGTTTTTTCCGTGGAAGGCTCTTTTTTTGTTTCCGTTGTTGACGGCAGCGTTTCAAAAACCGCTTCCGTTTCAGAAAAAGCATAGCTTTGCTGTGCCGTCGGCGCGGCGGTTGTCGATTCGTCTCCCGAAGGCTTTTTTGTACAGCCGAAAAAACAGCCTGCAAAAAGCGGCAATAATATAATGAGAGCGGCTGCTCTGTTTTTTCTTTTCATAATAGTCACCTTTTCGACTCTCTTAGCCTTAACATTTAAAAGTAACGGCGCGGAAAATCCGCGCCGTTATTAATTCGGATTAATTAATTATTTGAACATTCCGCCGAAGAACGAAACGATGGTGTCAACAGCCGCACTTACGTCATACTCCGTAAGGAAGCCTGCAATCGTCTCTGTAATTCCGTCAAGGTCTACATCCGAAAAAAGGTTTGCAAGAATCTCAAGAATAGCTGCCATAATTTTCGCCTCCTAAAAAAAGATTTATCCAATGGAAATATATCACAAACCGCCGCGTTTTGTCAACGGTTTTGCGTGTTGTTTTAAAAAATTTACATTCACATTGACTCGGGTGCGCCGACTTTGAGCATTGAAAGCACATTTTTCATAACCGTTTTTGTGCATTTACAAAGGAATATGCGCGCCTGCATAAGCTGTTCGTCCTCGCACATAACGCGCTGAGCGTTATAAAAACGATGAAATTTTGCGGCAAGCTCAACCGCGTAATGCGTAATCTTTGCCGGGTCATATGTTTTTGCGGCAAGAATTATTGTACCGGGAAGCGACGAAATGTGCATAATAAGGTCTTTTTCTTCTTCCGACGAAAGTTTCATAAGCTCGCTTCTTTCGGGCGTTCTCGGAGTTATGCCGTCGTTTTCGAGCTTTCTTAAAATACTGCAAATTCTTGCGTGCGCATACTGGCAGTAATAAACGGGGTTCTGGCTCGACTGCTCAACCGCAAGACCGAGGTCAAAATCCATTGTGCTGCCTGCCTCGCGCATATTGAAAAGAAAACGCACAGCGTCTATCGGCACTTCGTCAAGAAGGTCAACAAGCGTTACCGACTTGCCCGTTCTTTTTGACATTCTTACGGCTTCGCCGTTTTTCATAAGATTTACAAGCTGCATAAGCACAACGTCAAGCCTTGAAGAGTCGATTCCGACAGCCTCCATAGCGCCCTTCATACGCGCAATGTGACCGTGATGGTCTGCGCCCCAAACGTCGATTGCCTTATAGAAGCCGCGTTTTTTCAGCTTGTTGCGGTGATAGGCTATATCTGCGGCAAAATATGTGGGGTTTCCGTTTTGGCGTATAAGCACGTCGTCTTTAAGCTCAAGCTTTTCAATATCCTCGTCCGACTTGCCCTCGCGCTTTAAAATGCGCGTCTGAACCTCTTTGTTTTTGTACCAAAGCGCGCCGTCCTTTTCATAAGTACAGCCGTTTTTCTTAAGAAGCTCTATAGTCTCGTTAAGCTCGCCGTCGTTATGAAGAACGGACTCGTTGAACCAAAGGTCATAGTCGATTCTGTATTTTGCCATAGCCGCTTTCATTGTGGCAATGTTTTTCGGAAGCGCAAAGTCAACAAGGGCTTTTCTTCTTTCCGCTTCGCTTTTTTCAATGTAGCTGTCGCCGTATTCTTTGTAAAACTCTGCGGCGCGCTCTTTTATATCGTCGCCGTGATAGCTGTCCTCGGGAAGCTCGCATGAATTTTCGCCTAAACAAAGCTGTTTGTAACGAATATCAAGCGAAAGCGCAAATTTGTCAATCTGATTGCCCGCGTCGTTTATATAAAACTCTCTTGAAACGTCATAGCCTGCCCATTGAAGCACAGCCGCAAGGCAGTCGCCGAGAGCGCCGCCGCGCGCGTTGCCCATATGCATGGGGCCCGTGGGGTTTGCCGAAACAAATTCGACGTTTATTCTTTTGTTTTCGCCGAAAGTGCTTCTTCCGAAGCTTTCGCCCTGCGCGTCCGTTTCAAGAAGCGCGTCGGCATAAAACGCAGGCGTTAAAAAGAAATTGAGAAAGCCCGCGCCCGCCGCCTCGCACTTTGAAAAATATTCGCCGTCAAGGTCTATTTTTTCGACTATTGCGTCGGCAATTTTTCTCGGCGGCATACGAAGCGCCCTTGAAAGCATAAACGCCGCGTTTGCCGAATAATCGCCGTTCTTTTTGTCGGCGGGGGTTTCGATTTTAAATTCGGGAAGCTCTGCATTGCTAAACGTTCCCGCCGCAATATTTGCGTTCACGGCGGCTGTTACGGCTTCGACTATTTTGGCCTCTGCCGACGAAATTGTTTCAGACATTCTTTTCACCCTTATAAAATATTTTCGACTCTTATTTTAACCGTATTTTCCGAAACAACGCTTGTGTTGCAGTCAACGGTATATTTCATATCAATCTGCCCGTCGCGCTCCGAAAAACAGGCGTTAACGTCGCTTGCAAAAACGCCCATCATAAAACTGCCGTAGGGCGTGTCGTAAAGGCAGTTGTGGCGTTTGCCCTTTTCAATAGACAGCACCGACGTATATTCGCCCTCGCGCGAAAGCGTAACAAATTCGGGCGTGCTCACGGTTATTTCGTTTTTCACATCTTTGAGGTCGCCGCTCGGCTCGTCATAAAAAATCTTTATGCCGTCGGGCGTTTTTTCGAGCCTGCCCTCGGTCATATATTCAAGCGTTTCGGGCTGTTCATCCTCATAAATCTGCGTTGTGAGCAGTTTTATTACAACGTTGTTTTTCATTTTCTCTCCAAAGCAAAGCCTATGAGTCTGTCAACAAGCTCGCTGTAGCTTATACCGCTTTCCATAAAGAGCTTTGAATACATACTGATTGAAGTAAACCCGGGAAGTGTGTTAAGCTCGTTAATGCACACGGTGCCGTCGGGCTTCATAAAGAAATCGACCCTTGAAAGGCCCGTGCAGCCCATCGTTCTGTAGGCTTTTATTGCGGTATTTCTGATTTTTTCTTCCTCTTCTTTGGTAAGGGGCGCGGGTATTGCAAGCTTTGTCGTGCCGTCGTTATACTTTGCGTCATAGTCATAAAACTCGGCTTCGGGCAAAATTTCGCCCACGCACGAAGCCACGGGCTCGTCGTTGCCCATAACGGCGCATTCAAGCTCCCTGCCGACAACGGTTTCTTCAAGCACCGCTTTTTTGTCGTTTAAAAATGCAAGCTCCAACGCTTTTTTAAGCTCTTCTTCGTTTCCCGCCTTTGTAATTCCGACAGAAGAGCCTGCGTTTGCGGGCTTTACAAATATCGGGAACGAAAGCTTTTTAATTATCGAAGAAAGGTCAACTCTGCCGTTTTTATATTCATACTCCGAAAAAGCCGCCCATTTTGCCTGCGGAATACCCGCAATGTCGCACATGGTGTTTGTAACGGCTTTGTCCATACACATTGAAGAAGCCGCAACGCCGCAGCCGACATACGGAATGCCCGCAAGCTCAAAAATGCCCTGAACGGTTCCGTCCTCGCCGTTTTTGCCGTGAAGCACGGGGAAAACAACGTCAATGTGAATTTTTTCGTATTTGCCGTCTTTTAAAACAACAAGCGCTTTGTCGGCTCTGTCGGGTGAAAGTACGGCGGGCGTAACGTTTTTTTCGCACCACGAGCCGTCTTCGACAGACTCTGTGTCGCCGTCGTAAAAGAACCATCTGCCGTCTTTTGTTATGCCGAGCTTTATTACGTTATATTTTTCGGGAATATTTCTTAAAACCGACGCCGCAGAATGAAGCGAAACCTCGTACTCGCTTGAGCAGCCGCCGAACATTACAAGTAAATTCATTAAACTATCACCTTACAAAAAAATGTATATACAGTCTTATAAATGATACCATATATAATTAATTAATTCAATCACAAAATAGTATGATATTTTATCAATACTATTTACCTTTTTAGATAAAAATGCTATAATACCCTTGCATCGAAATGCGCGATATTATAATAAAGGACTGTTTTTATGGAGCTTTCTCAGATATTGACATATGTTGACCACACCCTTTTAAAACCAGAAGCAACTTTGGGCGACATCAAGGCAATTTGCGACGACGCCATGCGCTTTAATACCGCAAGCGTATGCATTCCCCCGTCATACGTCAAGGCGTGCGCGGACTACTGCGGCGGCAAAATGAAAATCTGCACCGTAATAGGCTTTCCGAACGGCTACAACACCACCGCCGTCAAGGTTTTTGAAGCCGAGGACGCAATTAAAAACGGCGCCGATGAAATTGATATGGTTATAAATATAGGTATGTTAAAAGACCGCCGCTATGACGACGTTTTAAACGAAATCAAAGCCGTAAAAAAAGCCTGCGGCGGCAAAATTTTAAAGGTCATCATAGAAACCTGCCTTCTTTCGGACGACGAAAAGATTAAAATGTGCGAAATTGTAACCGAGGCGGGCGCCGATTTTATAAAAACCTCCACGGGCTTCAGCACGGCGGGCGCAACGTTTGCCGATATTGAGCTTTTTTCAAAGCACATCGGCAAAAACGTTAAAATGAAAGCCGCCGGCGGCATTAAGTCGCTTGACGACGCAGAAAAATTCATTTCGCTCGGTGCCGAAAGGCTCGGCACTTCAAGAATAGTTGCCCTTGCAAAAAACGCAGAGCCGAAAGAGAATTATTAAAACGGCAATAACAAAATTATCGGCACAAACTCAAAAAACACATCAAAGCGCCGTCGGGAAACCCCGACGGCGCAATATATTTATCAAGCAATTTTTATTAAATTAATTATCCGTCAATTTCGGGAATTAAAACGCCGTAGCCCTCTTCATTGCGCTTGTAGACAACATTTACCTTGCCCGTTTCGGCATTTAAGAACATATAGAACCTGTGCCCGAGCATATTCATCTGCAAAATCGCTTCGTCAAGCGTTTGCGGCTTAACGGCAACGGTTTTTTCACGCACAACGTCAAACTCTGTTTCTTCAATAACAGGCTCCGGCGCGATAAAATCGTCAAGCACACCCGATTTGATTCGTTTTTCAAGACGGGTTTTGTTCTTTCTTATTTGCCTTATGAGCGAGTCAACGCATTTGTCAAGGGCATCGTTCATATCCTCCGCGCGCTCCTCCGCACGGAAAATCATACCGCTTTTGGTGACTGTCACCTCCACAACCTTTGAGTTTTTCTCAACAGTCGCCGTTACCTTTGCGGCGGCGTCCTCACCGAAGAGCTTTTCAACTTTGGAAAGGCGTTTTTCGGCGCGGTTGCGAAAATCTTCGCGGGGGGTACATTTGCGGCCAACGATTGTAATGTTCATAAAAACATCCCTTTCTTAAGGAAAGAGCGAAAATATGAAGCCCGAGGATAAAGCAGTGTAAAAACTGTAAAATCTTCGTCCGTTTTCAGGGCGGATTCGATTTTCGGCATAAACAACAGCTGCCTTTGCCGGCGTTCATTTCTTTTGGCTCTGCCCTTTTTCTAAGTCAATAGTAACATCAAAACAGCAGATTGTCAATAGTTTTTGTTAATATTCACCAAATATTCACGTTTTGTATTATTCTCGTTAATAAAAGCTGTCAGCGCGGCTTTGCCGCGCCCGCCTTCGGTCGTATGAAGGGGGACCGCCGCGAAGCGGTTTATAATTCGTGCCGAAGGCACCCGAATGTCAAACGGCTTACCGTTAATTTTGGCTTTATTACATATGGTCGCACCCTTGGTGCGAGAACACCTTGGCGTTCAAGAACTCTCCACCGTTCGCAAGCGAACGGGCCCCCATAATAAAACGAACCCTGTGAACGGATAT
>OQVL01000813.1_pt1 | contig 17609 bp, 19 predicted proteins | sample 1691501 | NCBI WGS metagenome assembly OQVL01 (sample SAMN03418253, study PRJEB22391) | human gut metagenome | biome: human-gut; feature: organic feature; material: feces | host: Homo sapiens | place: Tanzania | collected 2013-01 | reverse complement strand
CAAAACAACAGTACATTATTCACACTTCCAAAAACAAGTACAACACAACAGCAAAACCAAAACACCCGTCAAATCCAAATCATCACCGACTTGTTTGACGATGTCGGCGTGAATAACAACCGAGTTATCGCCCATTTTCTCACGCAACCACAGGCCTTTTTCATTCCACGAAAAGCCAGCCTTTTTGCGCAAAGTCACGCCTTCAAAGTTTTGATACTTGTGTATCATCGCGCTGGAAAACGGATTCAGTACAGCGACATTGATGACGCCTATTAAAAAGACCGCGATAAAAATCGGCGTTAAAAAGTTCCATACAGAAAGTCCAGCAGATCGAGCAATGACAAGTTCGTTTGTTTTACTTAAGCGTAAGAATGTAATGACTGAGGCCAACAAAACGGCAAAAGGCAAAATGAGTGGCAACATTTGTGGCACTTTCATCAAGCCCAACTTCATTACATCAGCAAATGTGACATAGTCCTTAGAAGAGGCCCGGCGCAATAAATCGATTATGTCGAACAGCAAAATCAGTGAGACCAAGACAAACAAAGTTGCCAAAAAAGTCAGAATAAAGTTCCGACTGAGATATTTGGAAAATAGCCATGGCACACGCATTTTATTTGCTCTTCATAATATAAACGATTCTCTTATGGAAAGTATTTATACTACGAAACTGGCAAAAAGTCTATTACTTTTTTTCAAGCAAATATTTTTCCGCACTCAGCGCTGCAATAGCGCCACTCCCACATGCGATAATTGCTTGGCGGAAGATGCGTTCTTGCACATCGCCAGCGGCAAAGATCCCCGCTACAGAAGTTTGCTTTGTATCGTGATCGACCTTGATATAGCCGTTTTCATCCATATCGAGCAAGCCTTGGAATAACCCAGTGTTTGGCACTTGCCCAATTGCGACAAACGCACCGTCCAGCCCGAGGTGTTCGACTTCCAATGTGCGCGTGTTTTTAAGCCAAATCCCTGAGAGCACATCGCTGCCCGTAAAGGAGGTGACTATCGTTTCATTCATTACCTCGATTTTAGGATTGTTTTGCACTTCTTGGCGCAAAGAGCTTTCACCCGCCAGCTGCGCCTCGCGATTGATCAGCACGATCTTCTCAGCCAAAGTTGATAAAAACAACGCTTCATAAAGCGCTGTATTACCACCGCCGATAACTGCAACTTTTTGGCCTTTGTAAAAATAACCGTCACAGGTCGCACACACGGAAATGCCTTTGCCCTTGAATTGCTCTTCACCTTCCACGTTTAACCAACGGGGCAGAGCGCCTGTGGCAATGATAATGCTGTTCGCATTGAGCTCTTCATCACTTGACAACTGCAAAGAAAAAGGTCGGGAAGATACATCAATTGCAGTGACTTTTTCGTTAATTGTTTGAACGCCCAACTCTTGCGCTTGCCGAGCAAAAGATTCAACCAAATCAAAGCCCGATACATTTTGTGCGCCTGGGAAGTTTTGAATATGACTTGTGTAAAGCAGTTGTCCACCCACGAGCTCGCCTGTAATCAGTGCGGGCTTCAGCCCCGATCGGGCGGCATAAATAGCGGCGGTATAACCCGCTGGCCCTGAGCCGATAATAGCAACATTTGAAAGCATTTTAAATCCTCCTTTTTGTTTACATAGGAAGAATAGGCTAAAATTGCAAGATGAAGAAGTTTTTCTATGCTTTTGTTGATGTTGCATTTTGACGGGCAGGCCATAGATATAAGCTGTATAAGGAGGATAAAAATGTATAGACAACCAAACTCTCAACGCCCCAACGTGAGCGCCAAAACAAAAGCGTTTTTGGACGCTCTTGCTAAACAAAATGCAAAGCCACTTTATGAGTTGAGCTATCCCGAGGCGCGTCAGGTCTTGCTGAGCGCGCAAACACAAATCAAAATGCCGAAAAATTTGGATTGCGATATAAAGGATATGACATTTCCTGTTGGTCCTCTGGACGCAACGGATGTGCGGCTTTACCGTCCAAAGGATAACAAAGATACACTGCCCGTGTTGGTTTATTACCATGGAGGTGGTTGGGTCATGGGGAACAAAATCACGCACGAACGTTTGATGCGCACGCTGTGTGTTCAGGCAGGCATTGCGATTTTGTTTGTTGATTATACGCCATCTCCCGAAAGCGGTTATCCTGATACGTTAGAGCAAGGCTATGCCGCACTGGAATACTTGGCTCATAATGCCAGCGAATACAAGGTTGATGCCTCACGCATCGCTGTAGGCGGTGATTCTGTGGGAGGCAATATGGCGGGCGTGATGTGCTTGTGGGCAAAGAAACGACAAGGCGTCAATATCGTGCGTCAATTCTTGCTTTATCCTGTGGCGGACGGTTCGATGAGCTCGCCTTCATATCACGACTTTGCTGAAGGCCCGTGGTTGACGCAAAAAGCAATGGCTTATTTTTGGCAAGCCTATGCCCCAAAAGAGGCGGCGCGCTATGAAGCGTTTGCCTCGCTTGTCAATGCCGAGTCTGAAGCACTTGTCGGTTTGCCTGCCGCATTTGTGCTGACAATCGAAAACGATGTGTTGCGCGATGAGGGTGAAGCGTATGCCAATAAGCTGATGCAAGCAGGTTGTGAGGTTGTTGCTGTGCGCTATAAAGGCACAATACACGACTTTATGATGTTGGACGGGTTGATGCATACGGCGCCTGCTAAAGCGGCGGTACGTCAGCTGGTTTGTGAGTTGAAGTATACCTTCGGTTTATAGCCTTAATCTCTTGTTTTTGAAAGTTGATTTAAAAGAATGGTGTAGCGATTCTTTAAACAACGTTGCATCATCACTGTGTTAGTCGAGCGTTTCATATTGCGCTCACATATAATCGTTTGCGCCAACAAATGACGAACGGCGGGTGATTTTGTCTTCACATTGAACTTAATCATAGCAGTCTCCTTTCTTTTTATAATCTTTCAAAATAACAGAATACAATATAGTGTATCTTTTTTTAAATGTCACGCTTTTTGTGAAAAAGAAGCAGCTATTTTTTCCAATTATCAAAAGGGATAAGTTTTCGAATGGGTGTTAAAAATAAGCGTTTAAAGCCCGTATGGCGCCCATATTTTGCAAGTACCGATTGCACAAAAGGCATAAAGTCACTGTATAAGGCCACAGGAGGCAGATCGGGAATGTCAATCTCGACCGTTTCGCCAATCTCGATGTTTTTAAGAGCGGGATCAAAGCAATGTTTGTTTAAAAACTCGTGAAATGGCTTTTCAATCAAGCACAGGTTTGAAAGCGCATTTGATCCGCCGCCTGACAAAGGGATAATGTGATGAATGTCAAAGTTTTTGGGTACTTTGCCTTTGCGCAATTTGTCGGGGTTAAAGCGCCCTTCAATGCGATCCAACAGACCATTGTCAAGCAACATATTTAAAAAGTCGCGTGTGACATTTTGGTGCTTGAATTCTTTGCGCAACTCGTGCGTTCTTTCGTGCGTTTGGCGCGTGAATATAACCGTCATTTTAACCTCTTTTAACCTGCAAAAATTGTTTTTATATAAACATCTTTTTCGAATAAATACAAGAGTATTTTTAAATTTTTTGCGCGAGGTGTTTGCATCGTTTCGTCTGTTTTGAGCAAATCCATAGCATCGCGGCGGGCTGTGGAAAGCATTTCCGATTGCATCACAGGATCGCACAAGCGAAAACTTGCAAAGCCACTTTGCCGTGTGCCGAGCACATCACCTGAGCCCCGCAATTTTAAGTCTTCTTCCGCAATGACAAACCCGTCATCAGTCAAGCGCATAATTTCAAGGCGCTTTTTGCCGACTTCGGACAACGGATAACCATACAAAAGGATGCAGTCCGATTTTTCTGATCCGCGACCAATGCGCCCCCTTAATTGGTGCAACTGGGCAAGCCCAAAGCGCTCAGCTTGTTCAATGACCATAACGGTGGCGTTAGGAATGTCTACGCCGACTTCGATGACTGTGGTGGAAACCAAGACTTTTAAGTCACCAGACGAAAAGCGTTTCATCACGGCGTCTTTTTCATCTCCCTTCATTTTGCCATGCACAAGTCCAACTTGAGCAGGGTAAATTAAACTCAGCTCTTCGGCTCTTTTGGTGGCGTTGGCGAGATCGGACTTTTCGCTTTCCTCAACCAATGGGCATACCCAATAGATCTGCTGGCCTTTATCAATCACGCTTTTGAGCTTGAGGGCCAAAGCATCGGCTTGCTTTAACGGCAAAACGCGCGTGTCGACAGGCTTGCGCGTGGCGGGCTTTTCGTCCAAAATCGATAAGTCCATATCGCCATAGCCCGTTAGCGCCAGCGTCCGAGGAATAGGCGTTGCAGTCATAACCAATAAATCGGGGTGGTGCGCTTTTTGGGTTAAGAACAAACGTTGCTCTACCCCAAAACGGTGTTGTTCGTCAATGACGACAAGCCCAAGATTACAAAACGCAACATCATATGTAAAAAGTGCGTGCGTGCCGATGATGATTTTCGCTTGACCAGAGGCAATTTTTTGTAAAATATCGTCTCGTTTTTTGCCTTTTTCGCGCCCCGTCAACAACACAACTTCAAGCCCTAACTTTTGCGCAAAGGGGCAGATTGTTTTCATATGTTGGCGCGACAAAATATCGGTCGGGCACATCATCGCAGCTTGTGCACCCGCTTCCACCACGTGCGCCATCGCATAAAGTGCAACCATCGTTTTGCCCGATCCGACATCACCTTGAAGCAATCGGTTCATACGATAAGGGGAAGTCAGGTCTTGCTTGATTTCGCTGATAACGCGCCTTTGCGCATTTGTCAGTTCGAACGGCAACAGCTGGCTTAAGGCAGAACTGAGAGCCCCCGCACAGTGCCATGCGTGACCTTGCTGTTTTTTCAAATGTGCACGCATTAAAACAAGACTCAGCTGATTTGCCAGCATTTCATCATATGCCAACCGTTGCAAAGCTTTGCTTTGAATGCCGATATCCTCGGGCTTTTTGGGGTGGTGCATCGCTATTAAAGAGGATTTAAAATCTGTCCATCCGTTTTGCTTTAAGAGCTTTTCATCGAGCCATTCAGGTAAATTGTCGGGCACAGCTTTTAAAGCCTCACGCACCGCATACGCGACCATTTTGTTGGTCAGCCCTTGCGTCAGTGGGTAAACAGGTTCGATCAGCGGAATCTTCCACTCTTGCGTTTCTTCGGCGATGTAGTCAGGGTGGGGCATTTGCAAATGGTTGTTGAAAAACTCTACCGCGCCACTGATGAAGCGGCTCTCGCCGACAGGCAGTTGTTTGATTAGATAATCTTTTCTGTAATTGAAAAAGACAATTTCCAATACACCGCCTTTGAAACTTTGGATTTGACAGATAATGCGATAAGGGGCTTTGCGTGAAAAGGGCTTGACGTGCTCGATGACCTTGACTTTCAAAGTCGGCATATCTCCCGCCTTGAGTGTTGAAATGTCCGTGACGCGTGGACGTTGGATAACGCCGCTCGGCGCGTGAAAAAGCACATCAATCAGTAAGTTTCGCCCAAGCAAGTTTTTGAAAAGTCCAGCCGTTTTTTCGCCTATGCCATTGATAGACTCGACAGATTTAAACAAAGGACACAAAAACTCGGGACGCATAGCGGGCTCTTTTAAAAAAGGTTTACCTTAAAAAGGTTGTACGCCTGTGCGCGATGGAATCATATAGTTGCGCTTTGGCTCTTGCGCTTTTTTATTTTCGCGATAAGCGGCGCGCTTTTTGTCCTCATCAGAGGGGGCTTTCAAAACTTTGCCATCAGGAAACTTGACCGTTCCGTTTTTATAAACGGTTGCGCCAAAGATCGGTAAGTTGTAAAACTTTTTAAGCACAGCGGGGCAATCTTCTTCAGGGGCTTCTTTTTGCAGGTTATACGTTCTGAGCTTTTCGGCAGCATAGGCTTTAAACGCCGCTTGCCTTTTGGCCTTTGTTGGATTTTCGTTGGCAATGATATAGCTTGCTATCAGCTGAAAATCATCTAATCGATTGCCCGCATTGCACGCAAGCGCCAGCCCTGCCATAGCGCCCAGTTGCTGCGCGTCCGTCATACCATTTAATGTTTGCGCGCACACCCCGCGCGGCAAAAGCGTTATAACCAAGCAAGCAAAAAGTAATTTTCGCATCATTGACTCTCCTTTAATTTTTTTCTATATTAACAAAAGTCATTTTGTAAAGCAAGTATTTTTAAGGACGATTATGTTATCAGAGAATATTTATTATGTACCCGCATCGGGGCAAGTCAAAAAGGCCGTGATTATGTTGCATGGCTATGGTTCGGATGGAAATGATTTGATTTCTATGGCGCCACAAATGGCGTTGCCTGATACGATATTTTACGCGCCCAATGCACCCTATGCAATGCCTCAAACAGCGGGCTATAAGTGGTTTGATTTGATGGATGAGGCAGCCAATACGGTTTATGAGCAATCCAGCTATGTCGAAAAGCTGATGCAAAATGCAAAAGTCGCATTGCCTGACGTGTTTGATTTTATTTCTCACATCGCACAAAAGCACCAGCTGGAACTCAATCAAATCTTTATAATGGGCTTTTCGCAAGGCGGGCTGTTGGCTCTGATGAGTGCGCTGATAATGCCGCAAAAACTGGCGGGTGCGATTGGCGCTTCAGCAGTGCCGTTGATGATTAACAGTGCGCTGTCTTTGTCGGAAGTCAAAAGCAAGCCCGATGTGCTTTTAACGCACGGTACGGACGATGACGTTGTGCCGTTTATCGGTATGCAAGAAACGCTTAACACGTTAAAAAATATCGGTTGCAATGTGCAAACACACATCGTTGACGGTATGGGGCACGGGATTGATATGAGTTCAGAGCGTGCAATGCAAAGCTTTATCGCGGCGCGTTAACTTAAAAAATAGCGCCTAAGCCAAAGGGCTTGCTTTGCTCGCTTACGCTATCCTAAGACAAGCGGATATCTGGCCTCAATACGGTAATACTTACCCTCACCATTTTGGCGCGCGTGGCTTGAAAACAACGTAAAGTAATACACTTGAAATTGACGCGTTTTAAACAAGTTGTTGGCCGAAATGAAGTTCATTACATCAATCATGGACGTGCCTTTTAAGCTTGCCAAATTAACGTGCGCATGAAACTTAAAGCGATCATTTGGTGCACCACATTCTCGGGCGATGTTTGTGATTTTGGCCGACAGTTCGTCTAGCGCTTGATAATAATCTACGCCCAGCCATAAATGGTGCGGCACGCCCGATGACTCGAAATATCCGAGCTCTTTAAAGCCCAATGTGAACGCAGGAAAACGTAGCTGGCATAGTTTGTCGTGAATGTTCTCGCCGATGTTCTCTTGCACATTACCGATAAAACACAAGTTTAAGTGTAATTTATTCTTGTCAACCCAATGCGCATAAGGCAACCCATTTTGAAGTGTTGATATATGCTGTTGAATATCCTCTGGCAACTCTAGGCCTGCAAACAATCTGATCATTTTTTTCCTCTTATAATTCATATAAAAACTTAACGATGACAGGTGTAATTTTTTTAACCATCACATTGATGCCCTCCGCGGTTGGATGGACGCTGTCTGATTGCATATATTTTAAATCATATGTGCCGAAACGTTCGGTTAAAACGTCTTGCAAAAAGTTCGGGTATAAAACAAGCTTGTACTTTTTCGCCAAATCCGTATACATCTGTGCCGCATCTTGACGTCTTTTGACGTCTATTAAAAGCGGAATATTGATGCCAATTAACATCACGGGAATGTCGTTTTGTTGAAATGTCGTAATCAGCTCTTCCAAGTTTTTACGCGTTGTGGCCGAATCGATACTTTTTAATAAATCGTTTGCACCTAGCTCAAGCAATACCGCGTGCGGGTGTTCGTCCAATACGCTTTGCAAGCGATTAACACCGTCTTGAGTTGTGCTGCCTGCTATGGCAGAACTGATGACTTTGATGTTGTCCAGCCCTTGTGCCTGCAAGGCAGTTTGCAAGCGTGCGATAAAGCTTTCCTCTTTTGGCAAAAGATAGCCCGAGGCTAAACTGTCGCCTAAAACGACAAGGCGGAAAGAGCCATCTTCATCGTCTTCCTGCGCAATCGAGCTTATTGCAAACCAAGAGACAAAGGTAATAATGACTATAGCCAAAAGGCAAGAACCGATAGAAAATAATTTTTTACTCATTTTTTTTGCATCCCCTCTTTCTTTTTTTTTATTTTATAGTATAATAGCAAAAAAGAAAAGGAAAAAAAAGATGAAAATGAAAATAATTGAGTTGCCTAATCCGATTTTACGCCAAAAAAGCGAAAATGTCGAAAAAGTCGATGCAAACGTTGCACAAGTTCTGGCCGATATGCTGGAAACGATGTATGCCGCAAATGGGGCAGGGCTTGCAGGCCCTCAGGTTGGTCTTTTAAAACGTATGGTTGTGATTGATGCCGCCCGCCGTGGTGAAGCACCTCAACCATTTAAAATGGTCAATCCAAGGATCGTGTGGCACTCGGATGATATGCAAGAATGCCAAGAGGGCTGTCTGTCCATTCCTAACCAATATGCACCAGTCGAACGTTATCAAGCCGTGCATGTCGAGTATTTGGATGAAAACGGTAAAGCTCAAAAGCTGGAGGCAGAAGGCTTTTTGGCCGTTGCAGTTCAGCACGAATTGGATCACCTTGATGGGGTGATGTTTATTGATTATTTGTCCCCGCTGCGCCGTAAGTTGTTGCTCAAACGCCACGAAAAACAACAAAAGCGCCGCCAAAAACAGGAGGCTGTCTGATGCGCGTGATTTTTATGGGAACTCCCGATTTTTGTTTGCCCGTTTTGAAAAACTTAATTGCCGAGCACGAAGTTGTGTGCGTTTATACGCAGCCACCTCGTCCCTCTGGACGTGGTCAAAAGTTGACGCCATCGCCTGTGCAAAAGTTGGCTGAAGAGCACGGCATTATGGTGCGCTATCCCGTGTCGCTGAAAAGCGAGGCTGAGCAAAACTTGTTTTCTATGCTGAAAGCCGACATCGCTGTTGTGTGTGCTTATGGGCTGCTTTTGCCGCAGCCTATTTTAAATGCGTGCCCGATGGGGTGCATTAACGTGCACGCTTCTTTGTTGCCGCGTTGGCGCGGGGCAGCACCTATTCAACGCGCGATTATGGCGGGCGATGAAAAGTCGGGTGTCACCATTATGCAAATGGAGGCGGGTTTAGATACGGGGGATATGTTGCTCGCCGAAAGCGTGACAATCACGCCCGATATGAATGCGGGTGAACTGCACGACAAATTGGCCGAGCTCGGAGGAAAGCTGATTTTGAAAGTTTTGGAAAAAATGCCAACGCCTGTGCCACAACCATTTGACGGCGTCACGTATGCCCACAAAATTACCAAGGAAGGATGCCTGATTGATTGGAACAAGCCTGCATCCGTTTTGCACAATTTTGTGCGGGGACTTGCGCCGTATCCAAAGGCTTACTTTAACTATAAAGGCGAAGCGATAAAGGTTTTAAAGGCATCTGTTGTTGCAGAGCAAACGGATAAAAAGCCAGGTACAGTGCTGGACGATAAGTTGTCTGTTGCGTGCGGTTTGGGGACGATTTTGCGGCTTGAAGAATTACAACGCCCCGCTAAAAATCCTGTTTCAGCAGCCGACTTTTTGCGTGGGCATCCTATTGACGCGGGCGAGGTCTTATAATGCCACGCTATAAAATCACAGTGGAGTATGACGGCACGCCTTTTTGCGGCTGGCAAAGACAAAAGGACGGCGTTTCGGTGCAAGAAGTGTTGGAAAAAGCGTTAGCCGTTTTCGCGCGGGAAAATGTTGAAATCTATGGTTCTGGACGCACTGATACAGGTGTACACGCATACGGACAAGTTGCGCATTTCGATTTGTCTTGCCCGATAGATACTTTTGCGGCGCAAGCCTCTTTTAATGCGCTGGTGCGGCCGTATCCTGTGTCGGTACTGTCTGTTGAACAAGTCAGCGATGATTTTCACGCGCGTTTTTCTGCGCGTCAGAGAAGCTATATTTATAAAGTGCTGAATCGCAGAGCGCCAGCCGCTCTTGACGCAAATCGAGTGTGGCAAATCGGTTTGCCGCTGGACGTGCCAGCGATGCAACATTGCGCGTTGCACTTGCTCGGAAAACACGATTTTTCGACTTTCAGAGCGGCGGATTGTCAAGCCAAAAGTCCCGTCAAAACTTTGGACGAGCTGACGATTACCCGCCGTGGCGATTATATATTTTTTGTGGTGAAGGCTCGATCTTTTTTGTATCACCAAGTCCGCAATATGGTTGGTACTTTGGTTGAGGTTGGCTTGCATCATTGGTCGCACGAAGATTTTGAAGAAGCCTTTGAAGCGTGTGACAGAACAAAAGGCGGCCCCACCGCCCCCGCTTGCGGACTGTATTTCCAAAGCGTAGAGTATTAAAAGTTATGTTGTGCTGCCCGCCTGATTGTTGTTCACCGCGCCATTTGCCTGTGTGAAATCGTTTACGCTTTTATACATCATACCACAACACCCTTTTGAAAAGGAGTTGTGCAAACTGTGAAAGCTTCATTGCTCTTCCTTTCGAATGATATAAATATTGAGCGAAATTGTAATGCCCTCTATAGCGGACAAGGATTTACTTTGTTCATAATGCATTAATGGCGTCATATGAATTAAATCTTCATAATTTTGTCGTGTTAAAGGATACTTGCGTTCAATGGTTTCTTTGCGAATATGAGAAAAATGCTTTTTTAAATTATCAAAAACATCTTCCTCTTTTTCATAATCGTTGAGCCCATACAAAGATCTTAATTCCTTCAGGTAGGAAAATGTGGGACTTACTTTGATAAATACGCCATTATGTTTTAATACGCGTAAAACTTCACGATAGATAAAAGGCGAGAGAATATCTATGACCGCATCAAATACCTCTTCTTTAAAAGGTAAGTGATGCGTATCTGCTACGATTGGTAAATAGTTATTATCCAAATAGTCGGTTGCCATTTGAATCCCATCTGGTGCTAAATCACAACCGATACACAAGCAATTGTCTAAGTTTCTTAAAATTGGTTGTAAATGACTTCCTTCACCGCATCCCAAATCTAAAATAAGTTTTGCGTTTTGTTCTTTCAGTATTTCCGTAATTTTATTGTGCAGTAACTCATAAAATCCAGCTAAAATAAATGAGCGGCGATGTGAAAATAGTGAGAAATCATAAAAATTATCATTTAGCGCTCGTTCTTTTTTCAATAAACGCACATAACCTTTTCTGGATAAGTCAAAAGCGTGTTTATTTGGACACACTAACGAATTTTGCGACAACATCAAGGGCAGTCCACAGATTGGACAAGCAAAAACCTTTCCCAATTTGTGAAAGAAATCTTGGGATATGATTAACTTAGATAACTTCTGAGACAAAAACTACACCTTTTAACTCAAAGGGATGGGCTGGTGCCGGTGGAGAGAATCGGACTCTCGACCTCTCCCTTACCAAGGGAACGCTCTACCACTGAGCCACACCGGCAAGATAAATCTTTTTTATGTAAAATTGCGCCGTTTGTCAAGCAAAAAATGTTATTTTCGCACAAATGTTTTGTTCTGTTTGCCGACAAATGGTGTAGGGCGTCCTTTTTGCACCGAATAGCCAAACTTGCCAAGCTGGCGACCCAAAGTGTAATAATACCCGTGCATATAAGCCAAAATGCCTGCCTTTTCCAAGTTCAGCTTGCCCGAAGCATCAATATAACGCTCGTCAATATTAACTCCCAAAATCTCGGCAAGGAACATATCGTGCGAGCCAAAAGGCCGTACTTCAACAACGTGGCATTCAATCGAAAGCGGTGATTGCGCAATAGCAGGGGCTGATACGTGCTCACACTTTTCGGCCGTCAAGCCCGTCAGTGCAAATTTGTCTACATCAGCGCCAGATTTGACGCCACACCAATCGGTTATGTCCGCCATATCCAAAGTCGGCAAGTTGATAACGAACTCTTTGTGTTGGCTAATAAGCTTGTGCGTATAACGCGAAGGGCGAATAGACACGTATGTCATTGCTGGGTCGGACGCGATAATGCCCGTCCATGCGGCCGTCATTACGTTTGGTTTTTCCATTGTTCCCGATGAAATGAGCGCTGGCGGAAGAGGGGATAATAAAGTGCCTGGTTTCCAATGTTGTTTTGCCATAACGGCCTCCGTTTTGTTTGTTAAAATTGTAATGTTATAGTTGCGCCAAAAGTTTTGTCTTGAGCTTTGCGACTGGCTTTAGCGCTTTTGTAAAAAGAATAGTCAAAAAAGCCACCGATTGCAATGCGTTCAGTTAATAAAAAATGGGCTTGCGAGCGCAAATAAAAGTTTTTGACGCTGTCCATTTTGTCATAAGAATAATGCAATTGTTCGTCCAACGCGAACGGCAAAAATTGCATATAAAACGCGCCATAGGCGTCATACTTAGGATTGTTGTCGGCATATTTGTGTTGTGCGATTGGCAATTCCAACAAAGCGCCGATATAGGGGGTAATGAATGAAAAATCATAACCCGCTTTGACGAGCGCTGAAAAACCTTTGTAAGCGCCGTCCATATGGTGCGTTTCGCGTTGCAGGTATTTCAGGCGTGCTTGAAGATGCATATTGCTTTGCCGATAAAAATCATATACGCCGCCGATTGCCCAATTGATGTTTTCATCCGTCTTGTCGGTTGTTTGGCTCAGGCTTGTTTGTCTTTTCCAGCTGTTGCTGATTTGTCCCAAAATCGCGACTTTGGGTGATACACCATAGGTTAGCTCTTGTGCTAATTCGTGCGTGCGATAGGTATCGCTTTTTTTGCCGTAAGCTTTAGTAGGCTGTTTGTTATAGCTTGCGTTTGTTTGGCTTGTTAAAACGCCCTTGGGCGAAATGTAAAAAGGGTGAAAAAGTGCGTCCGCTTTGGCATTCGAAATGGAAAAGCAAAGAACGCTTGTCACACACAAATAAAATAACTTCATAAAAAACTCCTTTGATGAGGTATTTTAAAGAAAATAAATATCGTTGTCAAGAGTTGAAAAAGCTCTTCACACGCTTTATATATACTTTTGATGAATAGAGGAATAAGAAAGGAACGTATGCCAAGCAAAATAAGATGAAAAAATAGGAGAGGTTAATGCCGATAAAAGTCCTCTATGATATAGAGCAACTTGCCTTGTTAGAATCTCATAAAAGCGGCGTTTTCCGTGTTGCGGACGCCTTATTTAAAGCGTTTTTAGCGTCAAGTAGGGTTGATGTTTACCCATGTATGACACGGGCGAAAGGCTCTGCAAAAGAGTATTTTAAAAGCATCAATCGGCCAGAACTTGTCCAAAAGCTTGTGATGATGCAAGGGCTTTGCAAAACAACCAAATATAAAAATTGTTTTCAGCGATGCTTGTCGCGTTTGTGGACGCTTTTTTATCGCGCCAAATATACGCATATATTAAAGCAATATGATTGGTATTTTTCACCGTTTTCGCCGATTTCAGATGTTGTGTACAAAAGCCCCATCAAAACCGCGATGTTTGTGCATGATTTAATTCCCGTTTTGTATCCTGAATTCGTTTCGCCAAAGTTTCATACCAAGTTTTGCCAGTGGATAAAATGTGTTCAAGCCAACCTTGTTTTTGTTAATTCACTCAACACGAAAAAAGATTTCTTAGCTTGTCGAACGGATTTTGACGCTGCGCGTATTATTGTTTCTTATTTGGCGGCAGATGAGCATTTTCATCCCGTTCAAGATAAAAATAAAATTGATAAAATTAGGCAAAAATATCACATTCATACACCGCGTTATTTTTTGACGGTCTCTGCTTTTTCTCGGCGTAAAAATTTTGCGCATTTAATCCAAGCATTTGAGTTGTTTTTATCCTATACAGGAGCAGAGGATATATCGCTTGTGCTGGCGGGCAGCACGCGTGATAAAAAAGATAAGCTTTGCATTATAACTAACGACAATAAAAGAAAAATAGTGTTTACAGGTTTTGTGGATGATAAAGATATGCCCGCGCTTTATTCGGGCGCAGAGGCTTTCTTTTATCCAAGCCTTTATGAGGGGTTTGGCTTGCCGATTTTGGAGGCTATGCAATGCGGCGCGCCTGTTGTCAGTGCAAACAATTCTTCCTTGCCAGAAGTAAGTAAAAACGCTGCGCTTTATGTTTCAGCGTGCGAGCCTCTTGAAACGGCGCTTGTAATGGTGCGTCTTTACAATGATCCAAAGCTTAAATCCGATCTGAAGCGCAAAAGTTTATCACAAGCAAAAACGTTTAATAGCACGGATTTTGCGTCAAGCGTGATTGATGGGCTTTGTGGTTCAGTGGAACAATCTTGCAAAACGCAAAGCGCATTTGCAGCTGTGCGCGCGCGTCAACAAATAAAGCGTGATTTTATGCTTTAGCTTTAGGCCCGCAAAAGAAATCAGCCCTTCATTCAGCAAAGGTGTCACAACTTTTTGAGCATAGGCAAAGAGCTCTTCTTGCTGAGCTTTATCGCGCTGTTTTCGAACGCATTGGTTCAGCATCATCTTAATGCGTTGATTAAAAACATATTGCCGAACGAGTGGCAATTTTTGAGAATCGTTTTTCTCAAAATAATCATTTAAATAACGGATGATGTGATTATAGCTGTCAATCTTAGAGGTGGAAAAAGTGCTGCGCATAATGCTGTCGGGGTTTTGATAATAATAGTAAAGTGGCAAATCAACAAAGGCCAACTTTTTAATTTTGTCAAAGCATACGCACGTAAATGGGACGTCTTCAAAATGAATGCCTTTGATGAACGGCACTTGCTCGAGAATCGTTTTTTTGTAAAGTCTGAGGCACGCACCCGTTTTGATTTTTCTGTTTTTACAAAAGTATGTCAAAGGGTTGTCAATGATTTTGACGGGCACTTTGTTCATATCATACATCGCGTATTGATTTTTGTATAATTGGCTTGTTGTTTGCAAGGCGCAGTTCACAACATCAACTTGATTGCTTTTAAGTGTTTTAATTAAAATCTCCAGCGCTTGCGGGTGCAAATAATCATCAGAATCCAAAAAGAAAACATAGGGAGCAGAGGCTTTGCTAACGCCCGCGTTGCGCGCCTCTGAAAGGCCTGCATTGGCTTGGGAAACAACCATAAAGCGCGCGTCTGCTGATGCAATCGAATTTGCAATAGCCGCACTGCCATCGGGAGAGCCATCGTCCACGCAAATGCATTCAAAATCCTTGAACGTTTGATTTTGCAAGCTTTTAAGACAGCCTTTAATATAATTTTCCACGCGGTACATCGGAACGATTACGGATATTTGTGCCATTTATTTTTTCTCCTTTTTAATTGATGAGGGCATTATAACAACTTTTGGTTCAAAGGCAACGCTTTTTTCTTTACACACATATAAAATGGTGCTATTTTGAAGCCTCAGGAGGCCAAAATGAAACCATTCGAACAAAAAGCTTTTCGTTTTTTTCTGTCACAAATCAAGCCGTTTAAAGCGACCTTTGTGGGCATTTTCCTGACGATTGCAATTTCTTCGGGCTTGGACAAATTAGCGCCTTATTTTTTTTCGTGCATCATCGATGTGTTGGGACAAAACTTGGACGACAAACAAAATGCGTTGCACCTGACGGGATATTACTTAGCGTTGTATGCGGGCATTTTGATTGTGTACAATATCGTACGGCGCTTTTCAATGTACCTGTGCCAAAATATCGAAGCAGGTTTGACTGTGCAAACTCAACGTGATGCGCTGGTTTATATGTCGCAACACTCAACACAATTTTTCAATAATCAACATTCGGGTTCGCTTGGCGTGAAAGTCAATCGCTTGGCGCAAGAAATGGGACATATGTTGATGATGTTGTTGTGGGATTTTTATGCGCCCTTTATCACATTTTTCTTTACTCTGGCATTGTTGCTTTGGGTTAATTTTCTGTTGGGATTGCTGTTTATTTTCTGGGCGGGCGTGTTTGCTTTTGTGTTGTGGAAGACGAACCAACCTTTGAAAAAGTTTGCGAGCTATCGCGCTGAAAAGTGGGCGAGCACATCGGCAAGAATTATCGATATTTTAGCCAATAATTCGCTTGTTAAAAGCTTTGCCGCGCTGGACTATGAACGCAAGAAACTTAAGCCATATTTGGACATAGAAGCGCATTCGATTTGGCTTAATTTTCACAAGGTTGAAAATGCCCGAGTAATCCAATACATCATCGTTTGTTTATTTCAAATTTCGATGTTGATGTTGTCGATTTTCTTATGGTACTTTGATTTTATTTCAACGGGCAATATCGTCTTTGTGTTGATGCTTATTTCCACGGTGATGCAAGCCTTTCGTTATTTTGTTTTTGCGTTGCTTGATTGGAGCAAGTGCGTGGGTGAAATGGAAAATTCGCTCAAGCTTTTATCTATCCCGCACGAAATCGCCGACAAGATTGATGCTAAGCCTTTAAAAGTGACTAAAGGCGTCATCGAGTTTAAAGATGTTGACTTTAAATATACGCCGCGCAAAAAGATTATGGAGGGATTTAATTTAAAAATTAAATCGCACGAAAAGGTCGGACTCGTTGGCGTATCAGGAAGCGGCAAAAGCACGCTTGTCAGCCTGCTTCAGCGACTTTACGATGTTGACAAAGGCGCAGTGTTGATTGATGGGCAAAACATCAAAGACGTGACGCAAGATTCACTTCATCGTGCAGTTGCCGTAATTCCGCAAGATACGACTTTGTTTTATCGCACGATTTTCGACAACATAGCTTATGGTCGAGCCGATGCAATGCAGCAAGAAGTTTTGGATGCTTCGAAAAAAGCTTATGCAGACGAGTTTATTCGTGAAATGCCAGAGGGCTATCAAAGCCTTGTTGGTGAGCGCGGTGTCAAAGTTTCGGGCGGTCAGCGCCAGCGCATTGCGGTGGCACGAGCTATTTTAAAAAATGCGCCGATTTTAATTTTGGATGAAGCGACATCCGCACTGGATAGTGAATCAGAGCAATACATTCAGCAAAGTATGAAATCTTTGATGCGTGGCAAAACAGTGATTGCAATTGCACACAGATTGTCGACTCTTCAAAAAATGGATCGCATTATTGTGATGAGCAAAGGACAAATTGTCGAGCAGGGAACGCCTGAAGAACTTTTAAAGCACAAAGGCACCTATGCGCGGCTTTGGAAAATACAAACAGGAAATGCAAGAGGTAAAAAGTGAAAATATATCTGACATTATTTTGGTCGTTTTTCAAGATTGGTTTGTTTACTTTTGGTGGAGGCTATGCGATGTTGCCATTGCTACAAAAGGAAATAGTCACCAAAGGTTGGGCGAGCGATGACGAGCTTTTGGATTACTATGCAATAGGTCAAGTGACCCCAGGTATTATCGCGATCAATGTATCGACTTTTGTGGGCTATAAAATCCGCGGACTTTTGGGTGCCGTGGCGACAATGATTGGTATGATAACGCCGTCTATCATCATTATTTCGACAATCGCTAGCGGGCTTTCGTTTGTGGCTGATAACCCTTATGTCCAAAGCGCGTTTGCGGGTATTCGATTGGTGATTCCTGCACTGATGTTGCCCATTGCGGTGAAGATGATTAAAAAAAGCGTGATTGATTATGTGACTGCGGGTTTGTGTTTAATGGCTTTTGTGATGTGCGTTTTTGGCTGCCGCCCGTCTTGCCCACTTACCGCAAGTTCCTGTTATCCATTTGGAG
>OQVL01000809.1_pt1 | contig 17642 bp, 17 predicted proteins | sample 1691501 | NCBI WGS metagenome assembly OQVL01 (sample SAMN03418253, study PRJEB22391) | human gut metagenome | biome: human-gut; feature: organic feature; material: feces | host: Homo sapiens | place: Tanzania | collected 2013-01 | reverse complement strand
CGTTGTTTTGAATAATACAGTTGCGTATAAATTCCCGTTGGTTGCCGCCCGTGCAGACAGTCCGCGTCGCGAAAAAATGTTCGCAGATGCATTTCGGAACGTGTCACCGGTGCGTTTGCCAAAAATGGAATTGTTGCAATTTCGCGGAATGGATGTGCTGAAATACGAATTCATCACGGGCGAAACACTGGGAACAATGCGCCCGCGCGATGTTCGGCGTCACGCAGATAAAATTGCATCACAGTTGGCGGCATTTATTTACCAGATTGGCACGTCTGACCCGGCGGAATTAAAATCATTGCGCCCTCGTGGGGCAAAGCCCAGTTTTATGTATGGTTGGTATCATGGGGATATTGGTGGTAATTTTATTGTGAACCCAGAAACGGGCGACATTGTTGCGTTTATTGACTGGGAAACAGCGGGATTTTGTGATTGGACGAATGACATAGTGGCGGCGTATCGCTTTATGTCAAAGCGCGGATTTGGCGACGTTATGATGCGGGCAGTTTTGGAATATGGTCACCTGTACGCAGCAGGGCAGGTCAAAAAAGGTAAATGAAAATATTTGCATCAAAGCAAATATCATTTATAATCAGTCGGTGCGAATGGGGAAATTGTTCTTTTTTGTGCTTTTGCCAGAGTGCAAAAACGAATAATTTTTCTTCGCATCTAACGAAACATAAAATGGAGAAAAAATAATGTTGTTTGGTTTATTTGATAAAGGTGAAAAAACGCATTTGAACAATCCTGTTGTGGTCGAAGTCCCATACGGTGATGAAACATTGCGTCTGGAAACGGGACGTATGGCGAAACAGGCCAACGGCGCAGTATTGGCAACAATGGGTGGCACAATGGTCTTGGCAACTGTTTGTGCAGAAAAGACGGCGGTCGAAGGCCAGGATTTCTTTCCGCTTACCGTTGATTACCAGGAAAAGTTTGCGTCTGCTGGTCGTATCCCGGGGTCGCGTGACCGCCGCGAAGGCAAGGCATCAACCGCCGAAACATTGACCGCACGCTTGATTGACCGCCCAATTCGTCCGTTGTTCCCAGAAACATTCAAGAACAAGGTTCAGATTATCGCACAGACGTTCTCATACGATAAAAAGAACCAGCCGGATATTTTGGCGATGATTGCGTCGTCTGCGGCGTTGGCATTGTCTGGCGTTCCGTTCGCAGGCCCGATTGGCGCGGCACGTGTTGGATATATGGATGGCAAATACATCTTGAACCCGTCAAAAAAAGTGACCGAAGATTCTGAAATGGACTTGGTTGTTGCTGCAACCAAAGACGGCGTTTTGATGGTTGAATCTGAAATCGGCGAACTGGACGAAAAAACAACACTGGGCGCGGTTAAATTTGGTTTTGATGCGCAACAGGTTGTGATTCAGGCAATCAACGAATTGACCGAAAAATGCGGCAAGCCGCGTTGGGCAACCCCAGAAAAATCGGCTGAATATATTGCGATGGAATCTGATTTTGAACGCTTTGCCGGCGATATTGAAAATGCATTGCAGATAAAGGAAAAATTAGTTCGTTTGGATACATTGGCGGGCATTCATGCCGCGGCCAAGGCGCGTATCCCGGAATTGTTCCCAGATACAACAACCGCGACATCCACACTGGAATCGTTTGCCGATGAAATCGTTGAAAATATTACAGCACGCATTATGCGCAGCAATATCTTGGCCGGCAAACCACGTATCGATGGTCGTGACACGAAAACCGTGCGTCCGATTGAAATTGAATTGGGCGTATTGCCGCGCGCACATGGTTCGGCCCTGTTCACACGTGGTGAAACCCAGGCATTGGTGTCGTTGACACTGGGGGGCGGCAAAGACGCATTGCCATTGGAATCATTGGACGGTGCCGAAGAACGCGACTTTATCCTGAACTATAATTTTCCAGGTTATTCCGTGGGCGAGGCCAAGGGTCTGAAATCCCCGGGTCGTCGTGAATTGGGTCATGGTAATTTGGCATGGCGTGCATTGCACCCGATGGTGCCAAGCCGTGAAAAATTTGACTATGTTATCCGCATTGTGTCAGACATTTTGGAATCAAATGGTTCATCGTCAATGGCGACAACGTGTGGTGCGACATTGGCAATGATGGACGGTGGCGTGCCATTGACACGTCCGGTCGCAGGTATCGCCATGGGTCTGATTAAAGAGGGCGATGATTACGCAATCTTGACCGATATTTTGGGTGACGAAGACCACTTGGGCGATATGGATTTCAAGGTGACAGGAACTGACCAGGGTATCACTGCGTTGCAGATGGATATTAAAATCACATCTATCACATTTGAAATTATGGAACGCGCATTGGCCCAGGCAAAAGATGGTCGTATGCACATCTTGGGCAAAATTGAAAAGGCAATCAAGGCACCACGTAATCACGTGTCTGAATATGCGCCCCAGGCATACACTATGAAAATCAATCCGGACAAGGTTCGTGATGTTATCGGCAAGGGTGGTTGCGTTATCCAGGGGTTGACCCGTGAAACCAATACTCAAATTGATTTGGCCGATGATGGAACGATTAAAATTATGGCAACGTCCAAGGACGACGCAGACAACGCAATCGCCCGTATCAAGGATATTGTCGCAGAACCAGAAGTCGGTATGATTTACCAGGGCGTCGTATCTGGAATCAAAGATTTTGGTCTGTTTGTGAAAATCTTGAACGGATTTGAATCAATGGTTCATATTTCTGAAATCACGGGCGAACGCATTGCCAAGATTGAAGATACCAAGATTCACGAAGGTGACAAGGTTTACGTCCGTTATCTGGGTGCCGACAAACGTGGCAAAACACGTATGTCTATGGTTGGTATTGACCAGAAAACAGGTCGCGAAATCGCAGACTAAGTAAAAATGGGGTATGCGCCCCGTCTGGGGCGCATGTTTTATTGTATGGGGGTATCTCTTATGGATATGGAAAGTTTAATGGCCCAGGCCGCCGAATTACAGAACAAGGTGTCCGCGGCCCAGGAAAAGTTGGCATCAATGCACGTGTCTGGAATTGCAGATGATGGCGCGTGCGTAATCACGATGTCTGGTAAATATGATTTGGTTGAAATAACAATTCGCCCAGACGTATTGGTGCGCGGCGCAGACGCGGTCGCGGCGTTGGTTTCGGCGGCATATAACGACGCCAAGACCAAGGCAGACGCATTGATTGACGATGTTATGGGCGCGGCAACCGCCGGTGTCCCAATGCCGTAAAAAATAAAAACTGGACAAACGGCAAAAAATCAATTATGATTTGCCGGCTTTGGATGTTTAGCTCAGTTGATTAGAGCATCTCGTTTACACCGAGAGGGTCGGGGGTTTGAGTCCCTCAACATCCACCAAGATAAAATAAAAACCACCCACGCGGTGGTTTTTGTTTTATCTTCTGTGTGTATTCTGGAACTCAAACCCCCGTGACGGGGGTTTGAACCGCAGTGCAAAGGCGGAATAACGCCGGTCGCCGAATGGCGATTGCACCAGGTCGGTGCGCGTATGCGCACCAATCCCGAACCGCCGATTCAACCGCCATAGATATGGCGGTTTAATTTTTAGAGAGCAAAGAGCAATGAAAGAGTGAGTAAGTGACAGAGTGATAATGTTTCAAAATAAGAAACAATACTTCTCTCTTGTCATTCCTGCGCAGGCAGGAATAGGGTCTTTAAAATTACTCCAACTCACTGTTGTATAATATTCAGCAAAAACAGCATGATAAAATAAAATCGCAAAAATCTGTTGTTGGCTCGCGTTCGCTCGCACTGCATAGTCCCTATTCCTGCCTGCGCAGGAATGACAAATTTGAATGCGCCGATGGCGCACAAGTCCAATGACCTGGATTCTGGGGTCAAGCCCCAGAATGACATTTATGAATAAGACCGCGATATAAAAGTGAACAATGTTCGAAAAATAAACACAAGTACTCAGCATTTGTCATCCTGTGGCTTGACCACAGGATCCAGGTCATATAAATGTTGCGAGCGGCGCGAGCACAAACATTGCGCTTTGCTCTCTAACTTTTACGTTCTTGCGTGCGGGATTTTTTGTGGTAAAATAGCCCCGAACAAGGAGAAATCACAATGAAAAAAATTACAGTTTTTGCCGCCATGGCGGCGATTTTGGCGGGGTGCACCACCACTAACCCCTATACGGGCGAGGCCCAAACATCCAAGGCCGTATGGGGAACTGCAATCGGTGCGGCAACGGGTGCGGCGACCGGCGCGTTGGTGTCTGGTAATCGTGGCAAGGGCGCATTGGTTGGCGGCCTGGCGGGTGCGGCCGTGGGTGGTGGCGTTGGATATTATCTGGACGTGCAAGAGGCCGAATTGCGCCAAGAATTGGCGTCAACTGGCGTCAGCGTCGTCCGTAATGGCGACAGCATTCGTCTGATTATGCCGGGCAACATCACGTTCAAGACAGATTCTGCGGACATCAATGCGGGATTCTATGCGACATTGAATTCTGTGGCCAAGGTTTTGAATAAATACAGCAATTCAACCGTTATGGTGTCGGGCTTTACCGACAGCACAGGCAGTGCGGAATACAACCAGACCCTGTCGCGTAATCGCGCAAACGCGGTTGCCGCGTATTTGCAGGGCCAGGGCGTCAAGGCATCGCGCTTTGAAATCTTGGGGATGGGGCCGTCCAACCCAATCGCATCGAATGCTGATGCGGCGGGTCGTCAACAGAACAGACGTGTTGAAATCAAAATTATTCCTAATAAATAAAAGACGGGGCATTGGCCCCGTTTTTATTGACTTTTTGTAAATCTGGGGTATGTTGCATTTCTGATAACATAACAGGATTACAAATGAAGAAAAATATAAAGCAAGAGATTAAAGAGTGGACAGACGTTTTGTTTGTGTCTGTTGCCACAATAGTTATTGCTGCATGGATCAAGGGTGGCCTGGCGGACGTTGAACAGGGCAACGCCACAAAAAACGCCGCTGTAAAAACAGACACCATTACCGCCACGGAAAAATATAACCAGGCGTTCGAGGTATTAAAAACAGCCCCCGCCGATTCAATCAAGAATCGCGTGCGGTAATAAAAAACGCCCATATGGGCGTTTTTATTTCTTGGCGTTATTTAACCGTAATTGACCACAGGCCGAACCAATATCGCTGCCCCGTTCACGGCGAATACGCGCATGAATTCCGTTTTTAATCAATATATCCTGGAAACGGTGGACAGCATTGCCCGATGGCGACGCGAAATCACGTTCGTCAACCGCGTTCCACGGAATTAAATTCACCATACAGTTTTTGCCACGCAACAGTTCAGATAACAATTCGGCGTATTCTGGTGTGCAGTTAAATAATTCTGTGTCGCCGTTGGCGTTCTTTTTCGCCAATAAAATGTATTCTATCATCAATTGGCGGTTGTGCAGTGCAGTAAATTCGTCTGCGGCGGTCAACACCTCGTCCAATTTATATTTGTTGTTTATCGGCATAATTTGCCCACGTAATTCGTCAGTTGGCGCGTGCAGTGATATTGCCAGGTTGATTGGTCGTCCCCACGCAATCAATTCGTGTATTCCCGGCACAATTCCGCACGTAGAAACGGTAATTCGACGCCAGCCGATACCCATATCACGATTTGCGCGTTCAATAAATCCAATAACATTCTGTGTGTTTTGCAGTGGTTCGCCCGTCCCCATAACAACGATGTGCGACACGTCCCCATTGTTTGCGTCACCATTTGCGCGAATTGGGCGTTCGCGCACAGCGTCATGGTCACGGCGCAGTTCCCACTGGGCAACCAAGATTTGCGAAAATATTTCGTCTGCGGTTAAATTGCGTTTCAGTCCCAACAGTGTGCTGGCACAGAATTTACAACCCATGGCGCACCCAGCCTGGGAACTGACACAAACGCTGTTGCCATATGTTGTGCGCATCAGCACGCATTCAATTTGTTCGCAATCGTTCAATTCCAGCAAGAATTTTGTTGTTTCGCCATCGGACGATTCCAGTTTCTTTACGATTTTCACCGGCAGGGTTTGCGCCGCCGCGTCCAAATCGTGACGCAACGCGTCGGGCAAATTTTTCATAACAGAAAAATCAGGCGCACCACGATTTAACCAATCACGAATTTGCTTTGCGCGAAAACGTGGCTGGCCCATGTCGGTTATGAATTTTTCCAGTTCACCGTCAGTAAAACTAAATAATATCGGTTTCATAATTTATACTTGTCGTCGTTTATAACAATTACCGCTTTGCGGCGCAGTTGTTTCAGTTGTTGGTCCGCAATAAACATTGCCTGTTTAAATGTGGCGTTTTTCTTTATCATATCGTCCAGTTTGCCGTATTCTTTGGTCTTTTTAGTATCACAGACCAACAGCACAGATTTGTCCACCACCGGTGACCAGGTCATTTTAGGCAATGTTGCTACGCGTTCGCGAATATCTGCAGATAATTCATATTGCAACGCGGTGAATTTCTGGGGTGCGCCACCCAGCATTTGTGCCATTGCCACTGCGTCGTCACAAGATTTTGGCTTGGTCAATTTTGCCGCAACATCAGACGGAATATCCACCAGACGCACAATCGTCATTTCAATCGGCAGACCATTTTCACGTGCGATATTTGCGCGTTCGACCGCAATATCATCGCGTGAAACATCAACCGTTGGGACAATCGTTCGACCGACAATGATTTGCCACGCGATTTCTGCGCGTAATGCACTGCGTGCCATTTCGCGTTCTGATGCGGACAGTTCCCCCAGGTTCATTTTCTTTAATTCTGCGTCAACAACCTTGTCTTCGGGAACGGCGTTAAAGTTTTTTGCGTATGCAATTTTAACGTTGTCGTCAATTATACCCTGTAATGCAACCCGACGATTATCGGTTGGGTTTTTGCCCTGGCGTGCCATCAATTTTACACGCGCAGTAATATCCGTGTCTGTGACAGGGGTGCCATTGACCGACGCGATAACTGATGCGGCGCGTGCGGGCATTACCAACGCACATATTGCGAACATAACTAGTATATTTTTCCTCATCCTTTTTCCCCTTTGTTTTTTTAATAGCGTTGACCGTTTATCGCCATACCAAATCTGAATTGGAACGTGGTTGTTCCGACATAGTCATCTTTGATTGCGTTATCACGACGATATTCCAGTGACATATAATAACACGGGTGGTTATAGAATATACCACCAGTATGGCGATGGAAACGGCCAAATGTCGCATTATAGACCGAATTAAATCGCAATGCCCAACGATTAGATAACTGAATGCCAAAGCCACCCATTAATTCGTTTATTGTATCTTCTTCGGTATATGTGTTATCAAACTGTTGTGACCAGATGTGACCGATATCCAAGTATGTTCCGCTGTTACCAATAATAGCAGATGTTTCCATATGGCGCAAAGACAGGTTTTCTTGGGCCAGACGAAAACGACTGGTTAAATCCAACCAACTCATGTTATTAAACCCGATGCGGCCAACATAGTCAGATGCACCGTTTCTGAATCCGCTATTGGGATCGGTTGCTTTGCGGTCCTGGAAATCATGGGTCTGGCCCAAAAATGCCTCTATCATACGACCATCGGTGTTAAATGCAGACCATCGCACCCCATAATCGGCATAATTTCCGTTTCCCCACAAATCCAGCCCGGCAAATCGTTTATTTGAAAACAGGGTCGCGTCCGACAGCAACGCCCCCGCCGAATCATTGTTTGCGGCAAACTTGTCATCAGATGTGCGACGCATAATGGTTAGACGTGCACGTGGTTCAATAACCTGGGTCCATGATGCGCCAGGGCGATATAAAGGTAAAGCCCATTCAGCATATCCGCTGGGCAAGAAACGATTTTTCAGTCCTGTATAATTTGTGCCGTTGGTCATATCTGTGTGGTCAAAATTGTATATGTCATATCTGGCGTCCAGACTGAGTGTAACACGATTACCACCCCACAGTGTCCATGGCGACGTTACACGTGCGTCACCAATAATACGCTGAGACGCGGTTCCAGACCCAGAAATCCCCAAAATATCAGTTCCAAATGTTGCATATGTCTCGTCAAACAGTGGCGCAGTTTGATGCACTGCGCGAATGTTTGGTAATATATTGCCAGATGGCGCGGCCCAGTGACCCTGAGTTGAACGTAATTCTTGGAATATATGTGTGTCGGCGACAACATAACTGCTTTGTCCAAACAATTCCAGTTTCGCGCCAGAATCCAAGTATGGCTGGTCGCCATAGAATCCGTACTTTTGCAAAAATGTTTTATCAGATGCGCGTTCCAAATACACCATTGCACGTGCATTTTCGCCCATTTCAATGATGTCGTTGTTGAATATATACCAACGATCCTTGCCTTCGCGGTTATGGGTAAATGCGCCACGTGTGCGATATTGAGAATGGGCCAGATTCAAACGGTGTTCCAACTGGAACAGTGGATTTTCCTGGGTCAAATATGATGTCGTTATCGTCATATCGTGTGTATCAGACAGTGCGATATAAAACGGAATGTTTATTTGGGTCCCCATATTATTAGTGGATTTAAAATCAGGCATTAAAAAACCACTCTTGTGTTTTACGCCTGGGTCTGGCATTTCAAAATACGGCAACCATAATACTGGCAATCCATACGTCCACATTACCGGATTATAGAATTGTAACATACGTGTATTCATGCTGTGACGGATTTCGGTTGTTGAAATCCGCCATGCGTCGCCAAATGCGTCGCAATCATCGCATGCAGTAAACAATGCATTTTTAGCAATTGTTTCAGTCCCAGTGCGACTGATATTATCAGATTCAATATATACATGTTGACCCAGCCAGATTTTTATATCGTCCCCAGCCAAGTCACTGCCGTCTTTGGAGATATACGAATCAGTTAGCGTTACCCGTTGGCCTGATGTATTCACAATTTCGGTGTTGCCCGATGTTTTTATTGTTTCAGACTTTACATCATATTCAATTTTATCGGCGGTAATAGTTTTTGGCGCGTTTGGATCAATTGATATTGCGACGGCATGTGTCGCAACCAGGCATGATGCAAAAATCGGAATCAATCGTTTCATTTTCTATACAGTGCGAACATTATACCAAATAATACCAAGCCTTGGGCCAGAATCAACAGACCTAAATCAGTCAGACTGGATAACATATTTGACGCCGACATAAATCCTGCCATTGCGAGTGCCATCGCTGCAACAGCGGCCATTGGTGCGAAACTGGTGCGACGACGTAACAGTGATGTACGTAACAGCATCAACGCACACAATGTCGCCAAAATCAAATTCATAATCGGACCCAAGAAACGTGTTCCCAATTCGGATAAAACGGTCTGGTGCTGCTTTTCTGATGGGGCGTCCAAGACAGATTTTATCAGTTGCAATGTTGGTATGCGGCGAACACGAAAACTATCGTCGCCCCCGCGGTCGCCAACATTTAAATCCATATCAAATGTATCAAAAGTCCCCGTGGTCATTGCGTCGCCACGTGCCTGTAATGAACCGTTTGTCATAATAATGGACAGTCCCCGCGCAGTGGATACCAGTTTGCCTTTCTCGGCAAATATTGTTATAGGCGCGTGTTCGTCACGAGTGTCAGATAACATCACCTGGGACAAGTCATAGCCCGATACCTTGTCAACATAGACGACCAGTCCATTGGCCAATTCGGTAAATGCAGCCTCTTGCAATTTCATGTGGGCCAGGCCATAACGCAGATTCCATTGCACACTGTAAAATTTAGCCTGGCTGACGGGAACAATCCATAAATTTAGTATTAAATGCACAATTGTCAGCAACACTGCCAAACTGATTGCTGGGCGTGCCAGTTGCCGTGGGGACAGGCCGACCGACGCCATAACCGTGATTTCATTGTCAGAAATCATCTTGTTATACACAAAAATCACGGCAATAAACGTAACAAACGGTATGATAATAGATATAATGAAAGGTATCATCAACAGGGTCAGTCCCAGAAAGTTAGTCAGGTTTATCCCGTAATTTAACAGGAATTTTAACATAGACATAATCTGAACCATCCACGCCAGCCCGGTCAGCACCAGCAGTAGCATGATAAAAATCGCGACCAACTGGCGCGCAAAATATCTGTCCAGTATTTTCATCTTTCGCAGTATAAAGCGCAAAAGCGAACCCGTCAAATAATATCTTGTTAATTTTCCTTGCTTTCTGGCGATTCGTTGCTATAATCGGTGTGTTCTTAAAAAAGTTTTTTTAGGGGCGGGGTTGACAAGACCCCGCCCTTATAAGTAAAGACATATAACAAACAAGGAGAAAACAAATGTCTTTTGTTTCTATGCCCCGTCAAGATTTGTTATTGGCCATTGATTCATTGGCCCAGGACAAACAAATTGACCGCGAAATCGTTATTGAATCATTGGAAGCGGCGATTGCCAAAATCGCCAAACATAAATATGGTGAAGAATTCAATATCACGGCCACCATTGACCGCAAAAATGGGGCGATATATGTCAAACGTCTGTTCACAGTAATTGAATCTCCGGATGCGGCTGGCGATGAATATGATCCAAACACAATGCTGACCGTTGACCAGGCGAAAAAATACGCCACAAATCCAGTTGTTGGCGACACGGTCGAAGACCAATTACCAGAACCAGAATTTGGTCGTATGGCGTTCCAGACTGCAAAACAAATTATGACCGCCCGCGTGCGTGATGCAGAAAAAGGTCGCCAGTATGAAGAGTTTAAGGATAATATTGGCGATATCGTGTCTGGTGTTGTTAAACGTATTGAATTCGGCAATGTTTTTGTTGATATCAACGGCAAGGCCGAAGGTTATATCAAGGGCACCGAACTGATTCCAGGCGAACGTCTGGCGGTTGGTGATCGCGTGCGTGCATTGATTATGGACGTTACGCGTTCTAATTCTGGGCCACAGATTTTCTTGACCCGCACACATCCGATGTTCATGGAAAAACTGTTTGTCCAGGAAGTTCCCGAAATTTACGAAGGTATTATTAAAATTAAATCAGTGTCACGTGCGCCAGGCTCGCACGCGAAAATCGCTGTGGAAACCCAGGACCCGTCCATTGACGCGGTTGGTATGACTGTTGGTATCAAGGGAACACGTATCCAACCAGTTATTAATGAATGTCACGGTGAAAAGATTGACGTTATATTGTATTCTGATGACCCAGCGGTGTTCATCGTCAATGCGATGCAGCCGGCCAAGGTTGCCAAAATCATCGTTGACGAAGACACACGCAGCGCGGCCGTCGTTGTGAACGAAGATCAACAGTCATTGGCGATTGGTCGTCGCGGTCAGAATGTCCGGTTGGCGTCCCAGTTGACGGGCTGGAACATTGACGTTATGAACGAAACCGAAGAGCAAGAACGTCGTGCCAAGGAATTCAAGGAAAAGACCGAATTGTTTATCAGCGCGTTAGATGTCGATGAAATGATTGCACATCTGTTGATTACCGAAGGGTTCCGCACCGTTGAAGAAATTGCGTTCGTTGACGCGTCTGAATTAGAATCTATCGAAGGATTTAATCCGGAATTGACCGCCGAATTGCAGGCCCGCGCCAAGGCATATTTGACCAAGGTTGAACAAGAATACATCGACAATGGTCATGCGTTGGGCATGTCTGACGATTTGTTGAAATTTGATTTTATCAAACGTCCGATTATTATGAAACTAGGCGAAAACGGTGTTAAATCATTGTCTGACCTGGCAGATTTGGCAACAGACGAACTGATTGAAATCTTGGGCGAAGATACAATGTCAACGCGTCTGGCTGGTCGTGTAATTATGAAAGCACGTGAATTGGCATATGGCATAACCCAGGGTGATGCGGAATAATAAACGTATGCGGGTAAAATTCATCAGATAAACGGAGTAATATATGGCAACACTGACACTTGGAAAATCTGTAACAATTGATGCGGTGCACAGCAAAAAAGGTGACGCAGTATATGTTGAACGTCGTCGCCGTGTTGTGGCACCGGGCACACGTGAATTGCGTGATGAGCCGGTTGCGCCAAGTGCGCCAAAAAACGCCGCGGATGAAAAATTGCGTGCTGTTCTCGAGGCGGCGCGTGCCCGCGAAGAACTGCGTCGTGCCCGCGAAGCCGAAGAGGCCGCTGCTGCTGCTGCCCGCGAAGCCGAAATTGCGCGCGAGGCCGCCGAATACGAACAGGTAAAATCACAACTGGCGGCGCGTGAAAATGTCGCTGCGACAGAAACGGTGGTCGAAGAAAAGTCATTACCCGAATCTACGTCAAAAAAGCATGCTGCTACGCAACAGTCACAACCACAAAATCAGCACTTTACGTCCCGTAATAACAACGGTCGTGGTGGCGATGATGATGATACGTCACGCGGATATAACAATCGTCACAACGCGTCCAAGAAAGATTTTAAAAAATCTGGCAAGATTTCATTGCATGATATCGTTATTGGTGATGGCGACGACGATGATGAAATCGGAATTCGGGGTGCAAACCGTCGTCGGTCCGAAGCGTCGCTGAAACGTTTCCGTGAAAAGGCGCGTGCAATATTTACCGCCCCGCAAAAGGTGGAACATGTTGTCGCGCTGGGCGAAACGATTACTGTCAAAGACCTGGCCGCGGCAATGGCAGAAAAGGTTGGCAACGTTATAAAAAAATTGATGGAAATGGGTATGATGGCGTCCCAGAATCAATCTATTGACGCGGATACCGCGGAATTGGTTGCCACTGAATTTGGCGCGACGGTCAAACGCGTTGTTGTAAAACCATATGCCGATCAATTGGAACGTGCGCCAGATCCGGCACACCTGCAACCACGTGCGCCGGTGGTCACCGTTGTAGGGCACGTTGATCATGGGAAAACATCACTGTTGGACGCAATGCGTAACGCACACGTTGCCGCGGGCGAGGCTGGCGGTATTACCCAGCACGTATCTGCATACGAGGTTAAAACAAAATCAGGTGCCGATATTACGTTCTTGGATACACCGGGCCACGAAACGTTTACTGCAATGCGTGCACGTGGTGCCCAGATGGCAGATATAGTCGTTCTGGTTGTTGCAGCAAACGATTCAATCATGCCCCAGACGATAGAAGCGATAAATCACATTCGTGCGGCCAAGGTTCCGTTTATCGTGGCTATCAATAAAATCGATTTGCCAGAGGCCAATCCAACCCGTGTAAAAACTGACTTGTTACAACAAGAGGTTCAGGTAGAAGATATGGGTGGCGATATCCAGTGTGTTGAAATTTCTGCAACGAAACATATCGGGCTGGATAAACTGGAAGAGGCAATTTTATTACAGGCTGACATGATGGACTTAAAGGCTGACCCAGATATGCCCGCCGTTGCCTATGTCGTCGAGGCGAAAATGGAAAAAGGCCTGGGTGCAACTGCAACGATTTTAATGCGCCAGGGAACACTGAAAATCGGCGATGTATTCGTTGTGGGTGAAACGTTTGGTCGTGTGCGTGGGTTGATAAATTCGGCGGGCGTGCGTGTGAAATCTGTGCGTCCGGGCCAGCCGGCGGTTGTTCTGGGGCTGGACAGTGTGCCAAACGCGGGTGACGAATTGCACGTTATGGAAACAGATGCCCAAACGCGCGAGGTTGCGGCATATCGTCGCCAGGCGGCCAAGGACAAGGCAAATGCGGTCAAACGTTCATCACTGGAAGAATTGTTCGCCCGTCGCGATGAATCCAAGAAATTGGTATTACCGATTATATTGCGTGCCGACGTCCAGGGCAGTGTCGAGGCAATTACCGACATGCTGCGCGATATCCATACGGACAAGGCATCGGTTGAAATCCTGTCGTCTGGTGTTGGCCAGATTACCGAAGGTGATATCCGCCTGGCCACAGCATCAGGTGCAGTGATTATTGCGTTTAATGTTCGTGCGGACGCGGCCGTTCGCGATATGGCACGTGCGGGAAATGTTGATATCCGCTATCACAGTGTTGTGTATCGCATAACCGACGAAATCAAAGAAATCCTGTCGGGTAAATTGGCCCCGGAAAAGAAGGAAAACTTTATCGGATACGCCGATATTATCGCACTGTTCACCGTGGGCAAGGGCACGCGTGTCGGCGGTTGTCGCATATCCGAAGGTGTGATAAAGAAAGACGCGTTTGTTCGTCTGTTGCGCAATAACGTCGTTATCTATGACGGTAAAATTGGCGAATTGCGTCGTGAAAAGAACGAGGTCAAAGAAGTATCTGGCGCGGGCGTTGAATTCGGTATGTCGTTTGACAAGTATAATGACCTGAAAGAGGGCGACCGGGTTGAATGTTACGAAGTGCAAGAGATTCGTGCACAGTTATAAAAAACGGGGCGATGCCCCGTTTTTTATTAGAGTGCAACGTTCAGAGTGCAGAGTTCAGATATAGTGCGCCATCGGCGCACAAGTCCAATGACCTGGATTCTGGGGTCAAGCCCCAGAATGACACCCATGAATAGGTCAGCGACTCAGACATAAACGATGTTCGTAAAACAAACACAAATACACAGCCTTTGTCATCCTGTGGCTTGACCACAGGATCCAGGTGAATAATGTCGCGCGTATGCGCACCGTATAGTCATTTCTGCACAGGATGCGGCAAGGACGCAGTCGCAGGCGACACATGAATAGTTTTCTATTCTAAAACTATATCACTTTATCACTCTATCACTTACTCACTTTATCATTGCTTTCTATAAAAAAACACCCCGCCGGATGTATCGCTGGTATGTGATACAGAAAGGAACGGTGGGGTATTTTATTCTGCGCACCATGGCAAGTGTCATTACGACGGGGGATCCTTGCCATGATACATCAGAAACTCTGACATCACAGGCCGCCTCCTAGGCTGCCTGGTGTGTACTGACACGGTTCAACATACTGATAACTGCCCGTGTCATCTGAATATATCGCATCTGTGGGCGTGTATATCATACATACACCGCCTGGGTTTTCTGACAGGCAACTGGGGATTTCCCCCATGTTGACATAACCATTTGGGCATGAATTATAAACATATGCGTATCTAGTCTGGATTGTCTTATAGCCACTGGGGCAAGTTGTCCCAGGCTCAACCCCAGCGAACGCTGGTAACGACGTTGCAATCACAGTTCCAATAATAAAAACATGTATTTTTCTCATATTCCTAGAATCCTCTTAGTATGAAACCGATGACCAGTATGCGTTCTTCAAGGCTGTTGCCATTGTCCCGGACGGTGCACACCTGTCCCCACAAGTAGCAAAACAATTATTATTGGAAGAGGTACCATTAATAACCCCGACATACACCCATTTTGATACCGCCGGAGAATACATTTTGCACCAGCAGGCATTTATCTGTGCCGTTGCATTACCGCTGCCGCGGAACTGGGTGATATACGGACTTGATGCATCCACCGCGGTATAAAGCGGCGGTTGCGTAGATATTCCACCCACCGACGCAGATGCACTGGCATAATTTCTAAAACATTTACCGATGCCATACATGTTGTCCCGCGATGAAGTTCCTTGTGCAGCCATCTTTGCACTCCATCTAACTTTCTTGATGGTATAACTGCCACTCGTCGTAGAATCCCTTCCGTATCCTGTGATGTTGTTGTTGGCCCAACTCTGTATACACATATCAACCGCCCCGGACATATCCACACACAAAAATGTCAATAACGTCGCCACAAAAAAGTATTTAGCCCCTTTCATTATTTCCCCCACACTAAATATGTTCAAAGTATTCATTATTAGAAGAACCATTGTATAGATATTCTGCACATGCCTTTATACATCCACTTTCATCTATGTAACCACTACTTTGGATGTTGCACAGCGATGATCCTGCCCCCACTGGAACCCATGCTGACACAACAGGTGAAATAATTTTGCACCAACAACTGGTATTAGTGCCACCAACCAGCATTCTCAATTTGTCATCTGGCAACACCGCCGCCCCAGAACCTGCGTCATCAGTTGCACATTGCGAAATTACCGTAACCGCAACCCCGTCACAATCTAACGTAATTTCCCCAGGTTTCCATGAAGAGTACGTACTAGAACCATATTCCGGAAAATAGCATGTGGTTTCAGACGATAATTTCACACATTCTACGCCCGTATTCAGACTGACTGCGGCGTCGCACTTTACGCTGACAGACATTGCCATCAATACGCAGGCGATAAATACTTTCTTTCTGGTATTCATTGTTCCCCCGGCTCCCTTAGACATACCGAAAAAACGGTGGTTTAGATTCGGCATAAAATAGCCTTGACAAAGCCAGGAAATGCGTGATATTATCCCAGTAAATCAACGTCGGAAAAAAACCACCGTTTTTTTTCGGCATGACCAGAAATTTTGGGGGGAAAATGAACAGTGTAAAAACGGTCTTTATCGCATGCATGTTGATGGTAATCGTCACCCCTGTATACGCTGCGACCAAGTGCGCGTTGCTGAGTGCATCGGGGACAACATGTTCGGCGCCGGGCACAAATACAGAATATATGTCAAACTGGACGCGTAATTGCACAACAAATGGAATCAGCACCCCGTTATCTGGAATCGTTTTTTGTTCCGAAACGTACGGCGAGGTTGGCACGACAGCGACGACAATTTCAAACAAGTATGGAGCTGCGTGTTGGGTGCGCGTTTTATCGCCCGTGGTTGGTATGTGGGTTTTGGTACGCAGCAGTGGATGGGATAGTGCGTTGGGTTGTCGGCAATATTGTGCGCGCATTACTGGGGGGGATGTTTTTGAGTGGGGGCAGAACGTAACGGCACCCGTTGTGCCAGCATCAATTTTATTAAAGTCGGTTACCGGAACAGCAGAAATAAAATATTAAATCATAGCGATGGAATAGCAAAAATGTGGAAAATACTGTTATCATCTGTATCGTTTTTTGCAATATGTGCAAGTGCGTTTGCCGTCAACGAATGTGTGTATAAAGGCTATCAGAGTATGAGTGGGGAGATAACTGAGTATTCCGTGACAACTTCGCATGCAGCAAATTCACTTGACTGGACGTATACATTGAACGTCCGTTCGGGATTGAATGCGACAGAACACGAGGTCGGTAAATTCTATGCGGTTGGTGTATGTGCATTCAGCATGGGTACTGACAGCCCAGCCACCAACATAGCAATCGGTTACAACACATCCTTTAATGCTCGGCGTTGTTGGTGTCGAATGGTGTCCCCATTTCGATCAAAGTGGATTTTTGTTTCCGAATATGCGAATGTAGCCACATGTCAAAGCAGTTGTTCTTGTAATACCAACTGGGGTGGCACGCTGTGGAATGCCTACTTTAACAATATAATACCGGACTAGTCCAAGAGGAACACATATGAGGGTTTCGCAGATATTCATTTATACTTTGGTTATGGGGGTGTTGTCAGGCGTTGCAAATGCCGCTGCACCGTCAACAACATGTCCAGCAGGCTACATTACTGTTACTGATAGATACGTTGTCTTGGGTGACACATGTACAAATTATTACCATGCCAGCAACTCGTCTATTTCATCATGCCTGACCGGGACGTCCCATGGTGCAAAATGTTGGATGTATGCGCCAGCAAATATGAATTTTACCGATGATACGGGCACATATCATTTCACAAGCGCATGTCAGCTGAGATAATATACGTGGCTGTCAGAGTTTCTGATGTATCATGGCAAGGATCCCCCGTCGTAATGACACTTGCC
>OQVL01000807.1_pt1 | contig 17655 bp, 13 predicted proteins | sample 1691501 | NCBI WGS metagenome assembly OQVL01 (sample SAMN03418253, study PRJEB22391) | human gut metagenome | biome: human-gut; feature: organic feature; material: feces | host: Homo sapiens | place: Tanzania | collected 2013-01 | reverse complement strand
GTATTGAGTGTGTTTCATGGAAAGGAAAGCATCACTTTTTAGCAATGACACATAATTTTACAAACAGCTTTCAGCACCGATTTTATCGGCTCGCAACGACACAGTAGCGCGCATTTTTGACACTTACTCGCAAAGCATTTTTGCGCAAAATAAGCATTTTACAAACTCAATAACTCTTTGTTAGCCTTTGTGTGCTATGATTGAGCCAACGAAAGGGGTGCATAATGCGACAAATCTGCCTTATAGCTGGACTTTTAGCACTTTTAAGTGGCGAAATTTACGCCGCAGAGCAATGTGGCAACTCAAATTCCTATGTCGATATGCTTTGCAAGCGCAAATCAGGCGCATTGTCATCATCGGGTGGAGTTTCATCATCGAGCAAAGGTAAGTTTCCATCGACTCCGATTATTCCAGACTTTGAGATACAGCCCTTTGCCGATGAACCAAAAAGCGGCAAACGCTAGCCGTTTTGACGGGCAAAGCCACGCTCACCTTAACCCTTTGCGACAAGCAAGAGCCTTGTCATACTGAACTTTGCGTAACAAAGTGAAGTATCCAAGAATGGTAAGTTTTCTTTTAATTTGTATGGATTTTTCGTCTTTTTACAAAGGCTCAAAATGACAAAATCCGCCGTCATTGCGAGCGAGCAAAGCGAGCGTGGCAATCCAAAAAGTAAAAATAACGCTAAATTTATGGATTGCCACGCCGTTTTCGCAAAAACGGCTCGCAATGACAAACACAAAAAACCCAAAAACAAAGCGTTTAAAAATTTCAAAAAAGCAAAATGCCCTAAAAAATGCCTTTTGTGAGTGAAAAGATGAGTTAAAACTATGATAAAACGAAAAGCAACTACAAAAATACGAGATAAAACCGCGATGAAATAAGAAAAATTTATGACAAGATAAGACGAAATTGCGATGAAATAAGTGAAATTTACAATAAAACGAGATGAAAATATGATGAAATGAGCAAAAAAGCCTTTTAAATTTAGCCCAAAGGCGTGCCAAAAGTGCGAGCAACGAGAGAGAGAGAGAAGTCCCCCGCCCAAACACTGCCACATTTTCGCTTTGTCTGCTTCGCCTGCAAGCACTGCCCATTTTCTCCACGCTTGCCAAGCCGAATTTGTCGTGCATTGTTTGCATTGCCAAATTCGCCGTATTTTATTGAATTTGTTGTGCTGTGCGTGCCGTTTGCTATGGTTGCCTTGATAAATTCGTTATGCTGAATTTTGTTGCCGTGCCATTGAATTTTGTTTTGTTGTGCCGTTTCGTTGCCAAACTCGCCACGCCACGCCGTGTTATGCGTTGCCAAATTTACAACGCCTTGCCACGCACCACTGCGCCCCAAAAACGCGCCTTGCCACGCCACACTTTCACCCCAAGCACAAGGCGCAAGCACCGCCACGCTCAAAGGCGTTGTGTTAAGATGACACAAAACATTTGCAAAACTCGCTAAATTTACAGCACCTACTCTCAAAGGCTCGTCCTTTTTTAAATTTATGAATTTTTATCATATCTTAAATTTTTTTTCACAAACAACAAAAAATTTGAATTTTAAAATCGATTCGTAGATTATAACCTTTTCAGGCTGAATTTTTTCCAAGTGTTGAGAAAAATTTATGAAAAATTTGAATTTTTCACAAGAATTTCAAAATTTTTCACGGGATTTTAAAAATTTGCATACAAAATTTAAAAATTTTTTCACAGGATTTTAAATTTTGTAAGGAATTTAAATTTTTGCAGGGGCGAAAAATTATAGAATTTAAAATTTTAGTAAAAATTTTAAATTTGTGAAAAAATTTTAGCCTTTAATCTTCGTTTTTGTAGCTTTTTAGGGCGAGTTCTTGTAGGGTGAAATTGGCGATTTTTTGGTGAGTAAAGCCCTCATTTTGCAAGAAATTCAGCAAACTTTGCTCCATAGTAAAAGCCGCCTTTAAGGCTTGTGCTGAAAGCTCAAAGCTCATCGGCTCAATGCGCTTGGGGACAAAGCCTAAAATGTGCGTTTGGGGCAAGTCGCCTGCTAGCTCCATATACTGCAAGGTTTGGAGCATTTCTACCTCGTGCGCACTGCCGCTAAATGACACTTTGGCGGGCATAGCCTCGTAAGGAAAGAAAAACACCTCGCCAACTTTGCCTTACGGAAGATACCCGTAACGACAACCTCCTTCAAGGAAGATTCATCGTCCTTCAACTTGATGATCAGATTGCGGAAATCCTCCAGACATTTAAACATATAATGCTCAGACTTCATACCGATATAAGAGAAATTTACATCTACGGCACGACCACGATTCAATTGCAAAACAAAAGTACCATCAGTATTTGTGACAGTAGCAATCTTGCTGTTCTTACCAGCCTGCACGGTAACACCAGGCAGAGGATCACCGTTGTCATCTATAACCTGCCCTTGCAACACGACAGTCTTTCCCTCCTTTACATCGGAAGACAACGAAATATTAGAAACCTGAGGAGTTTTCTTGGAAATAGACACAAACTTGCCATTGATGGTAAAATCCAAAGGAAGATTGCCTAAGACTTGCGATAAAGCCTTATGGATATTTTTAGAAGAAGGCATCGACTGAGCCTTGTAATTCTTCACATCATCATAGGAATACATGATTCTGTAACCTGTGAGTTTTTCTACTCTCCTAAACGCATCCACCAATGATGTTTGCTCCTTTATCTTCGCCATCTGCTCCCCTACCCAGTCATTGGCAAGCAGCGGTCTGTTACCAACCACTGCTGCCCGACTATAAACGAGAGAGAGAGGAGAGATAAATGACGAAAGCAACGCCAATGTGGTTACTCTTGACTTAAAATCTCTCATAACATTATTATTTAGTTTTCTATTTTTCAAATGATATTATTGTATAATCGAATGACTAATGATGTCCTTATTATCCAACTATTTCCACAACCTATTTGTTGGGAACATAGTTGAGATACATATCAAAACTTTCCTTCATCATATCTGCGGTGCGCAAGGTTCCACCTGCACAGCCTTTGTTCTCTCCCTTGCTATTGAAGAGTAAGAAGCCTGGGAACGACTCTGCAATCTCGTATTTTGTCACTACAGCATCGCCTTGCTTGCTCTTGACATCCACAAACATACAAAGGAAGTTCTTATTGAGATAATCAGCTATGCCAGCATCGTTGAAGGAATATTTCTCCACATATTCCGACTTGTAGTCACCATCCGTGAAGAAAACCATCAAGTTTTTCTTCTTAGCCTTTGCTGCCTTGATACCTTTCTCTACATCCATACCTGCCATGAACTTCACCTTGGTCTTAGGTGTCGCCTTAGGAGATGCCGTCAAGTTAGCTTGTCGCTCAGCCTTCGCCTTTGCTTCTGCTTCCTTCTGCATTTTTTCCATCATGATATATTGGTCTTCCTTACCCAACAATGCATTTGTCAAAGCTTTCGCAAAGCCTTCAACTGTATTGCTTCCGATGATACGGTTGTACTCAGTACCATCTGGATTCAAGATGAGATAAGTAGGGAATGCCTTGATATTGAATTTCTCCACCAATTCCTTGGCATCGGCATCATGGTCGACATCCACGGCATAGTTGACAAATGAATAGTTCATCATATTTCCAACACGCGTATCACGGAAGGTGGTCTTGTTCATCTGCATACAAGCATGACACCAAGTAGCCCAGAAATCTACCAGTACTCGCTTATTCTCGCGTTTAGCCTGCGCCAAGACATCAGCAAAGCGAACTTCAGAACCCTTTATGAAATTCACGCCCTTTCCTTCGTCAATGATGGTATCTTTCTCTGCCACACGCTGCTGTTTTTCTTTTTGAATATCCTCTTTGGAAATAGGAGCCTCTCCCTTCAAGATACGCTCACAACGCTTTTGGAAATCATCCTGCATCGCCATGCCTTCAAAACGGCTCATCTCCTTGCCATCGGCATCAAAGAAAATAAACGTAGGATAAGCTTTCACGTTGAAAGTCTTGTTGCGCTCGGGACCTTCGCCATGCTCCATATCGAGCTTCATACAGACGAAATGTTCATTCATGTAAGCACCGAGGGTGTCGTTAGGGAAGACGTTGGTAGCCATGAAACGACAAGGTCCACACCAAAGGGTGTAGCAATCTACCATCAACTTCTTGTTCTCCTTCTTAGCCTTTGCCAAAGCTTGGGCAAAGGTGCCCTTGAAGAACTGGGTGCCCTTTTCTGCCCCAGCCACCTTGGTCTGTTGGATAAGCGGCATTGCCTTCACAGATGCCGAAGAAATAGGCAGCATCAATGCGGCTGCCAATGCATAACTCAAAATTTTCTTGTTCATAGCTCTTTGCTCGTTTTTTAATTACTTTTACTATAAAATCGGGCAAAGAGTTACTTCGGGTACCCTCAAAAGGACAATTTTTTAATTATTCCTATATTATTCTACCAAAATGGTATTATTATGCAGTTTTATCTTATTATTTGATATTTGATTCAGCATCTTGACCGCTTCCTCCAATCCTTGCTTTCGGTCGTACATATAACGAAGATGCGTGTTGAGAGCGGCATCGTTGTGGCATACCACGTTCACGTTGTACCAACTGCCCATCTGCATTAGGATGTCGCGCAAGGTCACGTCATCGAAAAGTTGGATGCCGTCTTTCCAGCATCCCACATCGTTGGTATCGACATGGCTCACCATAATTTCTCCTTGTGCATTGAGGGCCGCATCCTCGCCAGGCACGATGACCTTGTCCATATTGCCAACAGCAGAAGATACGCTTACGCTTCCCTGTACCAAGGTGACATGGGGATGAGCGGCATCAGACGCATCTACGTTGAACTCCGTGCCCAACACACGAGTTTGCATATCGCCAGCCTTGACGATAAACGGATGCTGAGCATCGTGAGCTACCTTGAAGTAAGCCTCGCCTTGCAACGTCACCTTGCGCTCCTTTCCTACGAAAGCCGTAGGATAGGTGAAGCGGCTGTTGGCATTGAGCCACACCTGCGTGCCATCGGCAAGCGTGAGTTTCATATCCTTTCCCTCTGGCACCACTACAGTATGGCTTTCCACCACTTGAGCTTGGGCTAACGTCAACTCATTACCCTTAACCACTCGTTCATTCTCCTGTTCATCAAGGATGACGATATCAGTAGGCTCTGCCTTTGCCTGATAGATGGAAGACTTGTCTTCGTGGATGCCTCTGACATGCAACAAGACGACAACAAGGGCGATGGCTGCCGCAGCACTGATGGCAATCCACAATGGACGCAAAGGCTTCTTGGAGTTGGCATTCATGCGTGCTGCCAACTTCTGCCATTCTGAGCTAGCGTCGGGAGCAGCCTGGCTGTCTCTCAACAAAGCCTCCGTGACCATCTGTCCCAAAAGCTCCTGCTCTTCCATTCCCATATCGTTCATCTCTATATCAGACATTATTTCTTACACCTTATTATATATGTTCTTATTATAAATCGCCAAACTGCCGATAATGGGCACCAACTAGGCGAGACTTTAACGTTTTTTGAATAAGACGAGGTTACATATCACTCTTTGTTCATTTTCTCTCGAAACAATTTCAAGGCTTGCATGATATGTTTCTTCACGGCACTCTCGCTGATTCCCAGTTCCATTGCCACCTCACTATATTTCTTGCCTTGCAGATAATGTCTCTCCAACACATCCCGCGTACGGGGCGTGAGATGCTCCATCAGTCGTCGTATCATTTCCACCTTGTCGTCATGCTCAAGCCAGTCTGCCATCTCCACCTTCTCGGAGGTATAGGATACATATTGTGAATATCGCTGATGAACGGCTTGCTTACGATAGAAATCGGAGCAACGATTGCGGACGATGACAAAGAGATAATTGCATGCCTCAGCAGTCTGCAAGTCGGCATGATGAGAGAAGAGATACTCGAAGCTATCTGCCACAATATCTCTCGCAACCTCGTCATCGTGGACAAGGCTGAGTGCCAAATAATATATCTTCGAATAGTTTTCCTTGAAAAATCTCTCAAATTCTGTTGCTTGCATCTGCGTTGTTGAATACCTCTTTATATTACCAGAATATATACATCACTCGCTTTTCGGGTACAAACTTATGAAAAAAAATCGAAACAAGTGTCCTTTTTGTTACATATTTGACAAAAAAGGGAAAAATAAGGGCTTGAAAGCCTTACCTGCAGCGTTTTTGGGGGAATATTTGCCCCCAAGTACGAGTTATAGATACAGAAAAGGTATGCCATCCGACATGGCATACCTTAACCTAAAGCCAAGCAAATTATGCTAACTACTTATTACTTACTTTTACGACCTTATTACCTTGGCGCATGATGCAGATACCCTTTACTGGTTGGTTCACACGCATACCTTCCAATGTGTAATATTCTACTGGAGATTGCTCCCCATTGGCGTTGACAGAAGAGATAGCAGAAGGAACATTCTTGATAATCGACATGGTGTTGTCAAGCACATTCAACTTCACATCATACTTGCCAGCCTCGGTAATCTTCCAGTTATTCTTCTCACTATCTTTATTTACGCGAACAGCCTTGGTGGCATCTGTTGCATCGCTTACATAGACATCAGAATTATAGCTAGTAAACTTGTTGACTACTACCTGCAACTCACCTTCCTTCAAGTCAGCAGTGGCAGTATAAACCATTGGGTTGGAAGCATCCTGAGCCAATACGACAGGCTGTTCTAAATCCCAGCCATTCTCTGTAGCATCACCAACCAACCACAAAGCTGCATATACGATTTCGTTGTCCTGATAGTCAGCCTTCTTCACTGTGATTGTTCCTGCATTGAGGTCGCAAGTGATGACATAGTTGCCAGCCTCAGCCACCTGGAACTTGCTGTCATTGCGATTCACCTCTGAAGAAACCAAAGATGTAGCCGCACCTTCTGCCAATGTTACATTCTCTTCACCTGCGGCACGATACTGGAAGCCATTGAAGATGTCGTTCTCGGCATAGAACTTGAAGCCTTGGTCGGCAGCCAAGTAAACGGTAGCAGTCCATACGCCTGGTTCACCTTCCAACATTGCCACACTGTTGCTCATATCCCAGCCGCTCTTCACAGCATCACCCAGTATCAACATGCAATCTGCCTTAAAGCCATCATAGTGTTTCTTGAGAGAGATTGTCATGTCAGCGACATTCACCTCTACATCATAGGTGGCTGGCTCGGTGATGTTCCACTTGTTGTCATCGCCACCCAATACCATCTTGGTAGCATCAGCAGCATCTCTTTGGAACATAGACTGTCCGAAATCAGCATATTTATTAGTAGCCAACTTAAACTCACCTGTTGTCAACCATGTGGTAGCTGAATATACCAAAGGATTATCTTCATGCTGGTTCAACTGCACACCATCACCGATAGACCAGCCCCCAGGAGTAGCACCACCTACCATCCATAAGGCAGCATAGCGCAATGCGTGCTCCTGATAAGCAGACTTAGTTACAGTCACTGTCTTGTTGGTAAGGTCACAAACTACGTCATAGTTGGCTGCCTCTGATACCTTGAACTTGTTGTCATTGGCATTCTCGCCTGAATCATAAAGCGTGGCTGCCACACCGTCTGAAAGCATTACATCGCTGTCACCAGCACGATACTGGAATGAACCAAAGTCTGTATCTGTCAAAAACTTGAAGCCTTCATCGGCTTTCAACTGTACGGTAACTTTCCATACATCATTGCCTTGATTCAGCATCGCCACACTATTGTTCAATGCCCAACCATCAGGTGCCGCATCTCCTATGAGAATCAGCTTATCTGCTGCGAAAGAGGTCACAAAACTAACTGCAAACAAAATGCAGCACATCAAAAATCTAGTAATAATTGTCTTCATAATCTAAGTTGTTAATTATTAATTAATATTCTATTTCCGTTCTGATCGGATCCTGTTACTTGAAAATAACCTTCCTGCCTTTTTTCACATAAATACCCTTATGAGGATTGGGAGCGCGATCACCTGCCAAAGAATACCAAGGAGCATGGTCTTTGTTGGCAGCGACATCCGCCGTTACGCCTTCTATCGCCATGGGATCGGCTTTTTTTACCACAATTCGCATGCTATCCAGGTTGATGGTAATGTCGTAATAGCCCGACTCTGGCACACAAAACTTGTAATCGTTGCCAAAAGTGGAGAGGTGAGCCAACTGAATATGGGAGTTGAATTGATAATTCTCATACTCCGAGCAATAGCTCTTGCAATATCCCCAATCACGACCATCAGTAAACTTGAACAACTCGTTTCCTTTCAGATATACCGTGGTTTTATAGACGTTGCCCCCACTCGCCTTATTCAAAGGTATGGCTTGCGATAGGTCGTAGGCTCCATACCCATCTTTCTTGACAGCCTCACCTGTCAGATAAATCTGGCTCTCGCCCTCCATGACCACCATCGTCCAATATTCCAAAGAAGGAAGCGTAAAGGTAAGTTGATTGCCTATTTGCTCGAACGAAAGTTCTTGCACCGCACCAGCATGACTGTCTGGACTGGCTACCCATAGCTTAGACACCTTACGGTTGGTTTGGATGGTTACAGCCAAGTTGTCCTTCCGGGTTGGTTTCTGGCGAGTACCATTGAGGTCTCGCCAAGAAAGGTCGGAGGTGTTGGAGAAGTTGAGGAAATGAACGACATCACTGTTGCCCACGGTCTTGGCGAACGTCACGATGGAGTTTGCTTGTGGAGGCCATGCCTTCACCGTATTGCCATTCACACTCACATGAGCCGAATAAGCAGCCTTGGAAGACACGCCACGCAACCAATTCTGATAAGCTGTCAGGAAATCGTAATACCTTACGAGCGCAGTCTTCAGTTCATCGCTCATCGCCAAAGGAGCCGCTGGGAAATACTCACGAGTGAGCATGTGGTCGCCCATCTCTAGGTGAGAGCCTCCCAAGGCAAACATCACCGCATCGGTAAGCAAGGCACCAGGCGTATTGACCATGTGGTCGCCCGAACCGCCATTGTCAGCCTTGTCGTAATTGATATAGGCTGCAAAGACCGTGGGATGCTGATGGTCGCTCAAGCGATCGTTAGTGGCGATGATGTCATAGAGATTGGCAAACTGGTCTTCTGGTGCTCCGCCATAACCGTTGCCATTGCCCCATACCTCATTATAGCAGAAATCCACATCTCTATTCACGATTTGCTCTGTTCCATAACCCGACACAGCATTCATAATCAACGATTTCTCAGGATGAGCCTGCTTCATGGCATCAATGAATGAGCCATAACCCGAAGGCAAATCTACCTTTTGATGATTGGCGTCATACACAGTACCACGATACCCCAACTGGTCTATCTGAAAACCATCGAAATCAAAATTGCCATACACTTCCTTGTTTCGTTCCACCATATATTGCTGCCAATCGCCATTGCCCGGTACTTGCAGATAGATATTGCTTGCCCAAGAAGAAGGGAGTCCATGATAGTCTTGATAATAATTGCCATTACCATCCTTCTTCATCAAAGCCCACTGAGACTTCACACCATCGTTTGCAGCATCCTTCCATGCACCAAAGCAAAGGTTATAGAAGATGGATTTCATGCCGTAAGCATGTTGTGTGGCAATATAGTTCTTGACATATTCCACGCCTACACATCGATTGCTAATATCGGTATACCATTGGGTGAGCGAACCATCACCATTCAATTTTACAGGTCGATGGTGCATCCACTGCCAGTCTTGGAATTGCACACCATTGATATGCAATCGATTGAGATATGCCATCTCGCTCTTGATGTTGGCGTTCTTATCGACTGTACTGCTGTAATTATCAAAGTCAGCGACAAAGCCGTAACGTGGAAAACGTTTCCAATTGCTGGAAACATCTACGGCTATCGTACCAAGAATATTTTCCACACCACTGCCCTCTGTATACAATTCCACCAAATAACCTTGATAATCGGTAGATGGTGGCAACCAAGTCCACTGCTTACTCTTAGCCACCTCTGAGAAGTCTTGGACAAGAAGCACATGGGAACCATGACGATAACGCACCTTGGCCGAAGAAGGAATATTCCCTTCTGCCACAAACGTAACAGTTTGTCCTGGTACATAGCAAGCCTTGTCGGTTTTCATATTGACAGACAGCTGCGAAGTAACTGTGGCAGCATAACTACAAAGGGAAAGCATGAGGGGCAATGCCAACACCATCATACGTTTAGGCAAGAAGAGGAGTAAAGGTTTTCTCATAAAAACAATTTTATAAGGATGATGAACATAAACTCCCCATACCCCTATATATAATAAGGTATAGGTATGGGGAGAAAAATATATCTATCTTTTTACTTTTGCATGAGACTGATGGCATAACCACCACCTGCACCAGCATTCAGTTTAAGGGTAGATTTATTGGTTACCACACGCTTAGTGATGACGTATGACTGCTGATTGGCTTTGTAGCTTGCATTCTTGCCATCGGCATAGATTGTAGCAACATACTTCTTGCCCGGTGTAAGGAAATCAAGTTTCAGGGTAGACTGATGAGGAGTCTCACCCACTGTACAACCAACAAACCACTTGTCTTCGCCCTTAGCCTTGCGGGCAATGGTAATATACTGACCAGGCTCAGCCTCAAGATAACGACTCTCATCCCAGTCGATAGCTACATCCTTGATAAACTGGAAGGCATCTGCATACTTCTCATAGTTCTCTGGGATATCAGCTGCCATCTGCAATGGACTGTACATCGTAACATACAACGCCAACTGACGAGCCAAGGTAGAGTTGATATGATGATGCTTGCTTGGATCAATCTTGTTCATATCGCCCTCCAAGATACCAGGGGTATAATCCATAGGACCACCTTGCAAACGAGTGAAAGGCAATACAGTGGTATGGAAAGCCTTGTTGCCTGCGAAAGACTCATATTCTGTCCCACGAGCAGATTCATTGCCTATCAAGTTAGGATAAGTACGACAAAGACCTGTAGGGCGAGTCGCCTCATGAGCATTGACCATGATATGGTGTTTGGCAGCCTCGGTTACGCAATAAAGATAGTGATTGTTGAGCCACTGACCATAGTGATGCTCACCACGAGGAATGATGTTACCCACATATCCGCTCTTCACCGAATTGTAGCCATACTTATTCATCAAATTATAGGCAGCCTCCAAATGACGCTCATAGTTACGCACAGAAGCTGAGGTCTCATGGTGCATCATCAAGCGCACACCCTTGGAGTGAGCATAGTCATTGAGATACTTAATGTCGAAATCAGGATAAGGAGTCTGGAAATCGAACACATAGTCTTTACTATGACCAAACCAGTCTTCCCAACCAATGTTCCAACCTTCAACAAGCACCTGAGAGAAACCATTCTTGGCAGCGAAATCGATATATTTCTTTACATTCTGTGTATTGGCAGGATGCTGACCATGAGGCTTTACCTTGGTATAATCAGTCTCACCAAGTTTGACAGAAGGCAAATCGAATGTATAAGACCACTGTTTGCCACCACCAATCATCTCCCACCAAACACCAATGTACTTAACAGGCTTGATCCATGAAGTATCTGAATATTTGCAAGGCTCATTCAGATTGAGAATAAGGCGAGAGGCAAGCACCTTGCGAGCATCGTCCACTACCATGATGGTACGCCAGGGAGTATGGCATGGGGTCTGCATGTGAGCCATGTTGCCTTGTGCATCTGGAGTAAGCTGAGAGGTAAACACGAGATTCTTGTCATCCAAATTGAGATGCATACAAGAATAATCCACCAAAGCAGCCTCATGGATATTGAGATAAATGCCATCAGCTGTCTTCATCTGCAATGAGGTCTGCACACCTGTAGGTGAGAAGATGGTCTGCGAAGCATTGCTGCTCACAGCTCCTTGCAACAAACCTCTGATTTCAGAAAGCTTTGATTCTGTATAGTCATATTCCTGAGTATCATAATCACCAGGAATCCACCATGCCTTATGGTCACCAGTCATGGCAAACTGAGTATGCTCTGCCTTTACTACGAAATAAGGTAGATATTTTTGCAATGGGAACTCATAACGGAAACCCACACCATCATTGTAGACACGGAAGCGCAAATTCATGAACCTACCATTAGATGGTTTTTCCATCTCTACAAACAGCTCATTGTAATGGTTGCGAATTTCCTTCTCCTCACCCCATACAGGTTGCCATGTCTCATCAAAGGTAGATGTAGAGGTCTTATTGATACGAAACTTGTCCATCAATGAGTTTTCCTCAGCCAGCTCAATACCCAATGTACTGGGTTTGATGACTTGCTTGCCCTTGAATGACACTTGATAAGTAGGAACACCATCGCCCGTGAGCGAGAATTCAACACTTAGGTTACCATCAGGAGAGGATACTTTCTGAGCAGATGCACCTACAGAGAAGAGCATCATGCACCCCAACAAGATGTTAGTCAACAGTCCCCCTAAACGAGAGAGGGACGTTGCACTATGTTTATTTTTTTTACTATTCATTTGGTCTGATAATAATTAGTTATTATTAAATTTACTTATTTGAGTCTTACAATCTTGCATCCATGGGCAGGAATGGTAGCAGTGATCGAAGAGGCACTACCCTCGTCTACATGCTCCCAAAGGTCGCGAATTTGCTTCTCGCCTTGTATGCCAAGCGTACTGAAATCCACTGTAATTTGATCAGAGTTGTCATTACGATTGAAAATGCCAAGCACATAATCGCCATTGGTCATCTGACCATACCAGATTTCATTATTTCTGTCGTTGAGTTTATCGCTGAGAGGCTTGCCTACGAAGCCATCCTTGTTGAGTTCAAGAAGTTCGGCATTGGTATAATACTTCATGTCATTGCCAATGGTAGTAGGCAGATCAGAAGCTGCCACAGGACCACCTGCCATCAACTGCAAGGATACCACTGTCTGCTTCTCGGCATCAGTATTGAAAGTATTGAGGCGAATGAAGTCACCATCAAGAATCACCTTGTTGCGGCCACTGATATGCGACCAATAGGTAAATCCATCGAACATATTCATACAGTTAGGCCATGTACGGTAAGATTTTCCCTTGTCTTGGGCTGAACAGTGCCACCAACCACCAGTACCAGTATCAGCCACAATACGAACCATGTTACCATAAAGGCTCTCTACCTGTGCATCGGCATACAAGTGAGGCATAACCAGTGAGGTGAAGATACCATATTTCTTGGCAGACTCAGCTATGTATCTCATGGCGAGCGCATAGTTCTCACGACCATAACCACGACCAGTGACACCCACATTTCGGTCTTGACCATCCTCATACCAAGAGAGGAAGTCCATACGGATGAACTCTACACCCAACTCCTTGTAATGCTTGAAGAAGCCATCAATATACTCACGGCAACCAGGATTCTCGGCTACAGCCCAAGAGAAATCCATATCCTTGGCTGTAGGATGAGACAACTTATCCTTGTTCTCCCCATTATAGAAGAGGTCGTTGAATGTGTATTCCGTACCCTCTATCTTGGTTTCTCTTGGACCATGAATCCAGAGCGGATTGTCGTAAACACCTAATTTCAAGCCCTTAGCCTTACACTTGGCAGCAATATCCTTGAGAGCCTGAGAGCCGTAATGGGTCATATAGCCACTCTCATCTTTGGCAAGCATAGGGATAAAACCATCCGTACAAATCATGTCATAGCCCGATGGTTTGAGATTGGTTGCTACATAGTCGATGATGTTGTCCCACTGGTCGGAGGTAAGGTCCATATCATTGTTGTTTACGCCCTTGGCGTTTTCCAACAAACAATACTCATATACACTCCAGTAGAGAGGAGCCTTCACACCATCGTGGATACCCTCAACTATAGGAAGATTGGATAGCTCGTGGGTAGGAGGATAGTTCATTTCTACATCATTGGCGCAAGAGCCAAACAGAGAAACGGCAGCTATCGCCATGGAAAATAATATTGTTTTTTTCATTTTTTCCCCTCCTTACATTTATTTTTTTTATTCCAAATATTATTAATAATAATACTGCTATTGTTAAAATTATTATTCCTATTATTATTCCAGCTCCTGTACGTATAGAAACAATAAGTTCTGCTGAGCTTATGTCATCTTCACCTGTTGCTTTGTTTCCTGGTACAGAATCTTTGTCTGCTATAGATTGCTTATTACTTGCTTTTGCTATTTCGGCTGTATTTATAGCTGTTCCTGTACTATTTTCGTTCATGTTTTTTATAAGTGTTAATGTTAGTGTTTTGGTTTCTCCTGGATTAATTATTTCGTTTTCTAAACTTGTGTTGTGTAAAGTGTTTCCATTATTAGTTGTATACCAGTCTTTGTTTATTTCAGTATTTATTTTGTATCCGTTTGGAATGTAATCAACTATGTCATTTGCATATCCAGCTAATTCACCTTCATTTGTTATGTCTATAGAATATTCTACTAATATTGTAGAATTGTTTATTTGTTTTGAGTCTAATTCTACTTTTGCAAGTTGTGTTTTATCATATTGCATTGTTTTAGTTTGTTTTGAATTTTGTACTATAACTTTAGCAATATATTTGTCTAATTTTAAATCAAATATTTTGTTTTCTATAAATCCTGCATCTATGTTTTGTACTTCATTTTCTGAAACTTCTATTGTTTCTGTTGTAGCTATTGTGTATCCAGATAATTCTTTAGCTATAACATCAGAATTTATTGTTTCATCTACTCCTGTTTTTTTATAGTCTGTAATTGAATATTTTTGTGTGTCATATGCAATAATGATTACATATTTTCCATCTTTTAGGTTATTAAATGTATATTCTCCAGTTTCATCTGTTGTTATTTTACTAATTTCATTTTCATTTTTGTCTGTTGCAATATTTCCACTTTCTGCTTCAATTAAACTAACTTCCATTCCTTTTATTCCGTATTCAAAAGTATCTTTTTGTCCATTTTCATTTTCATCTAACCACACTTGTCCAGATATTGAACTACTTTTTTCTTGCTCTTGATTATCATTTGGATTTTCTGTGTCTGGATTTGGATTTGGCTGTGGGTTATCTGGATTTTCTGGCTTTGGGTTGTCTGGCTCTGGATTGTCTGGCTTTGGGTTGTCTGGCTTTGGATTGTCTGGCTTTGGGTTGTCTGGATTATCAGGTTCTGGATTTTCTACGTTTTTCATTATATATGTAACTTCATTTGATTTTAAATTTAAATTATAACCTGTTATTTCTATATTATTTTTTATTTCGTTATTACCTTCTGCCTTACTTTCGTCAACCATTGTATCTATAACAAATTGAATTTCTTCATTTGATTTTACTGTTGTTTCATAATATATATAATTTTCTTCTGGATTACTTATTATTTTTCTTTTTCCGTCTTTTATCATATATATTTGTTTTATTTCAAGAGTTTTTGGTAAATCATCTGTTATTGTTATATTAACTTCTTCATCACTTTCGTTTTTTATAGTTGCTGTATATGTAATAATATCTCCTGTTTGAACCTCTTCTGACTCTATATTTCCTTTTAAGTCTACTGTTAGATTTAATTTGTTATTATATGCTTTTTTCTTTATAACATTTGAATAATATGTTCCATTATCTACTTTTGCAACTGCATCTAATGATATTTCATGTTCACTTTCTTCAAAATTATCAACAGATAAACCTTCTAATATTTCTATAGTTTGCTGTGGATTTATTGAAAGAATTTTAAATTTTATTTCATTATTTTCAATTCCTTCATATGAATATTCACTGCTTCCAATTAAATCTGATTCTTTAAAATTTGTGAATTCAGCAATTGGTACTTTTACTTCAACATTTTCTAAAACTTTATCTGATAAATTTTTTACTGTTAATATATATGGAAGATATCCACCTGCTGGAATTTCTCTTTCTTCATTATATGAGCATTCCATTGTTACTTTTAAATTTGCTTGTTTTATAGGATTAGATAATGTTGTATATGTTTGTGCATTTATATTTTCTGCTTCTAGTACCAAAGTTCCTGTAGTATTTTCATTTACCGCTTCTTTTGCAGAAAATTGATATTCAAATGATACACTTTCTCCTTTTTTTAATGTTTCTTTAGTAAATTCTTTTTTATCTATTTTTTCATCTTCAATTATTCTTGTAGATTCCATATCATAACCTGTTAATGTATTTTGCTGTATTGTTACTACATTGTTATAAAATATTGCATTTTCTTGTTTTGCAGTTACTTTTAAATTATTTATATCTGAGCCTGTATTATTTGTTAATGTAACAATTTCTTTAACAGCCTGTCCTTCATTTATGCTTTCTCCATCTACTAAAGTTTTTCTTCCTGATACAGCATTTACTGATATTTCTCCAAAGTCTGTTACAATGTTTTGTTTTAAAGAACTTCCTTCTTCACTATTTAAATTTGTAGCTAAAAATGTAGCATAATCTTTACTTACAGTATTATTTTTATCATTGTATTTTATATTAACTGTTTCATATGCACTTTCATTATATCCTAGGTTTTCTGGTACATTTAGTTCATATGATACTACTGCAGTTTCTTTTGGATTTAAACTTTCATTTTCAAGTTCTATTTTATAAGATTTTATATTTTTTAAATTTTCTATGTTTTCAGTCCAATTTGCTTGATTTCCTTCTGTATTTTCTTGTTCTGAATAATATATTTTTGCATTTTTTCCTTCAACATTTATATTTTTTAATTTAGATACAAATGTGCTTTTTAAATTTTCTCCATTTACATTTTCTTCTGTTGTTGGTATTTTTCCATTATGCTATTTTCTAATTCCGAATAATTTCCCGTAGGCAAATCGGTTCTTCCTATTCCGTTGGCAAATATTGTGTCTCCGCAAAATAAATGTCCTTCAGTATAATAACAAACTCCGCCTCTCGTATGTCCTGGCGTATGAATTACTTTAAACTCAATATCTTTTAATTTGAAAGTTTCTCCGTCTGCTCTCGGTTTTTCTGCGGAAAATCCCTCGTTCTTTTCGCAAGATTGCTCTGGTTTTTCCCCGCCGGAAGCGCTAAAATAGAGCCATAGTCAACAGAGAGAACAGGCGGCCCAAACAGCCGCGAAAAGAGAGTTTTTGGATTGAAAAGGAGAGTTTCTGCTATGAAAACTGTAAAGATTGGTTCGGTTGGTCTGGGCCGTCTGGGCTACGAGCACGCAAAGAACCTCGCAACGCAGGTTCCGGGCTGCGAGCTGGCAGCCATCTGCGACGTAGATGCAAACCGCGTAAAGGAAGTTGCGGCAGAGCTCGGCGTGCCGAATACTTACACCGATTTTGAGGAAATGTGCAAGAATCCGGAGCTGGACGCGATCGTTATCGTTTCCCCGTCCTTCCTGCACTGCCAGCAGATCGAGATCGCCATGAACAACGGCAAGCACGTTTTCTGCGAGAAGCCGCTCGGCACCGACGTAGAGCAGTGCAAGGCCGCGGAAAAGGTCATCGAGGCACACCCCGATCTGATCTTCCAGCTGGGCTTTATGCGCCGCTTCGACAAGTCCTATGCTGAGGCAAAGCGCAAGATCGACAACGGCGATATCGGCAAGGTTGTTCTGGTTCGCTCCTACACGCAGGACCCGCGTTCCACCATCGAGTCTACCCTCAAGTTCGCACCGCACTCCGGCGGTCAGTACCTCGATATGTGCGTACATGACATCGACCTCATCCGCTGGTTCACCGGCTCCAACGTCAAGAACGTCTGGGCGATCGGCGGCGTATTCCAGTTCGACCTGTACAAGGAG
>OQVL01000803.1_pt1 | contig 17690 bp, 18 predicted proteins | sample 1691501 | NCBI WGS metagenome assembly OQVL01 (sample SAMN03418253, study PRJEB22391) | human gut metagenome | biome: human-gut; feature: organic feature; material: feces | host: Homo sapiens | place: Tanzania | collected 2013-01 | reverse complement strand
TTTTTCGTAAATATCTTGTAGACCGATTTGAAGTACCAGAAGGCGACTGGACATCGGATGTTAAGTCTTCTACAAATATTGAAGGGTACGTGGCCGTAATGAAAGACGGGTCTCATTTCAAATTGAAGACCGATTGGTATGTTGCTCTTCATACGACTCGAGACTCAATCTCTAGTCCAGAAAAGTTGTTTCTTGCTATAGTGAACGGTGCTTCAGATGACCTTAAAGCGATGTATGCAGATGACGAGTTTTCATTTAAAAAGGTCGAACTCTTCGAAAAAGCATATCTTGATTTCTTAGACCGCTCATTTTATATCTGTCTAGATACGTATGACAAGCACAAAGGAAAAGATCGTAAAACGTATGCTATAGAAGCTCAGGCTGTTTGTAAGTGTGCACAGACGCCTTGGTTATTTGGCATCATTATGAATCTTTACCAAGGCGGTTCAAAAGAGCAAATTATGACTGCTCTAGAATCGGTCTTTATTAAAAATTATAAAAATTTCATACCTGAAGGATATTAACGGTTTACAAACACCAAGGATGGTGATACTATGGCTTTATCAACAACACGAGGAGAAAATTATGAATATGCAATTGATTACTAACGATATGGTTGTGGCAGCATTTGGTGATTCTACAGACGGAATCAGGGTCTTTAAGAAAGGCCGTGCAGTTGGTTATCTTACAGACCTACGTGTTACACTGGCCAAAAATCTTAAAAAGAAAGTAAAACAAAAAGAGTATTCCACCCGATACGCTGAAGAGAAACGCGAAGCGATGCCGGAAGCAGTTAATGCCATGGTAGAATTTCTTCAAAACAATTTGACTAAATACGACGCTAATGTGTTCATTAATATTAGTCAACCAAACGTACATATCGCAGGTATAAAATTCTACATTATTTGCGACCCTCTTACCGACAAATTCAACCGTCTCGGAATTTCAAGTCCATATCATACAGCAGAAGAGTTGTGTGTAATGTTTGAATCATACAAAATCCAGTGTGATGGTTTGAAAACCGTTCTTATCAATGGATTATCCCGAGATGAAATCATTGAGATTATTAAAACATGCTTAAAGTAAATGCATCATATATTGTAGTGGCAGCTTTTGCGGTTGTTGCTACTGTAACAATAGCATTTCTGAACCATAAAGTCGATTCGCTGAATACTGAATTGGCTTCTGTTAAAGAGACTGCTAAAAACAATGCTAAAGTATTAGACGACTTCAAGATTCAATATCAGTCTATAGAAGAAATGACATATAAGAATCGTGTTTTAGTTGACCAACTTAAGGCCGAAAATGAAAAGCTCCGTCAGGATTCGAAGAAGAAGAACGTGGTGGCAAGTAAGCCAGGATTGGTCGAAAAACAAATCAACAGGTCCTTCGATTCCTTTGCAGAAGACCTCAGGAAGCTCTCAGAATGATTAAATTAACCGCAGTTGTATTATCTATTGGCATTTTGACCGGATGTGCCCAGGATGTGCCCTTAAGCCCTAAAGAAACTTTACATCCACCATGGCCTGAATCTATTGTTGAATATAACCAGAAATGGCAAGTAAAGGTTATTGATGGTAATCCATGGGTTGGAATGCCATTTGAAGACTCTCAAGAATTTCGTATCTGGTTAAACGACGTAAAAAGATATGTACATGACCAGAAGACTATGTTATGTTATTATCGTAGTAGTTTAAAAGAGGAAAAATGTCAATGACTAAAGAACAGCATGAATACCTTAAAGGACTTATCTATGACTCTGAAATGGCGGCTATGATTTATGGGCGCCAGATTCAACGATTAGAATCTTTGCCTCCGACTAATGACCGCTTGTTAGTTCAGTCTCGTGCTAATCTGAAAAATGAATACCAAAACAAGTGGGCAGTAGCGACTAAAGCTCTTCATGAGTATATCGAATCTTTAGTAAAATAGTTTACAAACTCTCGGGAGCAGAGTATAATGCTCCTATGGATAATTGAGGAAATCTAAATGAAAACATTACTAGAGAATTACATCAAACGGTCTGATGAGTATATTGATATCTGCCGCGGAACGTCACTTGACAATTATGACAAAGATGCTGCAAAGGCACTAGATGAAGCAGGTAAAGCTCTTCGTAAAGCTGCTAAAGAAAAAGGGTTGGATTTGCAACAACTCAAAAGTCATATGATTAAATTTATTTCTTCAAACGTTAGAAGTACGTCAATTAATAAAAACGTTGCTGAAATTAATAAAGACCGGCGCGAGCATAACATTCGTATTCTTGAAACTTTCTTAGGAATAAAATAATGGACCAAGCCAAAATTGATAAGTTAATCCATACGCTTGTAGCAGATATCAATACCCGGGCTCTTCGTAAATCACAGAATGGTGAGTCTTGGACTATGCAAGATTGCAAGAAAGGTGCTGAACTAGGACGTGAAATTGCTAAAATTCTTGGTGGACAATTTGAATTTGCTGAAGAGGTAGTAAAACTGTGAAAAAGATTATTTTGACTGTAGGTTGTCCGGGGTCTGGTAAAAGCACTTGGGCTCGTGAATTTATTGCTAAGAATCCTGGGTTCTTTAATATCAACCGCGACGATTATCGCCAATCTATCATGGGGCACGAAGAACGTGACGAGTACAAATACACCAAGAAGAAAGAAAGCATCGTAACTTATATGCAACACGATGCGGCACATATGATTCTCTGCCAAGATGGAACAAAGGGTGTTATTATTTCTGACACCAACTTGAATCCTGAGCGCCGTCTTGTCTGGGAAGAATATGCTAAGCAGTGGGGTCATGAAGTTGTATATCAAGTGTTCGATGTTCCATGGACCGAATTGGTTAAACGTAATGCCAAGCGCGGCACAAAGGCCGTTCCTATCGATGTTCTACGTTCGATGTATTCTCATATGCGTGAATACAAAGGACTTCCGGTTTATAAAGGAACTCCAGGTAAACCTAAAGCGGCTATCTTCGACCTTGACGGGACTTTAGCTCTACATGTTGCTCGTGGGCCTTATGAGTTAGATAAACTGTCTACAGATGAGCCAAACCCTATGGTTGTCGAATATGTTAAGATGCTTCATCAGACTGGGTATACAATTATTACTGTAAGTGGTCGTGAATCTGGCACTGAAAATGCTAAGTTAAAATATTATGTTATGACACGTGAGTGGCTTTTACAAAACGATATTCCGTTTAATTTGCATATCCAACGCAAACAAGGTGATACTCGTAAAGATGATGTAGTTAAAGAAGAAATTTTCTGGAAACACATTGCGCCTAATTACGATGTTAAACTTGCAGTTGATGACCGTAACCAGGTTGTGGAAATGTGGCGACGTATTGGTTTAGAATGTTGGCAAGTTAACCATGGTGATTTTTAATGAAACGATTATATGAAGTGATTGAGGCCATCGAACAGCATAAAGAATATTTGTTTGTAGCCTGGCCTTTAGTAAATGGACAGTTCGGTATTGATGTGCTGGACTATGAGCATGAAGAACGTTTGGACGGTGGTATATTTGATAACGTCGACCAGGCAATTGAATGGTTAAATGAAAACTATGTGCGATAAACATCATGAAATCGAAGATGAAGCATACAAAATGCTTCGTAAACTAGTGGGACTTAATATGAGTTCTACATTAATCAACAAGCTTACCGAAATTCGTAACGACCTGAATACTCGTTACAAAGGCGAATATCATGTAGAGTTTGTTCCTGATGATGTTAATAAACTTCTTGGTATGAATATTAGTGTAGAGGATATGAAGGTTGAACTTGGTCGTTTAGGTTTTGATTATGAATTAAATGGAGATAAGTTTATTGTTACTATTCCAAGTAGAATCTAGTTGGGTATTGTATGATTTAGTAAATAGAAAACCAATAAAAATGATACCAGAAATGTCTAACGGGTATGGAGTAATCGAAAGAGATGCGATAGAAGAGGGAATCTCTAAAATAAAACCAGAGAAAATAGAGGGCGAAAAACTAGAAATATTAGTTTCAAAAAGAGATATAGATACTAATAATCATGTGAATAATGCAAGATATCTCGATTTCTTTGAGGAAATATTGCCAGAAAATGAAGAGATAAACGAAATAGAAGTACAATACAGAAATCAAACTATGCTTGGAGAAAAACTGCTTTTAACATTCGATGGCACTGATCTTAAAGGACATTGAGGACACCGTTGATGCGTTGATTTCTGGAAGAGAAACCGAATACACCAAAAAACTGAAAATTAAAAGGGGAACTGCAACCTACCAGCACGTATATCCGAAAAACTCTGTTTTATGAGCCATGATGGTTCTCCTTTCGGTTGATCGGGACTTTCCCGCAATTATTCGTTTTGAGCAATACGGCAATATATTGCCCTGCGATATATCAAAATTTACATTGTATATCTAAAATAGTCAATGCTTTCGCCCGATAAATCACACTATATTCGCAAAAGATGAGAATATTTTTGCTTTTTCTATAAAAACAACAAATACCCATTGACTGCGTACATGAATATGTGGTAATATTTCTGTACTAAACAATACAAAATAAATCAGTTTTTCCTTGAAATCGGGGTGTGAATTGCATGAGCGAGCAAATACCAAAGCTTAGAGTGCTTAGTCAGTGCATCAGTCCGGCATCGAAAACCGTTGGGCACCATCGCCATCGTGAGCCGGAGCTGCTGCTTGTCACAAGCGGTGAGCTTCGCGCGCTGCTCAACGGGCGCGAGCTTGTCCTGCGTGAGGGTGAAGGTCTGTTTATAAACAGCGGCGCAGCGCACGGAGTCGTTGCAAACTCGAAGGAGGGCGCAAATTTCATCTGCGTAAGCTTCAGCACCGACTGCATCGCCGGCGCAGACGACACCCGGCTTCAGGCGCGTTATGTAGATCCAATTCTCAAGGCGCGCAATCTGGACTATGTTCCCCTGCGCGGCAGCGGCTGGGCAAACGACATATGCGATATTATGCGCAGTATGCAGTCAACGTATTCTTCGAAAATGCCGGGCTACGAGCTGAAGCTGAAAATAATGGTGTCGGAAATATGGCTCACGCTGTACGAAAACTGTGTGCCCGATCTCGGCGATAAGCGCAGCGTTTCGCACGCGGAAAAGGCGCGTATTGATATTCTGCGCAGATTTATTCAGGAAAATTACGCCGAAAAGATAACCCTTGAGGACATCGCCGCCTCCGCGCACATAAGCCGAGGCGAATGCTGCCGCATATTCAAGCGCCTGTACGGCACAACACCGTTTCAGTACCTTGTCCACTACCGCCTGACGCGCAGCGTTTACTATCTGTCGGAGACCGACAAAAGCATATCGCAGATCGCGCAGAGCGTCGGCTTTTGCAGCAGCAGCTACTATACGAAGTGCTTCCGTTCGGAATATAACTGCACTCCGTTAAAATTCCGCCAGGCTCAACACCGTTTGGCAGAAATATAGTGCATTTTATTAAACAAGCCCACGGAGAAAAATCTCCGTGGGCTTGTTTAGCTTATTCCGTGATTTTGATATCGTCGCCGGTCTTTATCTCGCCGGATTCAAGAACCTTTACGAATATGCCCTCGCGCGGCATAACGCAGTCGCCTGCGGCCTTGCGTATCGCGCAGTCGTTATGGCACTCCTTGCCGATCTGCGTGACCTCGCACAGTGCCGAGCCTATACGCAGCTTTGTGCCGACAGGCAGCGTGTGCACCGCCATGCCCTCAACAAGGATATTCTCGGCAAACGCACCGTGCTTGAGCTCAAAGCTGAGTTTTTCCTGAAGCTTTGCAACACTGTCGACCGACAGCAGACTCACCTGTCTGTGCCAATTGCCGGCATGGGCATCTCCCTCGATGCCCCAGTCCTTTTTCAAAAACGCCTCGGGGATCTCGTGCTTTTGTATTCCCCTTACGTCACTTATGCAAATTGCGGCTATCTTCGCCATTTTTCAGCCTCCTATACGATACATGCTCCGCTTTGCCTCGCTGCGCTCGGTCGCCGAAAGCGCGACATGCTTTTCCGGTTTGTGTGATACGGCAGAAATTATCGCATCTTTCAGTTCCTGCCCGTGCAGACCTCTGACCGGCAGCTCCTCGGCCGAATGCAGACACGGCTTCAGGCAACCGTCCGCCGTCAGGCGCAGGCGGTTGCATTCCGAGCAGAAGTGGTTGCTCAGCGGGCTTATAAGCCCGACCTCGCCTTTCGCGCCGGGAAGCTTATACAGCCTTGCGACCGTGTGCTTTTCGCTCGGCACTGCGCGCAGCTGCGGCAGCCTTTCGAGCACCGCGCTGTCCGGAAGAAATGCGCTTGCCGCAAACTCACCCTTAGTATCTCCGATGGGCATAAGCTCTATGAACCTAAGCTGCACGGGATAGTGCAGCGTAAGCTCGGCAAGGGACGCGATCTCATCATCGTTAAAGCCGCCGATAAGCACGGTATTGAGCTTAACAGGGCTCATCCCGGCCTCGAATGCCGCGCGTATGCCGTCAAATGCGTCTGAAAGCTTTCCTCCGCGCGTGATCTTTGCGTATTTTTCCGCATCGAGCGTATCGAGGCTGATATTTATCCTGTGTATACCGGCTTCATACAGCTCTTTTGCGATCGACGCAAGGAGTGTGGCATTCGTCGTAAGGCTCATATCCTCTATGCCCGGTATCTCGCCGAGTGCTCGCACGAGAGGCACAATATCACTCCGCACCAGCGGCTCACCGCCCGTTATGCGCAGCTTTTTCATGCCAAGCTCCGCCGCGGCGCGAGCTATTTCCACGAACTCATCCGCGCTCATCGCTGAGTGGCAGGGGCATTCGGCCATTCCATCCGGCGGCATGCAGTAGACGCAGCGCAGGTTGCAGGCATCGGTCACCGACATGCGCAGATATTCGATTTTTCTGCCATATCCGTCAGTCATTTTCTTTTACTCGCAGAACACCCCACGGGCTTTTCTGAACTCCGCTATTCTCTCGTCGCGGATGTGTCCGTCCTTTATGACGGTCGCCTTCTTCAGCGATTCCGGGTATTCGTCGAAATCCTTTTCTATAATAATATCGATATAGTTTGAAATGCCCTCGCTGAGCACCTTGGTCACGGTTATCGGATACATGGCCGGGGTGTTATCGACCGCGTAGTGGATAACGCCGTCGACGACGTATACCGGATCGTCTATCGTCGTCGGATGCGAGGTCTCGATCTCAAGATGCGGATCGCAGCTTACATCTATTATAAGCGTGCCGGGCTTCATTTTCTTGAGGTCTTCCTTATATATTATCCTGTCGGTGCGCGTGGTATCCCACATGACGCAGTTTATGAGCACATCGTAATCGAACATATTCTTGCGGAAAAGCTGCTCGAGCCTGTGGCTGTAAACGTCAACGCGAGCACCGAGACCGTGCAGAATGCGCATTGCACCCTTTGCCGTCTGGCCGTTTCCGAGGATGGCTACGCGCGTGTCATACGGCATTTTGCCGCAGTATCTGAACGCCTGCATAACAGCGGCCTCACCGGCGACCTCGCGGTTGCGGTAGAAGATATAACGGCCGTGCTCGAATATCTCCTCCCACGCAACGACTGTGTGCTTTTTGCGGATCATATCGCTTGTGAAGTCGATGTTCTGCACCGTGTGCGCCCAGCCGAACATGATCTTGCTGCTGTTTATCTCGTCGAGATAGTCTGCGTCGCCGAGCTTAACATCGGTTATGATATCGCATGCAAGCGCCTGCTCGCGCGGCACTATATGGCAGCCGTAGGCCGCGTACTCTTCATCGCTCACGCCGACCGCTGTGCCGTAGCCTGTTTCAAAATACAGCTTATCTGCATTCTTTATCTTGCCTATGTGCTCCGGCAGAAGGGCGCGGCGGCCTTCGCCGTTCTTGTGGCTTATAAGGAAGCCTATCGTTTTCATTGCTTACTCTCCTGTCTTAATATTTTTTCAGGTCATACTGCCTTGCCTTGAGCGCGAGCTTATCCCTGAAGAACGCCTTGAATTCCTCCGAGTGCTCGGCGACCTTGTGCAGATCCTGATGTATGTTTATCTCGATTATCTTAAAGCCGTCATCCGTGATGGCGATATCAAAGCCGAGATACTCAAGCTCGGGCATGAAGCGGCAGATGTCCGTTATGCCTTTTTTCATAAGCTCCCAGTTGGGAACTATGCCCTCGATCTCAACGCCGGTATCGGGATGGATCGGGCACGGCGTGAACTTATGGTCGATTATCTTCTCGGCGCAGTAGTAGCGGCCGGTGGGAATGTCGATCTTCGCGCATATGCCGCCGTAGCCGACATTGTCGGTAAAGCCCGTTGAGGACGAGCCGATGCGCATATACGTCTGCATGATCTTCGGCTCGTACGCCGACTGGTTTACGACCGCAACGCGGATGGTGTTGACAGAGTACGGATATATCTTCTTCAGATCCTTGTGCATGAAGAGGTATTCCGTTATGACGTAGATCGACTTAAACCCCTCTATCATGCTTTTTATCTCATCCTCGGTCATCTCGTCGCCGTTAATGAGATATTTGCCGTCGGCATACTCCATGCGGTAAAATCCGTCGCCGTGGGTTCCGGACGAGGGCTTGAGCGCAAGCAGCTTTTCCCGGCGCAGCAGGGCGAATATTCCGTCGAACGACGCGTCAAAGCCCTCGGGGATATCCTGAAGCGCCTTTATGCAGGTCTCGCCCTCCATTTTAATTATGTCGTAGTAATACTTTGCAAGATACTGCTTGTACGGCTCAAAGACATATCGCGTCGTCGTTTTGTCGTTTATCCATATCTGATAGCTGTTGTTTATCCTGTTCAGCCAGTGGTACTGATAGTCGGACAGGAAGCTTTTATAGTTATCCTTCGTAAGCCCGTATTGCTTTATTCTGAACGACAGGAAGCCTCGCTTATAGCACCAGAGCTTCTGTGAAAGCGTTGTGCCCTTATTGTGCCGGAAGTCGTCCCAGACCGAGCTCATCCAGAGCTTCTGCATATAAGGCCTTATGCCGGGGCGGCAGCAGCGGCGCACAAAGCGCTTAAAGCGCTTATCCTTAAACGCCGTCCACCACTTTTCGCGCGTGACTACTACAGTTTCGCGCTTTTTTTCAAGCCTGTCGAGCAGGAAGCTGTTGAGCGCATCGCTGTGCGCGATCGGCGGCAGGTCGGGGTTTGTGTCGATAGAGTCGATGACAAAGCCGCCTTCCGTTAGCATTATGCTCACGGTGAAATACTCGATCTCGCTTATATATCCGGCGATACCGGTGACTGTTTTTATTATCTCGTCCCAGCAGCCGATCTTATGCCCGTCAAGCTCGCCCGAGGGCGTAACCGCGCGGCAGCGGACATTCTCACCGTCAAGATCCGTGCAGTAATAGTCAAGCAGCTTTGTTTCTTTGAGCTTTTCGTTTGCGGCGTATATCCTCAAAAGGCAAGGCTCGCCGCTTATCTTATAAGGCTCGGCTATAACATAGCCGTATTTGAAGGTCGAGATAAGCTCATACAGGCTGTTTTTGTCGTAATACTCGCGCTTGCACGGATTTTTCTCAAAATCCTCGGGCAGGTCGTCGGGATAGTCGCTCAATAGATACGCCGCATCGTACTGATTGCCGAAAATGCTCATGCGCGCTTTGCATGCCGTGTCCTCTTTAAGCTCATAGCGATCCTCGCCCGTGCGCTTTATGACATACGCGCAGCGATTCGCCGAGGTTCGGTCGGGACGGATGACAAGCTCACCGCGCTCATCAAGAAGCCGGATGAAATCGTCATAGTTCTCGCCGAATTTTCTGTCCACCGTGTCGATCGGCAGGAATACCTTCTTTTCCTCTCGCTCGATGATGTTGAAATACAGCTCCGGCAGGTGCTCGCGGTGGTTGATGAGCACCCTGTTTTCCGTCACAAGGTCGCCGACCCATTTGGTGAAGCTGTTGTTAAACGGCTTGAGATACATGTAGTCAACATCGCTTATGTACTTACCCGGCGTATTTTTCAGATCGTATTTTTCAATGCTGTCGGACAGATAGCCGAGGCTGTGCGCCCACTTTTTGTCCGCCGCCGACACGCCGTTATCTTCCTGCAGATCAGCGCGCACCTTTTTGTAATATAAATTGGCCAGGCGTCTTGAATAGCCTTTTTTAAGCCACGGGCGGATAAAAGCCTCACGCCTTATCCTGCTTATTACTCCCATTTGCTGCTCTCTTTCCTGCGGAACAAAATCCGCATAGATATCCATTATAGCTATATTATTATAGTACATGATCCGACATAATTCAATCCCGAGCGACGTTAAATTATCAATTGCGAATAATTACGATATATAGTATAATGAAACGATTTAATTAATTTCGGAGTTTTTACAATGAAAGCTTCAAAGCTTATAAAAAGCGCCGCCTTGCTGTTTCGCGGCTTTACCTTTGCAACGGCAGACGAGTGGCTTTATCTTGACGGTATAAAAAAATACAAGCGCAAAAACAACATCGGCATGAGCGACAAGGAGATATTTTCGCTTCTGCCGTTTGACGCAAAGTTTGATAAGCTCTTCGGCGACGTGCTATCGATGTCCTACGCGCTGGATAAGCACACAGAGCTTCTGCCCGGGCAGTATTACAGCCTGCTCACGCGCGACGGCGAGCAGTTTATTCTGCCGCTCAGAGACGGCCTTGAGCAGAGCATGGACGGCGTTCTGGCGCTCATCCGCGAAAAGGGGCGCGTTTCGGTGCGCAAGGCCTCAAACTCGGTGAAAACAAAGGAGCATGTCTGCGGCTATGACGGCGAGGCGTTTTATTTTGACTCGGCCTGTCTTGACGAGGACGCGATGCGCGAAAAGCTCGGCTCTCTCCCCTTCGGAACGATAATAAGCGAGCTTATCGTATCAGACTTTGCGCCGACTGTGCACCTTGCGTTTTTAAACAGCGGTGACGCTCCGGAGCTTTTGTTTTCCGTTCTCACCGCCGCTCAGGAAAACGTCAGGCAAAACTGGTACACTCAAAACCGCGAGATAAGCGCCGTTGACGAGCTTGGAAATTATGACGGCGGCCGGATCGAGGCCTTTCCCGAGATCGCAGAAGCGCTCAGAACCATCGCCTCGGAGTTCAACGAGCTTGAGTACATGAACTTTGCCGTGCGTTTGACCGGCAGCAGCTTCAAGATCCTTCGCGTTGACACGGGCGCCGATCTTACATACCTTGAGCATTTCAACGACAAGACCGCCGAGTTTATCCGCCGCAAGCGCGCAGCGAAGCCGCGCTTTGTCGGCTTTAAACGCGCCATGACGATAATAGACCGCTATCTCTGGAGCTTCCGGGCGAAGCGTCACGGTTTCATGGATTATATGTACCGCGGCTGGAAAAAGGCTCTGCGCGATGACGATCACGACAAATTCACCACGGTGCAGGAGAAAAAATGGGCGCATGAGCGCGGATTTTTATCCTATCACATAAAGCAGTACGGCCTGACGGAGGAAAACTACCGCTCGTTCCTCTCCGACCGGGACTACAAGTGGCTCAGGCCCATAAACAACGAATACCGCAAGCTTTTATGGGACAAGGTCACGCTGCGCTACTGTCTGGATAAATACAGCGAATATCTTCCCGAGTATTATTACCACATCGTTCCGCGCGACGGAAGGATGCAGGTACTGAAAATGCCCGACTGCCCCGAGGGGCTGCCGCGCAGCCTTGACGGAATTTTGCATCTGCTGCGCGAAAAGAAGCTGCTTGCCATGAAGCCGACCGTCGGCTCGCACGGCATAGGGTTTTATAAGCTCGGCTTTGACGGAAAGCGTTACCTCGTAAATGGCGAAGAGAAAAGCGAGAGCGAAATGCTCGGCTTTCTCGCCTCGCTCGACGATTACTATAACATCTCCGAATACATCGTCATGCACAGCGAGCTGCGCAGGATATACAGCGAGGTCGCCTGCACCGTGCGCATTATGGTCATAAACCGCAGCGGGCTTGACCCCGTCATTGAAAACGCCTACTTCCGCATCGGCACAAAGAGCACCGGCTTTACCGACAATATCGGTTCCGGCGGCGTTTTCGCCTATGTCGATGAAAAAACGGGCTTTTTCCATAATGCCGAGATCATCAGGGAGCACGTCATAACCCCATGCCCCGTCCATCCCGACACGCAGGAGAAAATCGAGGGCACGCTTCCGCACTGGGACGAGGTGCTGCGCGTCATCCCCGAGCTGTGCCGCTACATATCGCCGCTTGAATACCTCGGCTTTGACGTTGTTATGACCGACTCGGGCTTTAAGATCCTTGAGATAAACACGCATCAGGATCTGCACCGCTATCCGACCTATAACGAGAATGTCCACGCCTACTTCATGCATAAGCTTGAGCTGAAAAAAGCAGGCAAAAAGCTCTGCTAATGTTAATAAATATATAGTGACAAAACATACGTTTGCGCGTATAATTAGTCGATTTTAGTTATGCCCGACGTTCGGGCATAAAAGGAGTATTATGAGAATAGCTGTAATTTTGCTGCGCTGGGCAATGAACTTCATTTACTTTTTTCTGAAGCTCTGCCCGACCGACAAAAACAAGGTTTTATTCCTCAGCCGGCAGTCAAACACCGTGACAGAGGATATTGATTTTCTGAGCCGCCGCCTTGTTGAGCTGAAACCGGAAACAAACATTGTTATAATAACAAAGCGCGCCGACAAGGACTTTGCGAGCATGCTCGAATACGCTTTTGTCACGCTCAAAAGCATGTACCACCTTGCGACCGCTTCCGTGTGCGTGCTCGATTCCTACTGGCCGGCGGTGTCCGTGCTGCATCACAAAAAGCAGCTTGCCGTTATCCAGATGTGGCACGCAATGGGCAAGATCAAAAAGTCCGGCTATCAGTCGCTCGGCAAGAAATTCGGACGCAGCGACATGATCGCGCGCGAAATGCGCATGCACCGCAACTACGACGTTGTAATCGCCGGCGGCAGGGCGTTTAATCCGTTTTACTGCGCCTCGTTCGATATCGAGTCGGATATTCTGTACAATGTCGGTCTGCCTCGCATGGATAAGCTGCGCGAGGGGCAGGACGAAGCCCGGCGGCAGTTTTACGAGACCTACCCCGGCCTGAGAGGCAAAAAGATCGTGCTTTATGCCCCCACCTTCCGCAAGGGGCAGACGCTCGACCCCAAGGCGCTTGTCGATGCGTTCAACTTTGACGGCAGCCAGATGCTCGTCATAAAGCGTCACCCGAACCAGCTTTTGAACTACGACTCGCTGTCCCCGGCGATAACCTGCCACAGGGTGCCGACCTCGACGGTGCTGTCGGTGTGCGACTGCGTAATAACCGACTACTCGGCGATAACGATAGAAGCCGCGCTTCTGGGCAAGCCCGTGTATTTCTATCTTTTCGACTACGAGGACTATCTAGACCATAACGGTCTGAACGTCAAGCTCTTTGACGAGTTCCCAGACTGCATATTCCGCGATCCTGCCGAGCTTGTCGCCGCCGTCGAAAGCGGAGAGTACGACATGGATAACTACAGGCGCTTCTGCCGCAAGTATCTGCCCGATCTGAACGGACGCGCGACCGACAAGATCGCCGATCTTATAATCGACTGCATGGAGAGAGATAAATATGATGCGATTTCTGAGCATATTGCTCGCCAAAATCAAATTGATGGTGCTGTGGATAGTGAGGATACTGTTTGCACCCAATCACTTTAAGCTTCCGCTGCACACAAGGCTGTACTGCTGCATTTTCGGCGGCTACATGGTCGACCAGGCGGCACTGTACGACTTTAAACACAACGACAAAAAGCAGTATCTATCCGAATTTGACTGGTACCGCTCAAGATGCATAAACGACCCGTACAGCGAGATGCTCAACAACAAGGTCGTTTTCACTCAGATCATCGAGCGCTACTGCAAAACTCCGGAGATTTACTGCGTCAAAAAGGATGACCGTCTCGCCGGCTTAAACGGCCGAGTCATAAACGATTATGACGATCTTGTCAAGCTCCTGCACGAGGTCGGAGCGTATGTCGTAAAGCCGGTGCGTGCCGGCAAGGGCAAGGGCGTGTACGTTGTCAAATACAACGGCCACGGCATCATCTGCAACGACGAGCCGCACACGGAAAAAGAGCTTGCCGACCGTCTGCGCCGCGATACCGAGTGGCTCATCTGCGCCTATGCGCACCAGGCGGAATACCTCAACAAAATTTACGCGAACAGCGCAAACACCCTGCGTATGATAGTTCTGCGCAATGCCGAAACCAAGGAATTTGAGCTGTGCTTTGCCGTGCAGCGCATCGGAGCTGCATGGACCGGCGCCGTCGATAACGGCAGCCGCGGCGGCCTTGTAGCAAACGTCGATATCGAAGCCGGCACGATGAGCTATGCGCGCACGCTGCACAATCTCACCGTCTACCGCACGCATCCGGATACGAACGCGCAGATAGAGGGCGCTTATATCCCCGATTGGGATAAGATAAAGGCCGGAGTCATGGAGATAAGCCGCGCCTTCCCCTATCTTGACATCATAGCATGGGACATCCTCCCGACCGACGACGGCTTTACCGTCATCGAGGCCAACACCTCCTCGGGCGTGAACATCATCCAGCTCTGGGGGCCGCAGCGCTACGGCAGGCTGGGAGACTTCTACCGCGAGCACGGGATAATAAAATGAGATATGTCATAATGGCCGACGGCAGGGGCAGCCGCTGGAACGATTTCATGGGGCACAAAAAGCACGATATAAGAGTTTCGGGTGAGACGCTGCTTGAGCGCACAGTGCGCCTTGTGCATAAGTTTGACAAGGCCGCCGAGGTCTTAATCACCTCGCACGATACGTCCGTCGATATCCCCGGGACAAGCAGATACGAGCCGAAGAACAACGTCCTTGAGATAGACCGCTTCACCGCCGAGCTCATCGGCGACGACATGTGCTTTCTATACGGCGACGTGCTGTATTCCGAGGACGCGATAAAAACAGTTATCGCGCACAGAGGAAAAAGACCGCTGCTGTTTTTCGGAAGCGAGAGGAGCATATGTGCCGTGCTTATAGGCTCGGGTGAGCTTTTCCGCTCGCTGTACCTTGAGGTGCGCGGAAAATTTGTCAGCGGCGAGCTAAACGAGTGCAAGGGCTGGCAGGTGTATCACCTGTATGCCGGTCTGCCTCTTGACGGCCGTGCGATCGGCGAAAGCTTCGTTATTCTCGACAGCTTTACACGCGATTTCAACACGCCCGAGGACTATCTGAACTATGTGTCCGAAAATTAATATGGAATTGTGCGGAGAACTGTGGTATAATAGCGCGATAGTGTGATTTTTCCACAGTTTTTTGCTTTTCAAGGAGAACTGACGTTTTATGACTTCGGACAAAGCTAATCACCGTTTTTTGCTTTCTGAGCTTATAAGGCGAGACTTTATCAAGAAATACAAGCGCACTACCTTCGGCATACTCTGGAGCGCGCTTTCGCCGCTGTTTCTGCTGCTGACCATGGACGTGGTCTTCGGCACGTTTTTCGGCCGCAATATGCCGCACTACACGATATACCTGTTCTGCGGACTTTTGCTGTTTAACTACTTCTCTGCGGCAACGCGAAGCGCCATGCGCGTTCTCTACGACAACGCGCAGATATACAGCAAGGTGCCCGTTCCCAAGCACTATTTCCTTGTTTCGCAGAGCGTCGCGCAGGCGATCGACTTTGCCGTTTCCCTGCTTGTATTTTTCATCTTCGTCGCCATAGACAATATAAGCTTCCACTGGCGCTTTTTATATCTGCTGTACCCGATGGTATGTCTTTATTTCATAAACTTCGGCATCGGCATGTTTTTGAGCACGCTGTATATATTCTTCCGCGACGTAAACTACCTCTGGCCCGTCGTCACGCGCATAGTCATGTACGCCTCGGCGATATTCTATGATCCGTCGATCCTGCCGGGCATCATGCGCAGGCTTTTAAACTGCAATCCCCTGTATATGTGCGTTGATTATTTCCGCCAGCTCATCATACACTCGACCATTCCGAACCCCTCGACGCATCTTATCATGTTCGCAATGGCCGCGGTCTGCGCCTTCCTCGGCTGGTTTACCTACCGCATCGCGCGCGACAAGATCGCGCTGTATGTGTAAGGAGGTGCTCTGATGGACGGAAACAAGATACTTGTTCTCGACAATGTCTCTGTGCGCTACCGCAAGCAGGACTCGCGCTCGACCTCGGACATCGTAAAGCGCATACTCGGCAAGGCTCCGCGCAATAACGAGTTCTGGGCGCTCAAAAACATATCCTTCAGCCTTGAAAGGGGCGATATGCTCGGCGTTATCGGCAAAAACGGCGCGGGCAAGTCGACGATGATGAAGGCTATAAGCGGAACGCTCACCCCCGCCTCCGGCACAATCGAGAAGACCGGCAGGATCTGCGCGCTGCTCGAGCTCGGCACGGGCTTTGACCGCGAAATGACGGTCAGGGAGAACGTATATCTGCGCGGTGCGTTCATGGGCTACGACAGGGAGTTTATAGACTCCAAATACGATGAGATCATCGACTTTGCGGAGATGCGCGAGTTTCAGAACAGTCCCTTCCGAACGCTCTCGAGCGGCATGAAGAGCCGTATCGCCTTTGCGATAGCCAGCATGATCGAGCCCGATATAATAATCCTTGATGAGATCTTCGCCGTCGGCGACGGCGATTTCCGCAGAAAAAGCCAGCAGAAGATGCAGAGCATCATAGATAACGGCGACACGACCGCTCTCATGGTATCGCACTCGCTGCAAGCGGTCAGGTCGCAGTGCAACAAGGTGCTGTGGCTCGACAAGGGCCGCATGGTCATGTTCGGAGACCCGAACACTGTCTGCGATGCATACTCGGAATACCTCAATACCGGCAGGCTGCCGCAGACGGAGTCGCTTGCCAAAACGCAGGAAAATCCGCGCAACACGCTCAAAAAGAACACCGGAAAGCTCGTTGCGACCTGGGCTGTCTATATTGCGCTGCTTCTGGCCGTCATAGCAGGCTGCTTCGTGTGGGCCCAGTATGATCTTTTAAAGTCCTACGTCATCGCCCAGAACCTCACGACAGAGCAGATAAAAAACGAGGCGGCAAACTATCACAGGCAGATAGATCGTCTGCTCGGCGTTGACACGACGCGCTGGGACGTTGAAATATTCAGGGACGGCGCACAGCGGATAATCGCCGAGGAGGCGACTTACACCGACGTTGCCAAGGAGGTGCTCCTCCAGGCCGGCGACCTCAGCCGCGATCAGTACAAGAAGGCGCTTGCCGCCGCCGAAATCGAAGCGATAAAATATTCCCACATGGCCCGTCTTGACGCGCTGGTGGCTCAGATGCGCTCGGAGTTCGAGGCCCAGCCCGAGGGGAGATACCGCAGCCTCATGGTGTATGCCTACACCAATTGCGACAGATTCTATGACCTTGAGGAGGACTGCGAAAATGACATGCAGGAGGTCATTGAGGAGATCCGCACCTTCCAGCGCAAGGCCGGTCAGCCCGAGGAGCTTGCCGACCGCGTATGGAATGCATACAAGTCGGAAAAAACCTACCTTCTGTCCTACTATTGCGTAAAGCTCAGATAATTTTATAACCCGATGCATCAGCATCGGGTTATACCTGCATGTGCAAAAAAACACCGCATTTTTTGTGAAGCTTACGCTTCACGAGAAAGCTCGCTTCGCTGCCCCTCAGGCTCCCCTGCTGCGCGGTTGTATTTAATCGGCAGCATGGTTTTTGACAGCCTGGGGCGCGGCGGATATGCCGCCGCGCCTTTT
>OQVL01000800.1_pt1 | contig 17713 bp, 15 predicted proteins | sample 1691501 | NCBI WGS metagenome assembly OQVL01 (sample SAMN03418253, study PRJEB22391) | human gut metagenome | biome: human-gut; feature: organic feature; material: feces | host: Homo sapiens | place: Tanzania | collected 2013-01 | reverse complement strand
CCTCTTACTATATTATACCTTTTATTTGGCTTTTGTCAATAAGTTTTTGGCAATTGTATATGTTAAATCGCAAAGTTAACAGAAATCGAAAGAGAATATGTTGGTATATTCATCATTTCCCCAGTTTGAAATCGGTATAAGTCTTAAAGCGGTGACAGGCTTTCCGAGTTCTATGTGGTATGAACGCTTACGGTTTTTGTCGGTGCAGAGCAAACGCTCCGTGTTTCCATTAATGTCTGCTTCAAGTACAAATTCCCTGCACAGCGTAGTAGGAATATGAGTTTGAGGACTGTCGAGCGCAATGTTGCACCTTGTTCCGTATTGTTTTTCACACGCAACTCCGGGAAGAGTATGTCTGTTTAGGTCACTGTCAAATACTATATGCACCGCATTGATTTTTTCGGGGGTGTCAAAGCGGTATTCAATCGGAGTATTGTTTTTCTGCTTTATGCCGCAGGTTTCGTTTGAGTAGATATTGTTAACTCGGTCAATACCGTCCGTAAGTTCTTTAATTCCGATTTTTTTACACAGCGGCGATATTTCACGGCTAAAGTGGGGAAGAAAGCTGTCATTGTTCATAAGAGTATCCTTTAACTCCTGCAAATGCTCTGTGTACACACCGTGCGGTGCAATATCGTATTTTGCCGCAATAGCCGCCGCAGTTCCTACAGCCTGACCGAGCAGCGCACAGGTAGCCATAACTCTTGTACTGCTCAGTGCATAATGAGTTACGCTGATGTTTCTGCCGGCAAAGAACAGGTTATCCACATTCTTTGAATAAAGCGCACGATAGGGCAGGCAATATGGCACAGGGGGCAGTATGTTAGTGTTCGGAGAACCCTTGTGATAATATCCTCCGGGGAAGTGATCATCAATCGGCCAGCCCCCGAAGGCTACCGTATCGTCATATACAGTATCTGCGCAAACGTCCTTTTGCGTGACGGTATATTCGCCCATTACCAGCATTACGGTGTTGTTTTCGCCGTTGATTATTGCGTAGTCGGGGTTATTGGTGTGGAAATATCCGCTGTAATCGGCGTTGTTTGTGCCTGTGAGGCTTACGGGAGCGTTGCTTGTGGGAGCGGGGATAGCAGATACGCTGATGTAGGAATTTGCGCTCAGTCCGCTTATATCAATAGCCAGCTTGCTGCTGTTAAGGAGCATATCGGGGTATTTGCCTGCTGAGTTATCCATGATGATGATATCGCCTGAAACAGTAACATCGGGGGAGGCGTTGGTCCTTATTCCGCTGCCGTAATCTGCTGTGTTGCCTGTAACGGTAACATTGCTAAGAGTAAGCTTGCCGATAGTCGAGATTCCACCGCCGTCCACAGCGTTGTTGTTTGTTATCTTTGTGTTTGTAACTGTCAGAGAGCCTGCGTTGCTTATTCCGCCGCCGTCGCCGTTTGCGGAGTTATTGGCGATAGTGCAGTTTGTTATCTGCATATCGCCGGAGTTGCTGGCAGCGCCGCCGTGGGGAGCTGAGTTTCCGTCCATTGTTATGCCGCTTATTGTCATTGTGCCGCTGTTGTAGATGCAGCCGCCTGCCTGTGTTGAAGTGCAGCCCTTGCCGCCCGAAAGCTTTCCCGCTGCCATGCAGTCGATGACATCAAGGCTTCCGTTGTTTGCGAATATGCCTGCGTTTGCGGTCTGGGTAATGCTGTGGCCGTTGAGGCATATCTTGACGGTGCTGTTTCTATCTACCCGAATTTCGCTTGTAAGGGTGAGATTTTCGGTGAGATAATAATTGCCCGAAGCAAGAGTGCCGCCTGTGAATGTGTTGTCAAGGCGGTTGCTATAGGTAACGCCGTTGCAGATGTGGGCAACTGCGACCTTGTAAGGGTATTTTGTGTTGCCCGAAGCCGTTATTGCATATCCGTCAGCGATATAGCTGTCATCGGGCTTGGTTTTGAAATAACCGCCCTTGATGAAATTTCCGTTATATGAGGATATTGCTTTGCTGAAGTAGCCACCTGTGATAACGCCGGAATCAAAGACTTTAACCTCTTGGTTAAAGGTGCCGCCTGAGATAACCGCAGAGTTATGGATGTATGTTCTTTTAAAAAAAGTGCCGCCTGTTATCTCTGAATTAGCTGTGCATGTAATATCATTATTTAATGTACAGCCGCTTATTTTGCTTCTGCCCTTTACTTCCATCGGTGAGTAGATCGCTGCATTTCCATAAAGTACAGAGTTGTTATAACACAAAAAAGTGAATGAGTATGTATTTATTATACCATTTGCGGTGTCACAGTTATTAAGGGTCAGTGTGCCGTAGTTTTTTATTGTATAGTCGTATCCTGTAACATCTTCAGTATTGATACTATTACCATTAAGGCATATCTTGACATTGGAGTCTGCATTGATCTCAATTTTTTTTGCTAGCGTAATACCCTCTGTCAGATAATAATTGCCCGAAGCAAGAGTGCCGCCTGTGAAGCTGCTGTCAAGGGGTATGTCATAAGTAACGCCGTCGCAGGTGTGCCCTGACGGCATTTCACTTGCCGATACGCTTGCATTGCTGCTCGGTATCAGCACAAACGCCATACAGAACGCCAGCGCCAAAAAGGCAGTCTTCAAAAAAGCTGTTTTTTTCATAAAATTCCTCCCTTACACATTTATAGTTTATAAATGCTATTATACACATAATACCATAAAATTACATTTTTGAATATTGATAAATTACACAAAATTATATCTTAAACTTAATCATTTGTACAATAATAAATAACTGCTTTTACACTTTTTGCTGGTAAAATTCTGTTAAGAAATCTTAATGTTTGTGATGATATCTGTATTTGAGCGAATTTTCAGTATTTTCGCCTGCTGCAAAATGCTCGTCGATTTTATTTGCTTTGACTTAAAATATATTATATTATACACCCGATATCTCCGCTCTTAAATATCCCACGCATTTCACCAAAAAACATTTGCAAATTCATATAAAATGTGGTATTATATTTTCAGCGGACTTTTGCAGTCCAAGTTTATCAATCGGAGGTTTTAAAGCTATGGGAAAAGCTCTTATTATCGGCTGCGGCGGCGTGGCAAGCGTTGTTATCCACAAGTGCTGCCAGAATTCCGACGTTTTTGAGGAAATTATGATCGCCTCCCGCACAAAATCCAAGTGCGACGCTGTTAAGGCAAAGCTTGAGGGAAAGACAAAGACAAAAATAAGTACAGCTCAGGTCAATGCGGACAATGTTCAGGAGCTGGTCGCTCTTATGAAGGATTTCAAGCCCGATATCTGCATAAATGTTGCGCTTCCTTATCAGGATCTTACCATAATGGACGCTTGCCTGGAGTGCCGTGTGGATTACGTTGACACCGCAAACTACGAGCCTGAGGACACTGCCAAGTTTGAGTATTCATGGCAGTGGGCATACCGTGAGAGATTTGAAAAGGCAGGCATCACCGCTCTGCTGGGCTGCGGCTTTGACCCCGGCGTTACAGGCGTTTTCTGCGCATATGCCCAGAAGCACTATTTTGACGAAATAAACTACATTGATATCCTTGACTGCAACGCAGGCGACCACGGATATCCCTTTGCCACAAACTTCAACCCCGAGATAAATATCCGTGAGGTAAGCGCAAAAGGCTCCTACATCGAGGACGGCAAGTGGGTTGAGACCGAGCCTATGGAGATAAAGCGTGTATATAACTTCCCCGAAATAGGCGAAAAGGATATGTACCTGCTTCACCACGAGGAGCTGGAGTCACTGGCGCTTAACATCAAGGGCATAAAGAGGATACGCTTCTTCATGACCTTCGGTCAGTCCTATCTTACACATCTCAAGTGCCTTGAGGACGTGGGCATGACCTCTATCGAGCCTATCAACTACAACGGCATGGAGATAGTTCCTCTCCAGTTCTTAAAGGCAGTGCTTCCCGACCCCGCAAGCCTCGGCCCCAGAACCAAGGGAAAGACCAACATCGGCTGCATAATGCAGGGCAAAAAGGACGGCAAGCCCGTCAAGTATTACGTTTACAACGTGTGCGTTCACGAGGAGTGCTATGCTGAGGTTGGCTCACAGGCGATCTCCTACACCACAGGCGTTCCTGCAATGATCGGCGCTATGATGGTCATGACAGGCAAGTGGAAGAAGCCGGGCGTTTATAACGTTGAGGAGTTCGATCCCGATCCCTTTATGGACGCTCTCAACAAGTGGGGCCTCCCCTGGAAGGAATCCTTCGACCCCGAGCTGGTTGACTGATATTCATTGCTCCTTACAGCCACAACGAAATATAATGTAAAAATTCACATTAACATAACAATACGCTCTTGCATTGCAGGAGCGTTTGTTATATAATGATATACATTGAGATACGGGTGCCGAATGTTTTTCGGCTGAGATAGGGCAAATTGATGTTCTGACCGAACCTGATATGGGTAATGCCAACGTAGGGAAATATGCTCGGTTTTATGCGTATGCCTATTGGCGTGCGCTTTTTTTATGTTTTCATTTGTTTTATGAATACATATTGTTTGCTTGTGCATATCGTATCGCAAAATACATATCCGAAAGGAAAAAAGAAAAATGAAAAACTCAAAGGTACAGGTACTGGTCGAGGGTGCTGTAATGGTCGCACTGGCGGCTGTTCTCAGCTTTATCCGTGTGTACAGACTTCCATGGGGCGGCTCCATCACGCTGCTCTCCATGCTCCCCATCGCTGTTTACAGCATCAAGAGAGGCTTAAAGGCCGGCTTTGCGGCTTCCTTCGTGTTCTCGCTGTTCCAGCTTTTCCAGGGCATCACCGACGGACTTTTCGGCTGGGGACTTACCCCTGTAATGCTCATCGCCTGCATTCTGCTTGACTATGTTCTCGCATACACCTCTCTCGGCATTGCGGGCATTTTCAGAAATAAGGGTGCAGCAGGCTGGCTTGGCGGAACTATTCTGGCAGTGTTCATCAGATTTGTGTTCCACTTCCTCAGCGGCGTTGTTATCTGGCACTCCTACGGCGAGCTGTGGAACGGATTCTCCACCGACAATACAGTTCTCTACAGCCTGCTCTACAACGGCTCATATATGCTCCCCGAGATGATCTTCACAGGAATCGGCGCATATGTGCTTTTCAAGGTTCCTCAGACAAGAAAGCTCCTCAAGGGAGATATTTCCGAGACTGAAAAGGCTGAATGATCAAAGCGTTAGGAATATGCTGATCGGGGCTTTACAAAGCAAGCCCAAAGTGGTATAATATTATTGCATATTATTATATCAAAGGGGTTGGCAGGGTGAAAATTGACTTCCATAAAGAAATTAAAATCATTCCTTTGTATAAAGTCGTTTTGCCCAGCATAATTTCTTACATAATTGTGATAATAGCATATTTCGGCGGGGAGGACGGTTTGTTTTTCCTTGTATCATGGATGATTGATCCGTTTGTATTCCTCTATATCCCTTTGGTGCAAAGGGCTTGGTGCAACAAAGAAAAAAGTCATTGTAAAAACATACATTTATTGATCTGGTTTTTGATTCAGATTGCTTTTGGCATTATTGTACTTTCAGCGATGTACAATGGAACCCCCTATTGGGATTGTCTGGAATTGTATATGAGATGGACTTTCTGGGCTTCAATTTATAACATTATTTCAGGCATTATTTGCTTTGTGATTATAATTAAATGATACTGAACTTGCAAGATCCCTGCTTCAGCGGGGATCTTTTTCGTTTTCGGAAGAATATTTACATATATCCGGTGTGGGATAACTATATTTATAGAGGCGAAGTGTGAATAATCACCCTCACCCTATTGACATAAACGTTTAATTGGGTTAAAATTGTGATATGTTTACACAGAATTTTATTGCTGATATGATCAGGGCAATACTGTAGAATGAGAGAGGTAAAGAAAATGGGCAGATATTTCGGAACAGACGGCTTCAGAGGAGAAGCAAACGAGAACCTTACGGCAGACCACGCCTACAAGGTAGGTCGTTTTCTGGGCTGGTATTACGGCGAGCTTAAAAGGCAGAAGGACGATGACACCCCTGCAAAAATAGTTATCGGCAAGGACACACGCCGTTCAAGCTATATGTTTGAATATTCCATCGTCGGCGGACTTACCGCTTCGGGAGCGGACGCATATCTGCTCCATGTTACCACCACCCCATCTGTTGCATATATTGCAAGGGTTGATGAGTTTGACTGCGGCATTATGATATCCGCCAGCCACAACCCATACTATGACAATGGCATAAAGCTTATCAACGGAAACGGCGAGAAAATGGACGAGGAGACCATTTCTCTCGTTGAGGATTACATCGACGGCAAGCTTGAAGTGTTCGGACAGAAGTGGGAGGAAGTTCCCTTTGCCCACCGTGAGCACATTGGCTGCACTGTTGACTACATTTCGGGCAGAAACCGCTACGTAGGCTACCTTATTTCCCTCGGAATGTACTCTTTCAGGGGCATGAAGGTGGGACTTGACTGCGCAAACGGCAGCTCGTGGAACATTGCAAAATCCGTCTTTGACGCTCTGGGCGCAAAGACTTATGTTATAAACGCTTCCCCCGACGGCACCAATATCAACATGAACGCAGGCTCCACACATATTGAGGGGCTGTGCAGATATGTGGTGGAAAACGGTCTTGACGTGGGCTTTGCTTACGACGGCGATGCTGACCGCTGCCTGTGCGTTGATGAAAAGGGAAATGTTATCTCGGGGGACCACATTCTTTACATATACGGCGCATACATGAAAGAACGCGGCAAGCTGCTCAACAATACTGTTGTTACTACTGTAATGTCCAACTTCGGTCTGTACAAGGCATTTGACGAGCTGGGCATAGGATATGCAAAGACCGCCGTTGGCGACAAGTACGTGTATGAATATATGACCAAGAACAGCTGCCGAATAGGCGGCGAGCAGAGCGGACACATCATATTCTCTAAGTATGCTTCCACAGGTGACGGTATCCTTACCAGCCTCAAAATGATGGAAGTTATGATGGCAAAGAAGAAAAAGATGAGCGAGCTTGCGGAGCCTTTGAAGATATATCCCCAGGTGCTGGAAAATATCCGTGTTACCGATAAAAAGGCTGCCCAGCAGGACGGCGATGTTCAGGCTGCGGTCAAGGCTGTGGCGCAGGAGCTTGGCGAGAGCGGACGCATACTTGTCCGTGAATCGGGAACAGAGCCTCTGGTGCGTGTAATGGTGGAAGCCGCCGATGAGGACATCTGCCGCAGATATGTTGACAGTGTTATTAACGTTATCCGCAGCAAGGGCTACGAGGCGTAATGCAGTGACGGTGCGCTTGGCTTCCCAAAGGCAAAAGTTTGTGAAAAATGTCAACAGATGAATGCTAAGGAAACTTGACATTAAAGCTGTGGTGTGCTATAATCATTGCGATAAGCGGCGTTATTAAACAAGAGCTTATCTTTGAATGTCAACTTTCAATATGGAAGGCGGAGCTGTCTCGTTTCCGTTAAGCGGAATGGGGCAGAAGATCGGACGATAATGCTTCGTAAATGCTCTTTTGTTGAAAAAATATAGATTTTTTGTTGGTGTGACCTGAAAATCAGCAAAATTGCAGTCATTATTTTTGTCGATATAGCTTGATTTTTTGTTAATAATATGTTATACTAAAACTGAACATTACGTGCAGACTGTATTGTGTGGACAGCATTATACGTCAATCAAAAGGAGAATTATAATTTCCATGACCGATAAAGCAACGGATAACGATTATTATGTGATCGACCTGCTGTACCTTGCAAAGTGCGTCTGGCACAGAGCTTGGATAGTTGTGCTGGCAACTATTGCAGCGGCGGCTATAGGCTTTGCCTACTCGGCTTTCATAATCCAGCCCAAGTATTCTTCGTCAATACTTCTTTATGTAAACAACAGTTCCATCAGCGTGGGCAATACAAGCTTCAGCATCAGCTCCTCCGAGATAACTGCTGCCCAGAGCCTTGTAAAGACCTACACCATTATCCTCAACAACCGCACCACTCTTGAAGAGGTCATTGAAAGGTCTCAGGTGCCCTATACATATGAGGAGCTCAGTCAGATGATCGAGGCAGGCCCTGTAAACAACACCGAGATCATGAGCGTAAAGGTCACTTCCAATGACCCTTACGAGGCTGCAAAGATAGTCAACTGCATTGCAGAGGTGCTTCCCAAGAGAATTTCCGTTATTATCAACGGAACCTCAATGGAAGTCGTTGATGCAGGTGTTCCCGATCTTCAGAAGGTATCTCCCAGCATTACAAAATATACCGCAATGGGTATGTTCATAGGTGCTGCGGTCTCCATATTCATAATCGTTCTGCTTGCCATTATGGACAACACTATCCACGATGAGGATTATGTTCTCCAGACCTATGGCTTCCCCGTGCTTGCAAAGGTACCCGATCTGGTGGATTCGGGCTCGGGCAAGAGCAAATACGGCTACTATGCTTCTTACGGCAAGTAAGGCTTCGATGTGAAAATGAATGGATAAGGCGGGTAATATAAAATAATGGCGAAAACAAAAAAGCACCAGCTTGCTGTTACCGATAAAAAAACGCTGCACCAGAACCTTAGCTTTGTTGCCAAGGAACAGTACAAGATGCTGCGTACAAATCTTAACTTTGTCCTTCCCGATGACCTGAAATGCCCCATAATCGGCATTACAAGCTCGGTAAGAGGCGAGGGAAAGAGCACCACCTCCATAAATCTTGCCTATGCTCTTGCAGAGGACGGAAAGACTGTACTGCTCATAGACGGCGACCTTCGTCTCCCCAGTATCGCAAAGAAGCTGGGATACAAGAATCAGCCGGGACTTACGGATTTCCTCCAGGGCGGCGATACCAAGGTGTATAAGACCAATATACACGAAAACTGGTACGTCATGATGTCGGGAAATATCCCTCCCAACCCCTCTGAGCTGCTTGGCTCCGCAAAGATGGAGAAAATGCTGCACATGATGGCAGACAGGTTCGACTACATAATCATTGACCTGCCTCCCGTAAATGTGGTAACAGATGCTCTTGCAATATCAAAGCTTATATCGGGCATGATACTTGTTGTCCGTGAGGAATATGTTGAAAAGCGTGAGCTTGATAACTGCGTAAGGCAGCTGAAGCTCTCAAACGTAAACGTGCTTGGCTGCGTTATGAACAATGCCAAGGACGAAAAGGCAGCCTACGGTAAATACAGCAAATACGGCAAATATAAAACCTACTATTATCAGCAGCCTGAGAGCGAGGAGCTTCCCGGCGCTGAGACCGTTACTGAAAGCTGATAAGAATGATAGATATTCACAGTCATATACTTCCCGGCATTGACGACGGCAGCAAAAATCTTCGAATGAGCTTGGGACTTATAGATATGCTCATAGATCAGGGCATTGATACCGTGGCGGCAACTCCCCATTTTTACGCCGACAGGGTATCCGTGGAGAAGTTTTTGTCAAGGCGGCAGAGGGCTTACGAAAGTCTGGCGGAGGCGCTGGCAAAGGAGCCTGAAGCCCCAAGGATACTTTTGGGAGCGGAGGTCGCCTATTATTCGGGCATCAGCTCACTTGAAGGTCTTGACTCTCTTTGCATCGGGGACAGCGGCACATTGCTGCTGGAAATGCCCTTGTCAGCATGGAGCGAGTATATGATAAGCGAGGTCCTTAATATTTCCTGCTCGGGGATAACGGTGGTCATAGCTCACATCGAGCGCTCTCTCCCAAGGCAGAAAAAGGAAAATATATGGAGGCTCATTGAAAACGGAGTTGTGATACAGTCCAATGCTTCGTTTTTCAACAGCGTGGTAACAAGAGGAAAGGCAATGCGCCTGCTCCGCAGCGGTTTTATACATCTGCTGGGGTCGGACTGCCATAATCTTACCGAGCGCCCTCCTGCTATTGGAAGCGCATATGAGCATATAGAGAAAAAGCTTGGCAGGTCTTATGTCGAGCGCATTACCGAAACGGGAAATGCCCTGCTTGGTCTCTGAGGCTCTTAACTTACATAAAAATGAAATACAGAAAGGAAAATGAACGATGAAAACTAAAAAGATATTAGCATTTGTTATGGCTGTTGCCGCAACCTTCGTATGCTCCGCAAGCGCATTTGCCGCTAACGGCGAAATTGTTTACAGCCCCTCACATCACGGTCCCGAGGCTGATACTTCCGCATCAGGCTCCGCAACCGCAGGCACAACAACTCCTTCCACCTCCACAGATCAGACAGGAACAGCTGCAAAGAACGAGGAGCAGGACAAGTACAGAGCAGTGGGCTATTCCAAGCGTTCTTCTCTTACTGCAAAGCAGAGAAGAGAGTTTATAAAGTGCTACAATGATGTAAAGAAGCACACCGACCTTACCGAGCTTACCGAGGATATTGCCGATATTGCTGAGGAGCAGGGTCTTGAGGTTTCCGATCTCGCTGTAAGCGATATCTTCTATTCCGTACTTCCCAAGAATAAGGAAAGCGGCACAAGAGTAAGAGTAAAGGCTCCCAACCTTGACAAGTTCGTTGCACTTCTCTGCTACTCCAACGGCGAGTGGAGCGTTGTAAAGGACGCTAAGGTAAATGCTAACGGCAAGCTGGTATTCAAGACCAAGAAGGCTGCTGCTTACGCTATCGTTATCGACACTACAGAGGAAGACGCTGAATAATTTCAGCCTGATAAATTATTATGAATAAAACAAGAGAATCCGATAAGTCACGCATACGTAAGTATGCGGTCGTGGTTCTCGTGTGTGTACTGATCTTTATTGCTGCCTTGGTGATCCTGAATTTATGGGAAAAGCGCCAAGGCACTTTTCTTGGGGAGAACACTGCGGGAACTACTGCAAATATCACCGTGGACGGGGAAAAATATGTTCTCAACAAGAATATCCAGACTTTTCTTATAATGGGTCTTGACAAGTTCGAGAGCGATATTGATGACACCTCATACGACAATGACCAGCAGGCGGATATGCTCCTGCTGCTGGTGCTGGACGATGAGCAAAAGACCTGCAACATAATCCAGATAAACCGTGACACCATGGTCAAGGTTGGTGTTCTGGGCGTTGCGGGACAGAGGATAAATACCGTTACCGAGCAGATAGCCCTTGCCCATACATACGGCAACGGCAGGGAGCAGAGCTGCCTTAACACGGCAGAAGCTGTTTCGGGACTGCTGGGCGGCATAAAGGTAGATCACTATATGTCCGTCACAATGGACGCTGTGCCTGTGCTGAACGACCTGGTGGGCGGCATTGAGGTAACTGTCCTTGACGATTTCGGCGACTATGACACTACTCTCATAAAGGGCGAGACTGTTACGCTCAAAGGCGAGCAGGCTCTCCACTATGTCCGTGGAAGAATAGGCGTTGGCGACAACAGCAACCTGTCACGAATGGCAAGGCAGCGTGAATATATGAACGCTTTCTTTAGCAAGGCACGAAAGCTTATGGACGGCGATGACAGCTTTTCCGTTGATGTTATGACAAGCCTTACAGGCTATATGATCTCCGACTGCACCGTCAGCAAGCTCCAGGAGCTGTCAAAAAAGGCAGGGGAGTATGAGCTGGGCGAGATATATGCCATGGAGGGCGAAGCCGTGGTGGGAGAAGAATTTATGGAGTTCTATCCCGATGAAGCGGCGCTGAACTCGCTTATTGCCAAGCTTTTTTATGTAAAGGAAGAAGAATAAAAAAATGCTTTCATTCCGACCAGAATGAAAGCATTTTTTTCATATATGACGGCACATCAAAACCGTATATCTGCGATATTTTGTCGCTCCTGCAAATGTCCCGACAGCTGCCCTCCGCTATCTTTTTTCCGCCGTCCATAAGCATCATTCTGTCCGATGCGGCAGCACAAAGGCTCAGGTCATGGAAAACTGCCACAGCAGCGCCTCCCGAGGCTGTCCAGTCACGCATAAGCGCTATAAGCTCGGGCTGACCCGAAAGGTCGATGTGGTTTGCAGGCTCGTCCAGCAATATTATTTTCGGCTGCTGTGCAAAGGTCTTTGCCAGAAACACTCTCTGGAGCTGACCGCCCGAAAGCTCGCCGATATACCGTGATGACAGGTCTGATATCTTAGTTTTCTCCATACATTCCTTTACTATCCGCACATCTTCCGCCCCGGGCGAGGCGAATGCGCCTGTCATATAGGGGTATCGGCCCATCATCACCGTATCGAAAACGGTATATGACCCGAATGCTCCCCCTGCGGAGGTCTGGGAGAAAAGGGCTATCTTTTTGGCAAGTTCCCGCCTGTCTTTGCCCATAAGCGGTGAGATGTCCTCGTCCTCTATCTCAATATGACCCGAAGTTGGCTTTATTATCCCGCACAGGCAGCGCAGCAAAGTGGTCTTTCCGCAGCCGTTTTTCCCCGCAACGGACAATATCTCGCCGCTTTTCAGTTCAAGAGAAACGCCGCTTACAATATCGCCGCTGCCGTATCCGCAGGAGATATTTTCCGCTTTAAGGAGCGTCATTGGCTGTTCCTCCTTTTTTTGAAGAATACGTAGGCGAAAAACGGTGCGCCCACAAGCGCCGTGACCGTGCCCACGGGCAGCTCGGAGGGGGCAGTCACCGTTCTTGCGGCAATGTCGCAGATGACCATGAATGTGCCGCCCACCACTGCGGACATGGGTATAACAACGCTGTGCTTTGCGCCGAATATGCGGCGGACTATCTGGGGAGCTATCATATCCACAAAGCCGATAACGCCCGAAAATGCCACTGCCGTTCCCGTAAGGGCGGACATTATTATCAGCAGAAAGCGCCTTGTGCCTGCGGGGTCAATGCCTGCGGAAGCAGCCTGCTCATCGCCGAAGCTCATAAGGTCAAGCTCCTTGGAGCGGCGCATATAAATGAAAATGCAGACTGCGGAAACCCCCGCCACCACTGCGCAGCTGCTCCAGCCACGGCCCGAAAAGCTGCCTGTCTGCCATTTTAGTATCTGCTTGTATTTTTCCCCTGCCAGATTTGCCATAATGTTCACTATGGCGCTGATGAAAAGGGACAGTACCATTCCCGTAAGGACAATGGTGCTGCTCTCGAAATTCTTGTCGATGCGGGAGGTGAACGCCACCGCCGCAAACATGGTCAGCAGGGCGAACACAAGACCTGCCGCTGCAAGGGTGAACTGCCCCAGAAATGTAAATCCTGCTGCGATTACAAGCCCTGCGCCGAATGAAGCTCCGCTGGAAACGCCAAGGGTGTAGGGGGAGGCAAGGGGATTGCGCAGCACCGACTGCACCGCCGCACCGCTGGCGGACAGAGCAGCTCCCGAGAGAAATGCCAGCACAACCCTTGGCATTCTTATGTCTGTGATGATGTTCACGGTGGTGATGGGCATATTCTCGGGCAGCTGCGCCCCGAAGAAACGCACGCCTATGGCGGTGAAAATTTCACCTGGGGAGATGTTCACCGAGCCTATTCCGATACCCAGCACTATTGAAACAACGGCGCAAAAAAGCGCACAGACTATAGGAAAATGCCTCTTGCGGTACATACACTCATTCCTTTCATCTGTGCGCTTTATATTATTCTTGTTTTTAAGCAAAATTATGCAGCAGCGTCAAGCTCAGTCTCAGCTTCTGCTTCAGCAGTTTCTTCACTGCCTGCCTCAACAATGTCGGACTCAAGGTCAGCACCGCCGAGATCGCTGTAAACATCGGGATAAATGATCTGAGCCATAATGCGGATACCCTCAACAACGTTCTGGGAAGGTCTGCTTACGGGGTTAGGCTCTACCTGATATACCTGATGATTCTTTATAGCAGAAATGTTCTCCCAGCCCTCTCTGCTGTAGATCTCGTTGTAGTCATAGCCGTCATACTTAACGCTGGTGATGATAACATCGGGATCGGCAGCGATAACGCTTTCATCGGTGTTGTTTATCCAGCCACTCTCGGAGCTGTAGATGTTCTCTGCGCCGATAAGGTCAAGGATATCATCTGCAAATGTGTCGGAACCGCAGGTGTACATATAGGGAGCTGCGGAAACCTCAAAATAAACCTTCTTCTTTTCGGTAATGTTCTGAGAAAGCTCAACCACCTCGGCAATGACATCGGACATACCCATAAGCAGCTCATCAGCCTTTTCATCAGTGCCTGTGCATTCAGCAATAAATCTGATATCGTCCATAACGCCCTGAACGGACTCGGAAGAGGGAACGTAAAGCACCTGAACGCCTGCGTCCTTGAGAGCGGAGTAAGGATCGTCCGCACCTGTCATGGAAATGCCGTTGATGATAACAGCGTCGGGGTTCATGGCAGCAATGGCTTCAATATCAAGATTGTAGAAGTCAAGAGTGCATATGGAGGGGTCAATGCCCTCAACATCAGCGGAATAAGCGTCAGCAGCGATTATCTTGTCGCCAAGGCCAAGACCTACCAGTATCTCGGTAACGGAGGGAGCGCCTGAAACGATGGTGTTTATCTCACCCTTGATCTCGACAGTTCCGCCCTCTCTGTCGTTTACCACCTTAACGCCGTCCTCGGCAGCTTCGGAGGTTTCTTCTGAAGTTTCGGCTGAAGTATCTTCAGCAGATGTCTCCTCAGCGGGAGTTTCCTCAGCGGCGGAGATCTCAGCAGTTGTTTCGCTGGTACTGTCGGAAGCGGTATTGCCGCAGGCAGTCATGGAAACAGCGGTCATTGCGGCAATAAGGAGCGCAGCAATTCTGTTCTTTTTCATTTTTTACCAATCCTCTCAATATCCGCCGACATTTCCACTGACGGCGGGAAATCATATTGACATTATAGCATATTTTCAACAAATGTCAAGCACTGCGGCGTTTTGGCGATAAAAAGAGAGATTTTGCAGTGAGCGGAGCTTGAATGGACTTATGTGCGAAAATGAATTTTCGAGACGCAAAACTTGCAAAATCACTGCCTTGCAATAAGCTTTAGCTATAAACTAAACCAAATGTTCATATATAGTCTTTACAGCGTGCATAAGGCTTGAGGCTTTTTTGCAAAATAAACAAGTATCGGGTGGAAATATACGTCTTTTTCTGTGGTATTCCGCATTGACAAGCTGTTAGCAGGGGGTATATAATATAACCATCAAATCAAAATATAACGTTTTTCTTCATCTGCCGCATTCGGCAGAACACGGAATTGAGTGAGCGGACGGCTTTCGTCGGCAAGTCTCAGCGAGTGGGTCACTGTGAAGCCCTTTGGGGATAAGTCAGATACGTGGAAGGAAAGCGGTGCCTCTGCCGTCACCGGAGGTCACGCCCGAACTTGCTCTTTCTCGGTTTTGCCGTACAGAGAAGCTTTCCTATGGGGTTGCTTTGCCTGTTGGCAGATGCCGTATGATATGGCTTTTCAAAGCGTGTCCCGATGTGCGGGGCACGCTTTTTTGATAATACCGAGAGGAGAGGTTTTTTATGGAAAAGAGAAGGATAAAGGCTGCGGCGTCGTTTGTGCTTGCACTGGGAATGGTATTGTCCGCAGCAGGCTGTTCATCTGAGAACACTGCCGCTTCCGGCACATCAGCAGCTTCGGAGGCTGTAACGGACGCATCTGCCGACACAACAGCCGCTGACACAACAGAATCGGACGCAGCTGCCGACACCGAAGCAGACACAGAGGCTGCCGAGGACAGCACCGAGAGCGGATTTCCCTTTGAGCTTGTTACAAAGGACGACCAGGTAGTTACCTTTACAAAGGTTCCCGAGACTGTGCTTTCCACAAACGTTAACGTCGGCGATGAGCTTATGGCTCTGGGTCTTGGCGACAAGATCGTTGGTACCTGCAGCAATAACTCCCGTGTAAATCCCCTTTACAGAGAGGAATACGAGGCTATCCCCGAATTTTCCGAGAAGCAGCCTTCCCTGGAAGCTATACTTGACCTTTCTCCCGACTTTGTTTACGGCAGAAGCAGCGCATTCAGCGAGAAGAACAACACCACTCACGACACCCTTTCAAGCTACGGCATAATGTCCCTTTCCTCTATCGAGGGCTACAAGCTGGGCGCTGACCTTGACGACGTTTATCAGGATTTCTACAACCTGGGCAGAATTTTCCAGGTAGAGAATCGTGCGGAAGAAGTCGTTAACGGCATGAAGGAAAAGGTTGCCGAGGTTGAAAAGAAGATCGAAGGCACTGAGCCTGTTAGAGTTTTCGTATTTGATTACCTTGCAGATGACGGCCCTTACACCTGCGGCAACAACTTCACCGCACAGCTTATCCGTCACGCAGGCGGCGAGAACATCTTCATTGATATGGACACCACATGGGCAACCGTAAGCTGGGAGTCCGTTATCGAGCGTGACCCCGAGGTCATCATCATCAACGACTACGGCTCTCATTCCCTTGAAGAGAAACTTTCTCAGCTCAAGGACGACCCCGCTCTTGCTGATATCAGCGCTATCAAGAATGACAGAATTATCTCCGTTACCCTCTGCGAGTCCTTTGCAAGCTCCATGACAGCCGATACCATTGAGAAGTTCGCCAAGGCTTGCCACCCCGAGTGCTTTGAAGAAGAATAATGAAAGGCTTCAGTAATTTTGTACGCAAACACACAGGCCTTTGCTGTGTGATACTGGCAGTGCTGCTTGTGTTCTCCGTCATTGCGGGCATCAGTCTTGGCCCTGTAAATATCCCGTTCAGAGATGTGTGGCGGATAATATTCAACAAGCTTTTCGGCAGCGGAAATATCGACGACATCAAAACAGGAACGCAGAACATCGTGTGGTTCATAAGAATACCGAGAGTTCTGCTGGGACTGGCTGTAGGCGGCGGACTTACACTTTCTGGCGTGGGAATGCAGGCTTTCACCAAAAACCCTCTGGCGGAGCCTTATGTGCTGGGTATTTCCAGCGGAGCCTCCGCAGGTGCGGTGCTTGCCATAATCGCCTCGGTAGTCCTTCCCTGGGGAAAGATGAGCATATCCTTCGGCTCGTTCGTGGGAGCGCTCCTTTCCATAATCATCGTCTATACACTGTCAAGAAGCGGCGGCGACATTACACCTATCAGGCTGGTGCTTGTGGGCGTGGCTGTGTCTGCCATATTCCGTGCGCTGACAAACTTCATCGTCTATACTGCCCCCAGCGATGCGCAGGTGCGGCAGGCAACATTCTGGATGCTGGGCGGTCTCGGCAGTGCAGAATGGTCTGACCTTATAATCACATATGCGGTGCTGATACCGTCTGCTGTGGTAATGATGATATTCGCCCGCCCCCTGAACGCCATGATGATGGGCGACAGCTCGGCTATAACGCTGGGCGTAAACGTAAACGCAGTAAGAAAGCTGCTAATCTTCATCACCGCCGTGCTTACCTCCGCAGCCGTTGCGGTCAGCGGCTGTATCGGATTTGTGGGACTTATCGTTCCCCACATCGTCCGCTCGGTAACGGGTGCGGATCATTCAAAGGTCATACCCCTTTCGCTCCTGTGCGGAAGCATCTTCATGATATGGGCGGACGTTGCCGCAAGGCTTGTCTGCGCCCCTGCGGAGCTTCCTGTGGGAATACTTACAGCGCTGTTCGGCGGCCCGCTTTTCCTGTGGATGGTCAGAAAGCGCAGATACGAATTCGGAAAGTGATAATATGCTTACAGTAAACGACCTGAAATATTCTGTCGGTAATTATAAGATACTGAACGGTGTGTCCTTCAATGTCAAAGACAAGGAGTTTGTGGGCATAATGGGACCCAACGGCAGCGGAAAATCCACTGTCCTCAAGAATATCTACAAGCTTGCCAAGCCCGACAGCGGCGAGATAACCCTTGACGGCGAAAATGTCCTTGCCATGAGCAACAAGGAGATGGCAAAGCGTGTCTCCGTAG
>OQVL01000797.1_pt1 | contig 17718 bp, 16 predicted proteins | sample 1691501 | NCBI WGS metagenome assembly OQVL01 (sample SAMN03418253, study PRJEB22391) | human gut metagenome | biome: human-gut; feature: organic feature; material: feces | host: Homo sapiens | place: Tanzania | collected 2013-01 | reverse complement strand
ATCCCGTTCGCAAAAGCGAGCGGGATTTTTTTGAAGTAAGAAGTAATAAGTAAGATGTAAGAGGTAATTATATTCCGCGCTGGGCGCGGAAAGATATAGGAAAAACGCTTACGCGTTTTTGGCGGGCGGCAACAACCGTCCCTACGGGAATAATGGGAAAATCGGCGCGGAAAACGTGGAATTTTTGCGTGGAAAAACCTACATTGCGTATTTGTTGACAGGCAAATTATTGTATCGAAATAAATCTGTAAACAATCAAATATTTTAAATAACAAATCCCGTGCTCTGACAAAACCGTTCACGGGGTTCGTATTTTACACAACAAAGCCCTATAAACGGACAAAATTTGTTCACAGGGTTTATATATTATGCGGCATAAACAAAACCCTGCAAGCGGAAAACACATCCGTTCACAGGGTTCATTTTATTACAATGTGAAAATGATAAAACGCGGTTTTTGTTTTCACTTCGTAGGGGCGGTTGTTGCCGCCCGCCGGAACGTTACTCTTTTTTCAGCTCTATCACATCTGCAATCGTATATCCGGCTTTCTCCACGCGAGAAAATTCAATCGCCTGCACTTCGCCGCAAAACGGTTCAAAGCTTTCTTTTAAGCACTGCGCAATTTTCTCAAGGTCTGCCTGCATATCGTACAAAAGCGTTGTGTGCGGATACCACACGTCCGCCTGCATGTAGTCCGGCAAATCTTCCGCCCATTGTTCGGCAAGCTCTCTTTGCAACGCTTTAAGCCTTCCTTCTTTGCGCGGCGAAGCCACAACAATGCTTGTGGAACTTAAAACCTCTATTTTGTCATAATACACGGGAAACGTTTTGCAGCCGGATAACCGCGCCTTGCAAGATGCCGTAAACGCGGTTTCATCTTCGCCGATATATGACACAAGCGTAATGTGCCCGTGCAGTGCCTTAACCGGAATACCGAATTTTTCTATTTCTCCCTGCAGTTTCAAAAGCCGGGCTTTGGAATCCGAGTCGAGCTTCGCAATCACGCATAGCATAATATTCCTCCTCAAACGACGGTTATAAGAGAGCCAAACCCGCTTCGACTCTCATATCCTATACTTGAAATATATCATATTGCTCACCTTGCGTCAAGGAATTACACTCTCGGCGAAGCCGCACGAGCCGTTAGCTGTTGACTGTCAGCTCGCGGCTGACGGCCGAATACAGCAATAAATACAAAAAAATTAATTTTGACTAACTTTTTTTGTTGCAAAAGCTGTGGGTGTATGATATATTGATAGTAACAAGGCAGTGTTCACTCAAGGTGCCGCCGATTAATTGAAAGCGTGAACAACTCAAAACGGCTTGTTCCTGTCAGTTGATCGCGGTCATAAAACGCTTATCTTCCGGCAGTATATTACGGCGACAGCCGTTTTAGGCTGTAAAATTTTTTGCAGCCATACAGGGTCAAAACCCACCGAAAGGAGAGTTGTTATGTCAACCAGGCAAAATTCTGCGCGAATACCCTCAATCGACCGCTTTCGCGGAATCATCATTTTTTCGATGATTATTTTCCAATTTGCCGAGCATTTTAAAAATCTCGGTGTGGTTTCGGGAATTGCTCATCATGCGCCGCGCGAGGACGCAATTTACATTCTTCCGAATATGAGCATCGCCGACATTGTTGCACCGATGTTCATTTTGGCAATCGGCCTCACATACATACCGTCTTTACGGCGCAGGTGTGAGCGCAGCGGCAAAAAAAGCGCCTGCATTCACTTTTTGGGGCGCTATCTTTCTCTTATCGGCATAGGAATGGTTATGAACGGCGTAAACGACCTTTTAGACGGAAAAACCGAGCCCGTTGCCGTCTTCTGCAAATATGTTGCTCTTGCCGTTGTTGCGCTGATTTTGATTTATGCGGTTTTTCGCCTTGCAAAAGCCAAAAAAGTCGCGCATTATATCGGGCTTGCGCTTCAATATATTGTCATAGCCTTCGGCGTTTTCGGCGTGGCGCTGGCTTTTGTTAACGCCGTTATGCTTGTTTCGGGCAAAACGGGCGATTCATATGAGCACTGGCTCGTGCTTCATCACATCGGCTTTGCGGGTCTTGTGGCGCTTCCGTTTGCGTTTTTAAACGGCAAGCACGCAACGCTTATACGTTTTATCGCCGGCTTTTCAATTCTCGCTCTTTTTGCGCTGTTCCACGAAGCGGCGTTCCCGTGGACCGTTGCCGAAAACAACCGCGAGCTTATCGACAAGGTTGCCGACGGCGGCTTTATCGGCGGTTTTGCGTGGGGCGCCATGCTTATAATTTATCTTGCGTTTTCCGACCTTTATTACAAAAGCCGAAAGAGCTTTTTGGCGGGGCTTGCGATATATGCCGTGTTCACGGCGGCAATTCTCGTCGGCGTATTTATGACGTTACCCGAAAACACAACCTCGTGGGCGGGCGCGTTAAGTTCTTTCCTGCCGATTAACAAAGGCAGCGTCAGCCCCTCGTTTGTAATTGTTTCATCGTTTATTGCACTGTTCGCGTTCTTCATTTTCGATTTATTCAACGGCTTCACGCCGAAATTCGACCCGCTTATGTGGTGGGGCAAAAACCCGATTCTTATGTACTGCATAGAGTTCGCGGTAGTCGGCGGAATAACGGCGGCTTTCGGCGATTATTTCAAAACCGCGCCGCTTCCCGTTGCAATTGCAATTACTGTGGGCACAGCCGCCGCGCTTACGCTTTTGGTCTATATTTTAAATAAGAAAAAGATAATTGTTAAGCTGTAAAAACGGCTGTCGGGTATGAACCGACCCAACACTTGACAAACGAAAATAATATGTTAAAAGCGAAAGGGCGTGATTCCGATGTGCAGTTTAAAAATTCCTGTTACGGCGGCGTTTTGTTCTTTTGCTTGGGGAAGTTAAGAAAAATCAAAAAACTCTTACCGACATTTTTCAGAACACGCGCTCCCGTGACGGGTCGCGTGTTTTTGTATTGTTTAGCAATTGATGAAAACCCCGGTTCTATCGGGGGAAAAGGAACGCTTCAGTAAATATGAAATGCACCACGCAAAAGAGTGGTGCAAAAATAATAACCTCCAAGTATAATAGAAGCGGTTTGGCGACTGCATTACTAAAGTACAAGGAGGAAATTGTGTTTAAAAAAGATGGAAAGAATGAAATCAAAAACACCGCCTCAAAAAAGAGCCTTTACTGTGCACAGTTTATACGGTCAAAGTGAAAAATGTTCTTAAAGGGAAAGCCGACGGCACAGTTGATATTGTTGTAAAAGGCGGCATTCCCGATAAATATGAAAAAGAACAGCTTGAAGCTCTCGGCAATATGCCCGATATGCCGCCGCTTGGGATATAACCGTTCGCGGCAAAGCGAAAAAGAGCGTATGCAAATTTGAACCTGCGGCGATATTTAAATGTTCGGCGGTTAAAGAAAATATAGACGTAAACCTTTACGCTTCCTGCGACGTTGCTTTTTTGGGCGCTTTTAAAACGTGCATAGCGTCGGATATTAATGTGAAGATAGACGGCTATCAGCCGTTAGCTGTCAGCTTTTAGCGCGCGGCTCCCCCGACCGACTCTACAAATCTTCTGAAAAACGCTCTGCCCTTTTCGGTTCTTGCGAACACGCCGCACTGTTCAAGAATTTTTGCAAACGTGCGGCCTATTTCGTCCTGCAAAATTTCGTCGCAATTTTCTTCTGTGAGCGTACGGTTTTTCATTATTTCGTATGCCCATGCGGCGTGCTTTGAAATTTTTTCGTTATCTTCAAGCTTTTCGCCCGCAAGAATTGCCCGCTTCAGCTCTGCCATTTCGGATTTAAGCCTTGCGGGGAGCACCGCGAGACCCATAACCTCTATAAGCCCGATATTCTCTTTTTTAATGTGGTGATATTCGGGGTGCGGATGATAAAATCCGTCGGGGCATTCTTTTGTTGTAATGTTGTTTCTTAAAACAAGGTCAATTTCATATTTTCCGTCTCTGAAGCGCGCAATCGGCGTAATGGTATTGTGCACAACGCCGTCGGTCTCGGCAAAAATGAACGCCTCTTCATCGGTATACGAGCGCCATTTTTCAAGAATTTTTCCCGAAAGCTCGCAAAGTCTTTCGCTGTTTTCGCCGCGAAGCCTTATTACCGACATGGGCCATTTTACAATTCCGGCTTCAACATCGGAAAAGCCGTTAAAATAAAGCTTTTCTTCAACAGGAGCTTTTGCCATGGCAAACGTGTAGTTACCGCCCTGAAAATGCTCGTGCGTGAGGATGGAGCCGCCCGCAATGGGCAAATCCGAATTTGAGCCGACAAAATAGTGCGGAAACATTTTAATAAAAGCAAAAAGCTTTCTGAACCCGTCCTCGCTTATTTTCATGGGCGTGTGGTTTTCGTCAAAAACAATGCAGTGCTCGTTATAATAAACATAGGGCGAATACTGAAGATACCACTTTGCGCCGTCAAGATTCAGCGGAATAATTCTGTGGTTTTGTCTTGCGGGGTGGTTAATTCCGCCCATATACCCCTCGTTTTCGCGGCAAAGCATACATTTGGGGTATGTTTTAACGCCGGCTTTAAGCGCCGCCGCAATTGCGCGGGGGTCTTTTTCGGGCTTTGAAAGGTTAATTGTTATGTCTATATCGCCGTAGTCGGTATGAGTTGCCCACTTAACGTCGTTTTTAATGCGGTATTCGCGGATATAGTCGGACTTTCTTGAAAGATGATAAAAATACTCGGTTGCCGCTTTCGGCGATTTTTCATACTCCCCGTAAAAGCGCTTTATAATCTCCGACGGTCTGTTTACCAGAAGCCCCATAATTTTTGTATCAAAAAGGTCCCTGTAAACGGTGGAATTTTCACACAGACCGTTTTCGCACGCAAAATCGAGAATTTCAGCCAAAATCGCTTCAAGGTCTTTATTGTCATAAACTCCGCAATCCTCAAACGAGTCAATCCCCAACGCTTCAAGTATTCTGTTTATTGAAAAAATTTCGTCCTCTTTTTCAATAAGCCCCTCTTTTTCGGCATAAAGCACGAGCGATTTTACAGCTTTATTGATATTCATAGACACACCGCCACAAAAAATAATTCAGAGATTATTATATCTCATTTTTAAAATCTTTCAATATATTTTAAAAATAAATATTGAAATTATCACAATATAGAGTTAAAATAATGAAAAATTTTCAAGGCGGTGGCAAAATGGCTATAGAAAAGGTAAGAGAGTATTTTAAAGGCTTCGGGCTTGACGGCAAAATTCTTGAATTTGACGTTTCAAGCGCAACGGTGGAGCTTGCCGCAAAGGCTTTGAACGTTGAGGGCAAACGCATTGCAAAAACGCTGTCGTTCAGAGGGAAAGACGGCTCGGCTTTTCTTGTTGTTTCGGCGGGCGACGCTAAAATAGACAACGCAAAGTTTAAGCATACTTTTCTTGTAAAAGCAAAAATGCTCACACCCGACGAGGTTTTGGCGGAAACAGGCCACGCCGTCGGCGGGGTTTGCCCGTTTGCCGTTCCCGCAGGCGTCAAGACATATATTGACAGCTCTGTCTATCGCTTTGAAACGGTTTTTCCCGCTTGCGGAAGCTCCAACAGTGCAATTGAGCTTACGCCCGACGAGCTTTATAAATACGCAAACGCCGTAAGCCGCGTTGATGTTTGCAAATCACCCGAAACGGAGGAATAAATATGGAATTTGATGCTAAAAAAGTTAAAGAAGAGCTTGTTTTATGGATTAAAAACTGGTTCAAAGAAAACGGTGACGGCTGCAAAGGCGTTCTCGGAATTTCCGGCGGCAAAGACAGCTCCGTAACGGCGGCGCTTCTTGTCGAGGCGCTCGGCAAAGAAAACGTTGTCGGCGTAATGATGCCTAACGGCGAGCAGTTTGACATTGACGTTTCAATCGCGCTTGCAAAGCATCTCGGAATCAAAGCCGTTACAGTTAATATTAAGGACTCTTTTTCGGGTCTTGTAAGCCAGCTTGAAAATTCAGGCATTGAGCTTTCGCGCCAGGCAGAAATCAATCTTGCGCCGCGGCTTCGTATGGCGGCTGTTTATGCCGTTTCGCAAAGCGTAAACGGAAGAGTTGCAAATACCTGCAATCTTTCTGAGGACTGGGTCGGTTACGCAACGCGCTACGGCGACGGTGCCGGTGATTTTTCACCTCTTTCGAAGCTCACCGTGCAAGAGGTTAAAGCCCTCGGCAGAGAGCTGGGCCTGCCCGAAATGTTTGTTGAAAAAGTACCGATTGACGGTCTTTGCGGCAAAACCGATGAAGATAATCTCGGCTTTACTTATGCTGTGCTTGACAAATACATAAGAACCGGCGTTTGCGAGGACGAAAAAATAAAAGAAAAAATCGACCGTATGCACAAGGCGAATCTTTTCAAGCTTCAGCTTATGCCCGTGTTCCCGTATGAACCGTAAAATTTTGAGGACTGTATTTTTTACAGTCCCCTTTTTAAAATGTTGAATTAAATTTTCGGCTGTGTTAGAATATTTATATTAAAACCTTGAAAGGTCACAATGAAAAATAAACAGATGTCTTTTCATTTTACAAAGCTTTTGGCAACGCTTCTTACGGCAGTCTTGCTTTTCTCTTCTTTATGCATTACGGCGTTTGCCGCGTCAAAGATAGTCCTTGAAGACGGCTCGGCTTTACCTTTAAGAATTAAGCTTTAAGATTAAAGTCGCGGGCTGCGACGACCGGTCGGCTTATTATTTCGAGTCGGCTGACGATACAATTATAGAAATTGACAGCGACGCCACATTGCCGCTTTCAAAAAGCCGTCTTTTCGAGAATTGTGCCGGAAATCTGAAGATGCACAGACCTTCGGAACACATATAAAAAACTTTTACCGTTCTGATTTTCATTCTCTTTAAATCATAGAAGGGAGCGCATATGCCGACTTGGATAAACCATTTCAGGGTTGTTGACACGTTTCTTGACAAACTCTGTAACATAAACCTTGAATATTTTCTTATAGGCACAATTGCGCCCGATTGCGGAATGCCGACGGGCGTTTCGGGGCAATATATTCCGCCGTCGAGCGTTACCCACTTTGCAAAAGAGCTTAGTAAGACCGATTGCGACTATAAATATGTTTACAACACCTTTGTAAAAAACGAAAAGGACGAGAAAAAGCGCGCATTTTTCCTCGCTTACAGCATACATCTTTTTGAAGACAGCATTTTTGCAAAAAATATTTTCAAGCCGATAGAAGATAAATACGGCGATTTTCGTACGCATGATGATGTAAGAAAACGCTTTTCGTTTGAAAGAAACACCGTCGATATGATGTTTCTTTCAAAGAATACAAGTCCCTCGTTTGAGCTTTTTAAAAAATGCAAGCCGTTTTGCGAAAGCTACCCCGAATGGTACGAAAAAGGCGTGATATCCGCCCGCCAGCGCGACGTTTCAGAGCTTTATGAAAACCCGACATTTGAAAAAACCGATTTCAAATACGTCACCCCCGAAATTATCGACAATTTTATCACCGTAACTTCACAGCTTGTGCCGATTGAATTTAAAGATTCGGGGATTTTTGATTAATCGGAAACTATCTGACAATTTAGCCATTAATAAACCGGTTACTAAAGTGTCCCTTTTCTTCCGGCAGAACGGTGGTCATCAATTGCTGATCAATGAAAACAAACGGCAATCTCCCCAGAGGGATTGCCGTTTGTTTTTGGTGCACCTGACACTTTCAAATCCGAACCTAATGCCGACTTTTCAAGGTCGGCAAAGGTTATGGTTTCGGTTCCGTCTTTGAAGTTAAAGTTAATTACCATTCTGTCTTCAAATAAGAATACCGAATTTACAAAGTTATTTATCAAGCTTCTTCTGTGGTCGAGTTTCTTGGGGTTAAGCTTACGAAATTTGTAGAACCAATATAAAATCTCCTCACGGGACAATTTTGGCTGCGACATTTCCTCTTTCATAATCTTGATTGAAAGCTCACCTTTCTGTATCTGAATCCAATTTTCCATTGAGGTACTATGTACTAAAACCGGTGTTTCATAATCACGCAAGAATGTTTCGTTATAGCTGTGACCGACATAATAATTCTGTGCTTCGCTATATTCATTTTCTGTAGCCGCTATAATACCATTAATTCTATTTGCATCACAGTATCCAATAAAATCTCCGACAGCCATTTTCCAATCATCGTGAAGCTGTTTGCTGATTTTTATGGTATAAGCACAGCCGTTGTTCGTACCAACAATCATGGGTGTATCCATATCAGAGGAAAGAGCAAACACTAACCAAGTCGAATCATATTCACAATTAGTTATAGGGTTTATATTGCTTTCCGTGAACGAATCTGCTCTATAAATCAATGTTAGCACTCCTTTTTGATGATAAACGTATTATATCATATTAAACAATTTTTACTACCTATAGTATACATTTCAGGGCAAACTCTTGACAATTACAGTAGTGACTGATATAATTAACATACTAAAAGTATGTAAGGTGAATTATGGCTAGAAACAAATACCCGGAAGAGACAGTAACCCTGATTCTCGACACGGCACAAAAGCTGTTTCTTGAAAAAGGTTACGAACACACAACAATTCAAGATATTATCGATAATTTAGGCGGTTTGACCAAAGGTGCTATTTATCACCATTTCACATCAAAAGAGGATATTCTGAATGCTGTTACTGCAAGGCTTTTTCAAGAAAACTCTTTGGCTCGCAAGTGGAATAAGATAGCAGAGGACACCTCTCTTAACGGTGCGCAGAAGCTTAAAGCAATGCTTTATGAGTCTCTTGTTGACGAACAGGAGCAGAAGTTCAGAAGTATGGGTATTCATCTCCAGAATATGCCACATATGTTAAGCGACCTGCTTTTAAGGTCTGTGAATGATATTGCGCCCAACGCAATCAAACCGGTTCTTGAAGAGGGAATAAAAGACGGTTCTATCAAAGTACCGTTTGCCAAAGAACTGGCAGAGATTATATCTTTACTTGCTAATGTTTGGCTCAATCCTCTTGTTTTTTCAATGAGTGATGAGGACATTGAGAAAAAGTGTCAGGTAATTTTAGGTATGATGGCAATGCTCGGTGTCGATGTTGCTGATATGTATCCGGCGGTTTACAATATGAATAAGCAAATTAACGAAATGGATAACAGAAAATGATAGGTTGCCACCTCGGTGGCAATTTATTAAGGCAGTATACATACCAAAAGTATGAATAAAAATAAGCCGCACCTGCGGCAATAAATTTCGCCATTATACATACCAATAGTATGCACCGAAAGGAGTTTCACAATGAAAACAAAACTGCATAACGAAAAAACACGCTATCTTTTAGGTCTGTCAGGGCAGAACATACTATACGCACTTGTGTCATCCTGCTTTGCCTACTATCTGCAATTCACCATTTTAATTCCTGCCTTTTGGCTCGGAATCATACTCAGTTCGGCTAAAATCTTTGATGCGGTAAAAGACCCGTTCATTGGTGCATTCATTAACAAAAGCAAATGGCCTTTAGCAAATTATCTATGGTATTTACCTCTGCCAACTGCCGTTATTACAGTTCTTTGCTTTACCATGAAGATATATTCTGACGGCAACAGTACACTTCAGAATGCAACGATTATTATTTATGGATTTGTTGTTTTCTTTCTTTGGGAGATTATCTTTTCATTTGGCGATATCCCGATGATAAGTTATCCTAATGTACTGTGCAAAGACGAAGGGGAACGCACAAAGCTACTTTCTCTTCGTCCCGTGGGTGCAATGGTCTGCAGTATTTGTTGTCTAATTGTTCAGCCGCTTGCTTTTGCAGCTTCAGGAGCACTTGGCGGAACACAAACAGATGAACGAAATGCATTTTTCATTATTACTCTTGTTTTCTCAATGGTCGGCTATATTCTTTATCAGTTAACCGTATCAAAAGAACGGTTACAATATACCGAAAAGAAGAGGTCTAATGAGAAGCAACAGTACAGATATATACTTACCAATCCTCTTTTGCGGAAAATTATCATATCAGGACTGTTCTCTTCAATGAGTGCTTTGCAAGGAGTGGTCTTGCCTGCGTTGGTTGCCTTTTACTTTTCAAGCAAAAATTCAGGTCTTACCTTTCTTTATACATTCTTGCTCGGTACAGGTAGTTTTGTCGGTTTAATGCTTTCGACTTTTCTTGTACCTATACTTTCAAGAAAACTCGGAAATGAGAAAGCCTATGTGATATGCAACCTTGTATCCATACTGCCAAACATTATGATTTTTATATTGTATCTCGGCAACAAAACAACAATGAACACTTTAGGAAATTTTGCGGTTATGTTCATACTCTCACTTGTATCAGGCAGTTTTTTGAGTCTTGCTTCAAACATCCGTACTCTGCTGATTGATGAAACGGTCGAGTTAGAATACAAACTATCAGGTGCAAAGCCGACAGCATTGTTCTTCTCTTTTCAGACTGCAATTATCAAAATTCAAAGCGGTGCTTCTTCATTGATATCGAGTGCAGGATATATGGTAATAGGCTTCACGAGTGCCGAAACGGCCAAACTGAATGAGTATATTGCAAACGGTTTTGTTGCGAGAGAAAGTGCGGAATACACCGCTTTATTTGCAATGCTGTTCTTCTTGTTTAGTATTTTGCCGGCGGTCAGTTCTCTGTTGGCGATAGTTCCATTTATAAAAGACTTGACATCCAAAAACTGACATAATAAATGCTACAAAGTCACCCTGTTAAAGAGTGCCTTTGTTTCGTATGGAATTTATTATTCAAGACTTGAAAGTATTTCCTTAAATTCATCAGATTCCTTGAAATCTTTTGACAACGGATACTTTTCAGACAAAAGCTTTTTTGTCTGCATTTTTGCAACATAGGTAGTGCCTAAAGTATGCTTATCAAATTTATTACCTTCAAACATTACTGAGTGCATAGTTGTTATTCTGTCCATTTCATCAAATTTAATAGCAAGGTCGCACATCTTTCTGAAGTTTTTCAATGCATTAGCTTTATCACCAAGTTTAAAATATCTTACGCCTAAATGTCGTGGAAATATTATGGAGGTAACAATGGATATAAAAACAAACAAATGCAACTGAATCAATTTTAGCGCTTAAGCGATATGTTGCAAGCAATGAGCTACATACAGAAAGACATAAAGCCACAATTCTTATTCATGCTAACCGAAAAGACTATGGACCTGGATTTTTAGTAGTAAGCGTAACAGTAAACGGAGAAATTGGTCAAATAATAATTGAAGATTTGCATACGGTATATGGAAGTTGTCCTAATACATTTACTACTAAAGACAGTTCCTTTTCGTTTATTGCCAATACTCTTTGTGTAAAAACAAAACATGCTATTCAAGGCGAAATAAGCATTAACATAACGTGATTAAAAAAGCTCTGTAATCGTTTGATTGCAGAGCTGTAATTGTATGTAATATTTCAGAAATAAACAAAAAATCCGAACCCTTTTCCTATTGGGAAAATTTGGTTCGGATTTTTCTGTTTTGGTGCGGGTAGCAGGGGTCGAACCTGTATGCCTTGCGGCACAAGAACCTAAATCTTGCGTGTCTGCCAATTCCACCATACCCGCATATATAAATTGAAAGCGGCGACAGCGCGGCTTTCAATTTATTGATATTTTATCACAGCAAAAGCTGCAATTCAAGACTGCGTTTTAATGTGCTTTGCGTTTTCAGCCGTAAATCGGGAATTTTTCGCACATTTTTGCGACCTCTTCGCGAATTTCTTCGGCGCTGCCGTCAAAATCGGTTGCGGCAAGCTTTATGAATTTTGCAATCTTAGCCATTTCGTGCGCGCCGAAGCCGCGCGTTGTAACAGCCGCCGTGCCCACTCTTATTCCGCTTGTGACAAACGGTTTTTCGGGGTCGCCGGGAACGGCGTTTTTATTAACGGTTATATGCACGTCGTCAAGGCGTTTTTCAAGCTCTTTGCCCGTGATTTTAAGATTTCTGAGGTCAAGCAGCAAAAGGTGGTTATCAGAGCCGCCCGAAACCATATCAACGCCCTGTGCCGCCAGCGCGTTTTCAAGCGCCTTGCAGTTTGTTATTATTTTTTTTGCATAATCTTTAAACTCCGGGCGCAGCGCCTCGCCGAAGCACACGGCTTTTGCGGCGATTATATGCATAAGCGGGCCGCCCTGAGTCCCGGGAAAAATCGACTTGTCAATCTTTTTTGCAACCTCTTCGCTGTTTGTGAGTATAAGCCCGCCGCGCGGACCTCTTAAAGTCTTGTGAGTTGTAGATGTAACGACGTCGGCATACGGCACGGGCGACGGATGAAGCCCCGCCGCGACAAGCCCCGCTATGTGCGCCATATCCACCATAAGAAGCGCGCCCGCCTTGTCGGCAATCTCTCTGAAGCGTTTAAAATCAATAGTCCGCGGATAAGCCGAAGCGCCCGCGACAATCATTTTCGGCTTTATCTCAAGCGCCTTTTTCTCTACCTCGTCATAGTCGATAAAGCCGTCGCCGTTAACGCCGTAGCTTTCAAATTTAAAATATTTTCCGCTGACGTTCACAGGCGAACCGTGCGTAAGATGGCCGCCGTCCTGAAGGCTCATTCCGAGAACCGTGTCGCCCGGATTCAAAAGTGCAAAATACGCGGCAAAGTTTGCCTGAGAGCCTGAGTGCGGCTGAACATTGGCAAATTTGCACGAAAACAGCTTTTTTGCGCGTTCGCGCGCAAGCTCTTCGGCAACATCCACATACATACAACCGCCGTAATAGCGGTGCGCGGGATACCCCTCGGCATATTTATTTGTGAGTATACTGCCCGACGCCGCCATAACAGTGGGCGAAGCATAGTTTTCGCTTGCTATAAGCTCAATATTGTCGGTCTGCCTTTTAAGCTCCGACGAAAGTGCTCCGAAAAGCTCGGGGTCTGCACTTTGCAATAATTCAAGGTCTTTTTCGATGTAGTCGTTCAAAATTTTTCCTCCGTTCGGGCAAATCGCCGTGTTTTCATATACATATTATATTTATAATACATTATCCCGCCGCCTTTTTCAAGCAAAACGGCGGTAGTTATTTTTTTAACACGTAAAAACTTAAAGTTCACTAAAAGAAACGGGCGTTTTACGCTGTTTATTGGAACATTTAATATTGAATCCCCTGAAAATAATGGTATAATATTGCAGAAAGTCTTACTTCGTAAGCCTTTGCGGCTTTCGCCGCTTTGCGCACGCGCTCGTGCGCCTGCAATATTGACGGCTTCGCAAAAATGTCCTTGCAAGCAAACATTTTTGCTTCATGGTGAAATATTGCTTTTATTAGGTTCGATTTTTATTTTGTCTTACTTCGTAAGCCTTTGCGGCTTTTGTTAATGCTATAAACATAGGTTTCACGTTTATTCAATTCACACTTTAGTCAATCATTAAAAAGGATTTGGTCATATGGAGCTTTCAAAGCTTAAAAGAGTATATGATGTAATTATCGTCGGCAGCGGCGTTGCGGGGCTTTATGCCGCGCTTAACTTCCCCTCTTCCGTCAACATACTTATGCTTTCAAAAAAAGAGCGGCACCAATCAAACAGCTCTTTGGCGCAGGGCGGCGTTGCGTGCGTTCTTAGCTTTGAAAACGACAGCTTTGAGCTTCACATTGAGGACACATTAATAGCGGGCGGCAGAAAAAACGACCTTGACGCCGTAACACAGCTTGTTCACGAAGGTCCCGACGACGTAAGAAAAACCATGGAATACGGCGTGGACTATGACCGCGACGAAAACGGCAATCTTATCAAAACGCTTGAAGGCGGCCATTCGCGCAGAAGAATCGTTCACCACAAAGACACCTCGGGCAAAGAGCTTGTAGACAAGCTTATGCTTGCGGTTGAAAAGCTCAAAAACGTCACTGTTTCGGACGAAACCATGGTTACGTCGCTTTGCCGCGTCAAAAACGGCTTTAAAGCCGAAATTATAAACGGCGGCGAATTTAAAACCGTTTATTCAAGCTATTGCCTTCTTGCTTCGGGCGGTATAGGCAGGGTTTACAAATACACCACAAACCCCTCTGTAGCAACTGGCGACGGCATACGCTTTGCCTATGAAATGGGCGCGGCGATTAAAAATCTTTCGTATATCCAATTTCACCCGACGGCTTTTAACGGCACCGACCGCGAGCAGTTTTTAATAAGCGAAGCCGTGCGCGGCGAGGGCGCATATCTTCTTAACTGCAACAAAGAGCGTTTTATGGACAGATATGACAGCCGTCTTGAATTAGCCCCGCGCGACGTTGTTTCAAAAGCCATTATAACCGAGTCAAAAAGAGTCGGCAGTAATGATTTTTATCTTGATATAAGATATAAAGGCGAAGAATATTTAAAAGAGCGCTTTCCCGGGATATATGAGGGCTGTCTTCTTCACGGGGTAGACATTTCAAAAGACCTTATTCCGGTTTTTCCGTGTCATCACTACCTTATGGGCGGCATTGCGGTTGACCTTAACTCGCGCACAACTCTGCCGAGGCTTTATGCCGCAGGTGAATGCTCCTGCACGGGCGTTCACGGCAAAAACAGGCTTGCAAGCAACTCGCTTTTAGAGGCGCTCGTTTTCGGCAGAAAGGCGGCTGAAGATATTGTCCGCTGCATAAACGCGGGGGCTTCGGCTGTTACACCACCAAAAGAGGACGCGCAAACGGATTATTCGGGCGCGCTTCTTCCTAAAGGGCTTCGCACGGAAATTCGCGAAATAATGCAAAAAGCATATTTTGTTATCCCGGACGAAGGCGCGATTCACGATGGCAAAAAACGCGTTGAAACAATTCTTAACACACTTAAAAACGGCAAATTTGCCGTTACGCACGACTATTGCGAGGCTCTTTCGCTTGCAACGGTGGCATATATCATTCTTTCGGAGGTTGACAAATGATTTTACCGCAGTTTTATGTTGATGAAATAATTAAAAGGGCAATACTTGAAGATATTAACTATATAGACGTTGCAACCGATTATCTTCTTGACGAAAACGAAAGAAGCAACGCCTATTTCGTTTCAAAGGCAGACGGCGTTCTTGCGGGCGCAGATGTCGCTATGCGCGTTTTTTCTTTGCTTGACGACAGCTTTGAATACACCCTTTTTAAAAAAGACGGCGACGAGGTTAAAAAGGGCGACCTTATCGCCTCGTTTTCGGGCAAAACCGTAAAGCTTTTAAAGGGCGAAAGAACGGCGCTTAACTTAATTCAGCATTTAAGCGGCGTTGCAACGCTCACCGCGCTTTGCGTTAAAGAGGTCGGCGGCACGGGCGCTTCAATTGCCGACACAAGAAAAACTCTTCCCGGGCTTCGCGCTTTGCAGAAATATGCCGTCACCTGCGGCGGCGGCAAAAACCACCGTTTCAATCTTTCGGATTGCGCCATGCTCAAGGATAATCACATTGACGCAAAAGGCGGCATAACCCCCGCCGTTAACGCTTTGAGAGAAAAAGTCGGTCACACGGTAAAAATAGAGGTCGAAACACGCAATCTCGACGAGGTCAAAGAGGCTCTCTCTGCCGGCGCAGACATAATTATGCTTGACAATATGTCAAACGAAATGATGGCGCAGGCTGTAAAGCTCACAAACAAAAAAGCCCTGCTTGAAGCGTCGGGCAATCTTACGCCCGAAAGACTTAAAAGCGTTGCTTCGCTCGGAGTGGATATTCTTTCGATAGGCGCGCTTACACATTCCGTTTCGGCATTTGACATTTCAATGAAAATGGGCGATTTTAAAGAATTGGAATAAAGAGCCGAACGCAGTTCGCCTAAAAACCCGCCTTTATCCCCGTTTTAATTTCTTACAATTAACACTGAAAGCAGAGCACACAATGCCCTGCTTTTTTGCGCTGACGCTGCATTAATCTAACACGGAGCGGTTTTAAAATGCCCCGTCAAAAATGCAGGAATTTCTGCATTCTCGGCGGGGCTGTTTTTCTTTTATTTCACATTATAAACGGTCTTTCGCGTATTTGAAAGAAAGTCGCAAAGCTCTTCTTTTGAAAGCTTTGCGGGGAAGCTCATAAGGTCAAGCACGAGGGGGCTTTCGTTGTGATATGACGGCTGCTCATAAAACACGCCGTTATTTTTAAAGCCGTGGCGTTCATAAAATGCAACGCGCCTTTTTGTTATGTCCGACAGCGGCTTTTCGACCTCTAAAACAATCGGTTTGCCCGAATAATATTTTTTTGCTTCTTCAACGGCAAGCGAGCCTATTCCGCCGTTCCTTTTTTCGGGAAGCACCGCAAGGTGTTCAAAAAACACGAAATTTTCAAACTCCCACGCCGTTAAAAAGCCCGAAAACTCGCCGTCTTTTTCTATTTCAAACGCCGAAAAGCACTCATTCATAAAGCATTCTTTTTGTTTTTCTCGGTCGCGGCGCTCGTCATAAGGAAAAGCGCGTTCCATAAGTCCGTATATTTTATCAAAACCGCTTACGTCGGTTTTTTTTAGTTTCACCTTTATTCCTCCGTTTGTTGAAATTGATTTTGTTTTGTGATAATATGAAACCGCTAAAGAGAGCATCGCCGATAAAGAGGGCATTTCAAAACCGTTCCGGGTTCGGTTCTCTTAGTCGCGAAAAAGTCATAAAAGAGGTGTGGGTAAAATGAAAAATAAAAAATCGCTTGTTGCCGTTATATCTTCTGTTATAGCGGTTGCGGCGATAATTTTCGGCATTTTCTTTAACGCGCCCGACACAATGCCCGAAAGCCACCCTGTGGGCACTTTGTCGCAAAGCGAGCGCGAAAAATACTCAATAAGTGCAGAAACGTCCGAAATCGGCGAATTTTCGCTTTCGCTTGTCCCCGAATATTCGGGAGAGCCTTATGCCGTAATTAATAACAACACGCCGTTTTTTAAAAAGGGCGAGCTTACAAAAACCTCGTTTGAATACTATTCGCCGCTTGATTCGCTTAAAAGATGCGGGACTGCCACGGCGTCGCTCGGAACAGACCTTATGCCGACAGAAGAGCGCGAGGGAATAGGCCAGATTAAACCGTCGGGCTGGCACACCGTAAAATACGATTGCGTTGACGGCAAATATCTTTATAACCGCTGTCACCTTATCGGGTTTCAATTAGCGGGTGAAAACGACAACGAAAAAAATCTTATTACGGGCACGCGATATATGAACGTCAAGGGAATGCTTCCGTTTGAAAATATGACGGCGGACTACATAAAAGAGACTGAAAATCACGTTATGTACAGGGTAACGCCTGTTTTTTCGGGCAACGACCTTGTGGCAAGGGGCGTACTTATGGAGGCGTTTTCTGTAGAAGACAACGGCGACGGCATTTGCTTTAACGTGTTTTGTTATAACGTTCAACCGGGCGTTGAAATAGATTATAGAACGGGCGAAAGCGCCCTTGAATAACGTATTTTAAAATTTCGGACTGCGGGAATCACTTCCTGCAGTCCTTTATTATGCCTAAAACTAAATCAGGGATTTAGGGCCTTTTATTTCAACAAGATGCTGGAAAGGCGCTTTTGCCGTCTGCAGTGCCCGGCGTTAACGTATCCTTGTCATAGCCCGTAAACGCGGCTATCTCAATATTCTCGTCAACATCCGAATATTCCGTAAAAAGAATTTCAAACGAATGGGCTTTTTTGTCGGCATTTTGCACCTTAATGATTGAACCCAAACGCGACGAAGCAAGTTTCCATGTAACCGAAAGCCCCGAAAACTCAACGCAGTCGCAGTCGTAAACATTGAAATAATGCGGAAAATAAAGTTTTTAGGGCGTGTCGGTTCAACGCTCTTATGCCTAGGCATAAGAGAGCCGAAC
>OQVL01000796.1_pt1 | contig 17720 bp, 14 predicted proteins | sample 1691501 | NCBI WGS metagenome assembly OQVL01 (sample SAMN03418253, study PRJEB22391) | human gut metagenome | biome: human-gut; feature: organic feature; material: feces | host: Homo sapiens | place: Tanzania | collected 2013-01 | reverse complement strand
GTGTCAGGAAGCCAATCCTCTGTTGCAGGCAAAGAAAATGCTGCCGCCGGAAGAAACAGGAGTATAAGTGCAGATAATTTTTTATGTAAGTTTCTCATTGTTTCCTCCGGCAGACTTTTATGCGTTAAGCTCGTCCAGTGCAGCCTTTACTGTCTGTGCAATTTTTACCGCAGCTTCTTCAAGCGGAACAAGCTGTGCATCGCTCTGGTTTCTGAGTTTGACTTCTACGTTTGGAAGATTTTTGTCGCCGATTGTTACGCGTACAGGATATCCCATAAGATCCATGTCATTGAACTTAACGCCTGGACGTTCATCGCGGTCGTCAAGCAGAACTTCTATTCCGAGTTTTGAAAGTTCATCATAAAGCCTGTCAGCAGCTTCTTTCATGGAATCCTTGTATTTAATAGGAACAATTGCAACCTGGTACGGGGCAACTGACATTGGCCAGATAATTCCGTGTTCATCGTGGAAAGACTCAATAATGGAAGCAAGAACGCGGTCAACACCTATTCCGTAGCATCCCATTGTGGGAACAGATGATTTTCCGTTGACGTCAAGGTAAGTTACGCCCATGCTTTGCGTATATTTTTTTCCAAGCTTGAATATGTGTCCCAGTTCGTTACCGCGGCTTGTGTAGAAAGGCTTACCGCAAACAGGGCATTTGTCGCCTGCTTTTGCCGTGCGAACATCTGCTGTCTGCCATACCTTGAAGTCGCGGCCGTATTCAACATGAACAAGATGTGTGTCTGCCTTGTTTGCCCCGACCAGAAAGTCGTGCATATTAAGAACAGAATTGTCTGCAATAACAGGAACATTGTTTAATCCTACAGGTCCTGCGTATCCTACCGGTGCTCCTGTTATGCGCATGTCTTCTTCTGCAGTGGCGAGTGTTACTTCGCTTGCCTTGAGAAGACCTGCAAGTTTTGCTTCGTTAACGTCAAGATCCCCTCGTATGCACACTGCAACAAATACTTCGGGGTAGAACGTCATGTTTCCTTCGGTAAAGGTCTTGAGGTTTTTGCAGCATTCTATTCCGCTTAAGTCAAGAGAAACATTTGTAGCCTTGTAGATAAGTGTTTTGAGAAGTGAGTGCTGGCTGCAGTCAAGGAATTTTTCGAGGTCAGCGATTGTTCCGACTCCTGGGGTTTTTATTTCTTCGAAGGGCTTGTCTGTTGCGGCCAGAGGATTACCGTTTTTGTCGAGCGGAATGTCTTTTGCGCATGAAGCTTTTTCTACGTTGGCTGCATATCCGCATTCACACAAAATGAGCGTGTCATCGCCGACAGGGCTTTCTACCATAAATTCTTCTGAACCGCTGCCACCCATTGCACCTGTATCTGCCTTTACCGGAATTACCTTAAGGCCAAGTCGCTTGAAAATCCTGAGATAAGCCTTTGCATAAGCCTGGTATGTTTCGTCAAGCGATTCGTCATTTGCGTTAAGGGAATAGCCGTCCATCATGTTGAATTCACGGCCGCGCATTACACCGTATCTTGGGCGGATTTCGTCACGGTATTTTGTGTTTATCTGATAACAGTTGATAGGAAGCTGCTTGTAACTGGTGAGTCCCTGTTTCATTATTGCAGTGTAAGCTTCTTCGGCTGTAGGACTTACAACCATGTCCTGCTGCTGGCGGTTTTGGGCCTTGAGCATCTGCGCACCCATTGTGTCCCATCTTCCGCTTTCCTTCCAGATGTCTCCCGGAACAACAACGGTAGGTTTGAATTCCATGGCGCCTGAAGCGTCAAGTTCCTGTCTGATGATGTTTTCAAGTTTTCTGTAGGCGCGGAGTCCGAGCGGCATATATGTATAAAGGCCGTTGCCGAGTTTTCTGATAAGGTCGGCGCGCATCATGAGCTGGTGGCTTGAGATTATCGCTTCTGCAGGCGCTTCCCGCAGTGTTCTGAATGGAATTTGTGAAGTTTTCATACGTGCATTTTAACGAAAAAAGCCCATATTTGCAATCGGTGAAAATTGCTGTATAGTAAGCGCATGACAGAAATCGAACGCTATTACAACAAATTCAATGAAGACCACAGGCTTACTACACGCCACGGAACGGTTGAATTTACCACGACAATGAAGTTTATACACGACTATATTCCGGCGGGGAAAAAGCTGCACATTCTTGATGCCGGTGCCGGTACAGGACGTTATTCTGTCGCTCTTTCAGAAGAAGGGCATTCGGTTACTGCAGTTGAACTTGTACAGCACAATATTGATGTTCTTGAGTCAAAGCATGCAAACGTAAATATCTGGCCGGGAAACGCAATGGATATGCATTTTCTTGAAGACGGCAAATTTGACATTACGCTGGTGTTCGGGCCAATGTACCATCTGCACACAACGGAAGATAGACTGCGGGTATTTTCTGAAGCGCGGCGTGTTACAAAAAAAGGCGGAATAATTTTTGTTGCTTACGTCATGAACGAGTACAGTGTAATAGAATACTGCTTTAAGAAAAACCATGTTCTGGAATGCCTTGAAAACGGAACCCTGACAGAAGATTTTCATACTGTTTCTTCGCCACAGGATTTGTACAGTTATCTGCGCATTACTGACATTGATGAACTTAACCGCGCAGCCGGGTTAAAACGCATTTCTGTCTTTGCAGCCGACGGTCCGTCTGACTACATGAGACGCGAACTCAATGCCATGGATGAAAAAACATTTGAAGCCTTTATGAAATTCCATCTGGCAACCTGCGAACGACCCGACCTTCTGGGGGCAAGTTCCCATACAGTTGACATTCTGCGCAATATTTAAATATAATTTTGTTATAGGGAGTTTCTGAAAAAAGTCAGTGAAAAAAGTTAAAAAAAAGGCATGAAAGTAAAAAAGCATTTGCACAAAACCAGACCGCCAGTTCCGAACAAAAATACGAACTTTCTGTTTCTATAGGATTCAGCGGCTGTTGTCTACAGATTCAATTTTTACGCGGCATTTGTCTGCGTCCTTAAATTGAACAATGCCTTCAAATCCTGTTGGAATAAAAATGAGAATTACTGTGATTAAGGCCGAAACTGCCAGTGAAATAACGGTGTGTCTGCTGATTTTTTCATAAAGCAGATTTTTGCACACCGTCATTAGTTTTATGTTTAGGTTTTGTTAAAAATTAATAAAGGAAATATTGCTTCAATAACTGTCTGCCTGAATGTCATTCAGGTCGGTCCCTAAACCAGAACCGTAATAGCGCGAAATATTTTCTTCTGAAAGAAATGAGGCAAGGGCTTGTGCCTGGGCTTTTGTAAAGAAATAACGCTGACCAATGGACTGCTTTACAGCACCGTCGGACTTTGTATTGACTGCAAGATTTTCTGCCGGCGCAGCCTGAATACAGAAATAGGGTGAACCCTTAAGAAATTTGTAGCCAAAGTAAACGTTTGGTTTTGAAAAGTTTGTCATCATTGGTTCCGCAATACCGAATTCCTCATAGGCTGCAGACTGTCCGTAGGCACGCTCACTTTTTTTAAGCTTTGAATCAAGATTTTTTTCATCAAAGTCCCTGATATACCGCGAAACTGCATTTACTAGGGAAGCGCGCTCGTTTTTGGCAAGATAAAATGCATAGAACGAAGTGTCGTAAAGTATAAAAAAGCCCGCAAGGTCAGTGCCGTTTTTGTGAATAAAGGTGCCTTTTCTTGCAAAGGGTTTGCCCAGTGTCGGGGTCAAAAAACAGGTCATCTCTTCTTTTTTGTCATATTTGTTTTTGTTAAGAAGTTTGTCAGAAAATGACCGGGCTGAATTCAGTTTTTCTTCGCTGTATGAATCTTCATTTGAAGCAGTTGCACTTGCGGAATCAATTTTGAATATAGTAACAGTTTCAGAATTGTCATAAGTGTCTGGCTGAACTTTTGTACTGGAGCAGGAAGCCAGAAGGGAAACAGCTGCTACCACGGAAATAGATAAAATTAATTGTGTTTTCATAAACAATATTATACTTCTGTTTTTGGATAAAAACAAATAAAAAATATACACTGTTAAGGGCAAAATGTGCAAAAAATAAGTGGAAAAGCGCATAAAAAAGCAGAAACTTTATAAAAAAGACCGGATTTTTTGTAAAAAAGAAAAAACAGTGACAATAAGTAATATATGGATAATATTATAAATTATGAAGAACTGCCTCTTACGAATAATTTTATGTTCTGCAAGGTAATGGAAGACATGGATGTGTGCAGGGGTGTAATAGAAACACTTCTTGGAATAAAAATTGAGCGCATAGAAAATTTCGGCAGGGAAAAAACAGCCCAAAGCGGACTTTCTTCAAAAGGAGTACGATATGATGTTTATGTCCGGGGCAGTAACGAAGTCTTTGACATAGAAATGCAGGTAGCCGAAACAGAAGATCTGCCGTTAAGAGCAAGATATTACCAGAGCGTAGCCGATGTTGACGGACTAAAACCCGGACAGACATACAGTGATTTGAAATATATGTATATAATATTTCTGTGTGTCTTTGATGCGTTCGGCAGAAATGAACCGATGTACAAATTTGAAAATATCTGCTGTGACGTTCCTGGGCTCAAAATGAATGACAGAACCTGCAAAGTGTTTTATAATATAGCAGACTACAAAAAGGTACAGAACCCTGAAGTAAGGGAACTGCTCCGCTATATGTACAAAAGCAGGGAGGCAAACAGCGGGCTTACAAAACAAATAAGCCGGAGCCTCGAATATGCCCGTCAGAACGAAACTTGGAGGAAGGAATTTATGATAATGGAAATGCAGCGCCTTGTCTGGATGAAAGAGGCCCAGCAGGAGGGAATGGAAAAAGGCATGCAGGAGGGAATGGAAAAAGGCCTCGAACAGGGCCGTGAACAGGGCGCTATCGAAGGCGCACACGCCAAGGCCGTAGAAACCGCGCGCAATCTCATCGCCATGGGCATCCTCTCTCCCGAACAGACGGCAAAGGCCACCGGCCTTAGCCTCGCGCAGGTCCAGCAACTGCAGCAATAGCACGCTAACCGTAGCAAATAAAAAAAAGCCCCGCCATTGAGACGGGGCTTTTTTAGCGCCATACGGCGCCAGGTTCATGCTAAATTAGAACAAGTACTCAACCTTAACAGGGATTTCCCATGCAAAGGCATTGTCTTCGCCGTTTGTAGCACCTTCGAATGCAATACCAATCTTTCCGTTAGAGAAGTTCTTCTCTACACCAAGACCGAATGTAAGACAGTCGCTCTTGTCTTTAGAAGTGTTCTTCATGTAAACACCGTTTGCATAGCGAACATCTCCAAAGAAACCAATGCCGTTGTCAAGACTATAGTCTGCACCTGCGCCGATCGCAAAACCAAGGTTTCCGTCAAAACGATCTTCCCTTTTATCTTTGTTTGTATCAAAGGTGTTGAGTTTTGTACCAACAGCAAGGTGTACTGCAAGTGCATCCAGTGAATAGCGTGCATATGCATTTACAACTGTAGGAGCATCTTTGAGATTAAGACCGAGTGGATCATACGTAGTGAATACATGTGCTGTAGGAATCTGTGCACCAACAGAAGCATAAAGACCGTCTACCATTGTAAGATCAAATGCAGCAGCGATTACACCGTAGTCCTTGTCTTTACCATCTTTGTCTTTGGCTGTAGCTTTTGTCATGTAAGCAGCTTTTATAGTACCAACACCGTCAATAGCATAGGCAGCGGCATAGTTTGCACCGTGTGCGTATGTATTTTCAAGAGTAGCACCTGTACCATTAAGGCTCAAAGGAATTCCTGCACCTACTGTAAGTCCGTCAACAGGGTATGCAACTACTGCAACGCCGTTTCCGTCAAATACATCAGGGAATGTCCAGCCTTCAAGTCCCATGGCATTTACTGCACCAATGCGGTCCCAGTTCCAAAGACCGAATGCTGCGTCTCCGCGAAGCTCGTTCTGGTCTTTTTTACCGGCAACAATCTTTATCTGTTCAATAGGCTTTACCCAGATAAGTGCATTGTCACCAAGATCAATTCCGTTTGCACCGTTTGCAAACATATCTACAGCAAAACCTACGTTTTCTGTAGAACCGCTTACACTAATACCTGTTCTTGGTGCGGCCCCCCCCATGACTGGTGCATGTCTGTTACAACATCATCGCCGGAATTTGCAGCCACGTTCCAAAGTCCGCGTCCCCATGATCCGAATGTGATTCCGTCTGCCATAGCTGCGCCAGCTACGAGAGCAAGTCCTGTCAATACTGAAATAATTTTTTTCATCTTAAGCAAACCTCCATCTGCTCAATTTTTAATAAGCACGAAACATTTTGCCTCGTGCTACAACGTTGTAGAATAATTGTATGTCCTATTTTTGTACTTGTCAAATATTTTTTTTAAATTTTCGATATTTTTGTTACCCTGTTTTTCTTGTTTCCTTCCATATCTGGCCAAAATTCCGCAAATAAATTTATCAACGGGTGTCTTGACCAAATGTTTACATGCTGTTCAAAATATGATAAAAGAAACAGGTTTCCTTTAATTTTCTGTATGCGGGGTGTAAAAATGGGTGTCGTAACGCTAAAAGACATAGCAAGAGAATGCGGTCTTTCGTTTTCTGCAGTAAGCAAAGCTCTTCGCGGCAGTTCTGAAATTGGCGCCGAAACAAGGCAGAAAGTAGAAGAAACGGCGCATCGACTGGGCTATACCGTAAACGTTTCTGCACGCATGCTCAGGACAAAATCTTCCAAAAGCATAGGCATTATCTTTGAAGATATAACCGGCAGCGGACTTCAGCACCAGTATTTTGCACAAATCTTTGACTCAATGAACGTAACGGCCAATTCACGCGGCTATGACCTTATTTTTCTTAACGGAACACGCCACGACTATTACTATGACATGAAAAGCCGCGGTTGTGACGGCGTTGTAATCTGTGCCACAGACTTTGCGCGCCCCGATGTAAAAAAAATCCTTTCAGAAAAAGTGCCTGTTGCCGTACTGGACTGCGATATAGAAGGCATTCCGTCTGTTTTGAGCGACAACGAAGCAGGAGTTCGCTCTCTTGTGAGGCATATTCTTGCGCTTGGTCACAAAAAAGTTGCATTTATACACGGTGAATCTTCTTTTGTAACCCGCGAGCGCATGGACACTTTTGTGTGCGTAATGGAAGAAGCCGGCTGTTCTGTTCCAGGAGGATATCTTCTGCAGGGCAGGTACCACGATCCGGCATTGAGCGGTGAAGCAACGGAGCGCCTTCTGTCACTTCCCGACATTCCCACATGCATAATTTATCCCGACGACTTTTCGGCACTCGGCGGAATCCAGGCACTTGCAGGTCACTGTCTTATTCCTCACAGGGACATAAGCATTGCCGGCTACGACGGAATCCTTCTTTCGCAGCTTCTTACACCTCCTCTTACGACTTACGAACAGAATGCACGCGAACTGGGTATAAAACTGATAGATCTTCTGTTAAAATCCGTTTCGGGAACAGACGTAAGTTCTGCCACAGTGCGCGTAAAAGGCCGTCTCATCCAGGGTGGTTCTGTCTGCGATATACGCTGAAAACACACAAAAAACCGCAAATTTTCAAAAAAAGCGTTATTTTCATAAAAATTTATAAAAAAAGTGCTTGACAGATGGGCATACCGGATTTATGCTTTAACTACAACGTTGTAGTTAAGGCAATTTTTTTCTACTTTTTGGAGGATTCAAAATGAAAAAGGCTTTATTGTTTACACTTGCTGCTGTAACAGCCTGCGGAATGTTTACAGGCTGCGCAAAAAAGAGTGCTGCAGAAGGAAAAGTATTGAACATAGCATGTTGGAACGAAGAGTTCCAGGCAAGGTTTAAGGACTACTTTGAGGCAAAGGGACTTGTTCCGGATGGAGTCACTGTAAAGTGGCACATCACACCTAACCAGGACAATGCTTATCAGAACCGCCTTGACCAGCAGCTTTATGCCCAGGAAAAGGCACCTGCAGACGAGAAAATCGACTTGTTCCTTGTAGAAGCAGACTATGCCCTCAAGTATGTAGACACACCGTTTACACTTGATGTAAAGAAAGACATCGGACTTACAGATGCCGATCTTTCAAAGCAGTACCAGTACACTAAGGACGTAATGACAGACAAAAACGGCGTTCTTAAGGGTGTAACATGGCAGGCTTGTCCGGGTGGATTCATTTACCGCCGCTCAATTGCAAAGGATGTTCTTGGAACAGACAAACCGGAAGAAGTTCAGAAGTTCCTTGCAACATGGAACGATTTTGACTCTGTAGCTGCACAGGCAAAGTCAAAGGGATACTTCATGCTTTCAGGATTCGATGATGCATACCGCGTATTCAGCGACAACATCACAACTCCTGCTGTAGTAGACGGAAAAATCGAAATTGATCCTCTTATCAAGCGATGGATTTCACAGACAAAGACATACACAGAAAAGGGATACAACAACAAGGCAAACCTCTGGTCAGCAGAAAGTTTCAAGGGTGCTGGAAAAGACGGAAAAGTATTCGGATACTTCGGACCTGCATGGTTCATTGACTTCTGTCTCGCGCCTGCAACAAAGGACGATCCTGAAGGACCAAACGCTCTCGGAAACGGAAGCTACGGTGACTGGGCATTCTGCCGCGGACCACAGGGATTCAGCTGGGGCGGAACCTGGATTTGTGCTGCTGCTGGAACAGACAATGTTGACCTTATCAAGGACATAATGTACACACTTACATGCGACAAGGCTACAATGACTGCAATCGCAATGGAAATGGGTGACTTTACAAACAATGAAGAGGCCATGAAAGAAGTTGCTGCTTCTGACTACAAGAACCCGTTCCTTGGCGGACAGAACCACATTTCATTATTCCTTGACAATGCAAAGAGCATCCACAAGGACTGCATGACTCCTTATGACCAGGGATTCACAGAGAAGATCCAGCATGCATTTGCTGACTACTTCAACGGCAATGTTGATGAGCAGACTGCTTACAAGAACTTCTACACATCTCTTATGGAACTTTATCCTAACCTTAAGAAATAATTCTTAAGCCTTCATATCCGGGGCTGTTCAAAGTCCATTTGTTCGGCTCCGGATTCTTTCTTTCCTGTTTTCTGTAAAATCAATTTTCACCATCAAGCAAAGAAGCACCGGCTTTTTATGCGGGGGTCCTTATGTCCGAAAAAAAACTTAAAAATCACGCATTAAATTATGAGAAGTGGGGATATTTCTTTATTGCTCCTTTCTTTATCATATACATTATTTTCCAGCTTATTCCTCTTATTTCTACAATCTGGAACAGTTTCTTTGAAAATTACAGGGTAGGTCTTATGACAGTAGGCCCCAATTTTGTTGGAATGGCCAACTACAAAGAAGTACTCTTTAACACCGATATGCCGCGGTATGCCATGAATACACTTATAATGTGGATTATGGGATTTGTTCCGCAGATTGTATTGTCGCTTCTTCTTTCTATATGGTTCTGCGACACTGAACTTCGAATAAAGTGTACGTCTTTCTTCAAGACAGTAATTTACATGCCAAACCTTATTATGGCTTCGGCTTTTGCAATGCTGTTTTTCATGCTGTTTTCTGATGCCGGCCCTGTAAATGCCCTTGCGGTTTCAATGGGTTGGATAGAAGAACCGGTACGCTTTCTTACACAGAAGACTACGGTAAGAACGCTGGTTGCGGTTATGAACCTTCTTATGTGGTACGGTAACACAACTCTTCTTCTTATGTCAGGTATTCTTGGAATAGACAACAGTATTTTTGAAGCGGCACGCATTGACGGTGCAAATCCTTTTACAATCTTTGTAAAGGTTACGCTTCCTTCACTTATGCCCATTCTTGTTTACGTTATGATTACAAGCCTTATCGGTGGAATCCAGATGTTCGATGTTCCGCAGATTCTTACAAACGGCGGGGGTAATCCAAACAGAACTTCCATGACGCTCATTATGTACCTTAATGCACACCTTGGAAGCAAAAACTACGGAATCGGCGGTGCAATTTCTGTTCTTATCTTCATAATTACGGCAATTCTGAGCGCTACGGTTTATAAGTTTACTATGAAGGATTACAAGGACGCAAAATAATTTGCGCATAAAATGGAGGAATCTATGTTAAACCAGAGGATTTTTTTGAGCGTCAGACGCAAAATAGTATATGTAGTACTCATTCTTTTGACGTTCTTTTCTATATTACCGTTCATTATGCTTATAGTGAACTCAACACGCGTTCACAGTCAGCTTATAAACGGATTTTCGTTCATTCCGGGAAAGTACTTCTTTTTTAACCTTAAGAACCTGCTTTCAAATGACAATATTCCTGTTGTGGGAGCGCTTTTGAATAGCGTTATGGTTTCTGTAGGAAATGCCGTTTTTGCAACATATTTTTCTGCAATGACCGCCTACGGAATTCACATGTATCGCTTCAAGGGCCGCAAATTTGCATTCAGCTTTATTATGGCTGTCATGATGGTTCCGGCTCAGGTTACAACTTTGGGATTTTTGCGCCTTATCGGTGCCATTAACCTTGACGACAACCTGCTTGCCCTTATTATTCCGGCAATTGCTTCTCCTGTAGTTTTCTTCTACATGTTGCAGTATCTTCAGGCTTTCCTTTCAAAGTCACTGGTAGAAGCTTCACGCATTGACGGTTGCGGGGAATTCAGGACATTCAATACGATTGTTATTCCTATTATTAAACCGGCAATTGCTGTTCAGGGTATTTTTGCCTTTGTAAGTTCGTGGAACAACTACTTCCTTCCGGCTTTGGTTATCAATTCAAAGTCACGCAAGACAATTCCTATTCTTATTGCCCAGCTGCGTGCGGCCGACTACATGAAGTTTGACCTTGCTCAGGTTTATATGCTTATTTTTATTGCGATTATTCCGCTGCTTATAGTTTATCTGCTTCTTTCACGCCAGATTATTGGCGGTGTAACACTCGGCGGTGTAAAGGAATAATAACGGTTTAAGACAAACCTGTGTAAAAAAATTAAAACAACAATGTGAAAAAAATCATGTTGTTGTTTTAATTCTGATTAGTATAATAGAAGAAACTTGGACAGAATAAGGATTCAGAAAGAGGATTAACTATGAAATACGGACATTTTGACGACAAGGCCAGGGAATATGTAATTACAACCCCGCGTACACCTTATCCGTGGATTAACTATTTGGGAAGCGAGTCTTTCTTCTCGCTTATGTCTAACACTTGCGGCGGATATTCTTTCTACAAAGATGCACGTCTTCGCCGTCTTACACGCTACAGATACAACAATGTTCCGCTTGACTCAAACGGAAAGTACTTCTACATAAAAGACGGTGACACTGTATGGAACCCGGGCTGGCAGCCTGTTCAGACTGAACTTGACTCTTACGAATGCCGCCACGGTTTTGGCTACACACGCCTTCTTTCTTCAAAGAACGGTCTTTCTGCCGACGCGCTTTTTTTTGTGCCCGTTAACTACAACGTTGAAGTACAGCAGCTTAAGATTAAAAACGATTCACACGAAGTAAAAGATATTTCTGTTTATTCTTTCGTTGAGTGGTGTCTTTACAATGCCCAGGACGACGGAACAAACTTCCAGCGCAACTTTTCTACCGGTGAAGTAGAAATCGAAGGAAGCGCAATTTATCACAAGACAGAATACCGCGAAAGACGCAACCACTACGCTTTCTATTCTGTAAATACACAAATAGACGGTTTTGAAACTGACCGCGAAAGCTTTACCGGAACCTACAACGGGCTCGATTGTCCCGACGCAGTTATGTCTGGAAAGAGCCGCAACTCTGTAGCAGACGGCTGGTCTCCTGTTGCAAGCCACAGAATTGACGCAAGACTTAACCCCGGTGAAGAGCGCACATACATTTTTGTTCTTGGCTACATAGAAAATGCAGACGAAGAAAAGTGGCAGGACGCTCCTTCAAAGGTTCCGTTCTTCCAGACAAACCCAAAGGCGCAGATTATAAACAAAAAGAAGGCGTATGAACTGCAGCGCTCATTTGCAACACCAGAACTTGTAAAGGCTGAATTTGACAAACTCTGCAAAAACTGGGATTCAATTCTGTCTGCATTCAGTCTTAAAACTTCAGATGCACGACTTGACAGAATGTCTTTGTGGAACCAGTACCAGTGTGTTACTACATACAATTTTGCAAGAAGCGCCAGTTACTTTGAAAGCGGTATCGGACGCGGAATCGGTTTCAGAGACACAAGCCAGGATATGCTTGGTGCAGCACATCTTCTTCCAAAAGAAAGAATCCGCGAGAGACTTTTTGACGTAGCTGCAACCCAGTTTGAAGACGGAAGTGCCTACCACCAGTTCCAGCCGCTTACAAAACGCGGAAACGCCGACATCGGTTCAAACTTTAACGATGATCCGCTCTGGCTTATTCTGGGCGTTGGCGGTTATATCAAGGAAACAGGAGACACTGACTTCCTTAAGGTTCAGGTTCCGTTTGACAATGACACAAACAATACAGCAACTTTGTACGAGCATCTTAAGCGTTCATACAATTACATTCTTACTCACATGGGACCGCACGGACTTCCTCTTATAGGACGCGCCGACTGGAACGACTGTCTTAACCTTAACTGTTTCAGTACAAGCCCCGATGACTCTTTCCAGACAAGTACAAACAAAGATGGAAAGAACGCCGAGTCTGTAATGATTGCGCAGATGTTCGTTTATGTAACACCAGACTACATGGAAATGTGCCGCCTTATGAATGAAGAGGATGAAGCCCTTAAGGCACAGGCTGAATCTGCAAAGATGGAAGAGTCCATCTGCAAAAACGGATGGGACGGCGAGTGGTACATACGCGCTTATGACGATTACGGACACAAGATTGGTTCACACGAATGTGAAGAGGGCAAAATCTTTATCGAAACACAGGGATTCGGTTCAATGGCAAAAATCGGTAAGGACAAGCATCTTCCCGAAAAGGCACTGGACAGCGTAAAGAAATATCTGGACTCAAAGTACGGAATTGTTATTTTAAGTCCTGCATACAGCCGCTATCATGTTGAACTGGGTGAAGTTTCTTCTTACCCGCAGGGATACAAAGAAAACGGAGGAATCTTCTGCCACAACAATCCGTGGGTTATTATCGGTGAGATTGTAAACAACCGCCCTGATGATGCCTTCGTGCATTATGCAAAGATTGCACCTTCTTATATAGAAGATATCAGCGATATTCATAAAACAGAGCCTTATGTTTATGCACAGATGATTGCCGGTAAGGAAGCCCGTAACTTTGGTCAGGCAAAAAACAGCTGGCTTACCGGAACAGCTTCATGGAACTTTGTTGCACTGTCACAGTACATTGCAGGTATTCGTCCTGATTATGCAGGTCTCAGGGTTGAACCCAGACTTCCGTCAGAAATTGGTGACGCACAGATTACACGCGTGTTCCGTGGCGTTACTTACCGCATTAACGTTCACAGCGTAAACAATACCGGTGATGTAAAGATTGAGTGCACGAACCCTGATGTAACGGTTAACGGCACTCTGGTTTCTCTGAAAAAAGGCTCGTCTGTTTCAGAAGTTGAACTTTCAGTTACTGTAGGTTAAGCGGACACTGCCACTTATTTAAACGCTTTGCCTGCGTGCAATTTTTAGACCCGTACGCCCTGTTTTTGTTTCCTCCTTCAGGCGGCGTACGGGTCTTTTTTTTATGACAGAAAATTTATGTAGATAAGAGAAGTGCCTCCTGGCTGCTCTGTTTGTAAAGGTATTTACTAAAGCAGAATATTGGTAAAAAAAGTGAAGTGCCGCGCGGGAAGACGGGGGAGGCCGAAATGATTTGACTTTTAGCGTCGCGAAGCGACATTTGATGATTTCATCTCAAAAGTCACATCAAGGACCATATGGTCCGGTTTTGGACTTCACCGGCTGACCAGGAGGCACTTCTATTTGTAAATAAATCTTTCTGTTTTAATAAATACTAAAAATGCTACAGTATTATTAAAGTAATTTGTTGACTTTATACCCGATACAGTTTAATATATTTTGATAGCGAGGTGACAATTATGGCAAAAAAAAGTGATAATGCAGTAAAGGGAGCAGCACGCGCTCCGCACCGTTCTTTGTTTTATGCGATGGGATATACAGACGAGGAGCTTGAGCGTCCTATAGTTGGTGTCTGTTGCGCAAAAAATGAAATAATTCCGGGTCATGCCGAACTTGACAGAATTTCAGAAGCTGTTAAAGCAGGAATTCGCATGGCTGGCGGAACTCCGGTAGAGTTTCCTGCAATAGGTGTCTGCGACGGAATTGCAATGGGCCATGAAGGCATGAAGTACAGCCTTGTCACCCGTGAACTTATTGCCGACTCTGTTGAGTGCATGGCAAAGGCACACCAGTTTGACGCACTTGTAATGATTCCCAACTGCGACAAAATTGTTCCGGGAATGCTTATGGCTGCAGCCCGCCTTGATCTTCCTACAGTATTCTGTTCCGGCGGACCAATGATGCCCGGTCATCTTCCTGGTCACGATGCATCCAACCCTTATTCAGACAAAAACCTTTCACTTACCGACATGTTCGAGGCTGTTGGCGGTCTTGCGGTCGGCAAAATAAATGAAGCACAGCTCAAGGAACTTGAACATTCAGCATGTCCGGGCTGCGGTGCCTGTTCTGGAATGTTTACTGCAAATTCAATGAACTGTCTTACAGAAGTACTTGGACTCGGACTTCCCGGCAACGGAACAATTCCTGCAGTAACAGGTGCACGTATTGCGCTTGCAAAACATGCCGGTATGCAGGTTATGGAAATGTACCGCCGCGGAATAACTGCACGTTCCATGATGACGGCAGATTCTTTCAGAAACGCACTTGCTGCAGATATGGCACTGGGCTGTTCCAGCAACACAATGCTCCATGTTCCGGCAATTGCGCACGAAGCAGGAATTTCAATTGATCTTCACGAAGTAAACGAAATTTCTAACCGCACGCCTAACCTTTGCCATCTTGCTCCTGCAGGCCATACATTTATGTGCGAACTTAACGACGCGGGTGGTGTTCAGGCTGTCCTTGCAGAACTTGCAAAAAAGAATCTCATTAAAACAGACATGATTACCGCTACAGGAAAAACAATTGCAGAAAATATTGCCGGTGTAGTAAACCGCAATCCCCAGATTCTGCGCCCTATAGAAAATCCGTTCTCTGACAACGGCGGAATAGCAATTCTGTTTGGAAACCTCGCTCCCGACGGAACTGTAGTAAAGCGTTCTGCCTGTGCCCCCGAACTTATGAAGCATACAGGACCTGCACGCGTATTCAATGACGAAAGTGAAGCAATGGATGCCGTTCAGAACCGCAAAATTAATCCTGGCGATGTAGTTGTTATTCGCTATGAAGGACCAAAGGGCGGACCTGGAATGAGAGAAATGCTTGCCGTTACTGCCGCTCTTGCAGGACAGGGACTGGACAAACAGGTAGCTCTTATTACAGACGGACGTTTTTCTGGCGCAACAAGAGGTGCTTCTTTGGGACACTGTTCACCGGAAGCTGCCGTCGGCGGACCGATTGCTCTTGTAGAAGAAGGCGATACAATTACGCTTGATATCAACAATTATAAAATTCACCTGGATGTTTCCGATGAAGTTCTTGCAGCACGCAAGGCAAAATGGGTTTGCCCCCAGCCAAAGGTAACGACAGGATATCTTGCCCGCTATGCAAAGCTTGTTTCTTCTGCAGACAAGGGCGCAATACTTCAGTAATAAAAATACGAAAAACTCAAGGATTTTTAGATGAAAATAACAGGTTCACAGGTTGTAATAGAATGTCTTGTAGAGCAGGGCGTAGACACAATTTTTGGTTACCCGGGAGGAGCAATTCTTAATATTTATGATGAGCTTTACAAGAACTCAGATAGAATAAGACATATCCTTACTGCACACGAACAGGGAGCCGCACACGCTGCCGACGGTTATGCACGTGCTACAGGAAAAACCGGCGTTGTGTTTGCAACAAGCGGTCCGGGCGCAACAAATCTTGTAACCGGAATTGCAACTGCCTACATGGACTCGTCTCCTATGGTTGCAATCACATGCAATGTTCCGTCTTCACTTTTGGGAAAAGATTCATTCCAGGAAATAGACATTACCGGCGTAACCATGCCCATTACAAAACATAATTTTATGGTACGCAGGGTAGAAGATCTCGCCTTTACAATCCGCGAGGCATTTCTTATTGCAAAAAGCGGAAGGCCGGGTCCTGTTCTTATAGACATACCAAAAGAAGTAACAGCAGCCCTGGTTGACTTTGAGCCGCTTACCGCCGGTGATGATGGAATGGCAAAAGCTGCAGCCGGTAACGGAAATTTGCGCCGTGTATTTTCTGTAGCAGAACCCACAGATGAAGAAATTGCTGCGGCTGCAGAACTTATTAACAGAGCCGAACGTCCTGTAATTTATGCCGGTGGCGGTGTTGTAATAAGCGGTGCAGAAAAAGAACTGCTCGAGTTTGCAGAAAAAGCAGACATTCCTGTTTCGGAAAGTCTCATGGCTCGTTCTGCATTCCCGTCAAAACATCCGCTTTGTACCTGGATGGTCGGAATGCACGGAACAAAAGCCAGCAACATGGCCATTACAGAAAGTGACCTTGTTTTGGCCCTTGGTGCCAGATTCAGCGACCGCGTTACTTCTGATGCTTCCAAATTTGCACAGAACAGCCGTGTATTCCAGATAGACATTGATCCGGCCGAGATAAACAAAAATATTCCGACCTGCGGCTCTCTTGTGGGAGATATCGGTCAGATACTAAAGAGACTTATTCCGCTTGTAGATTCAAAAAAGCATGGCGGCTGGGTAAAGCAGGTTCAGGAGTGGATGAAAGAAGTTCCGTCCTGTTATGCAAAGGATCCCAAAGATTCAATCAACCCAAAATTTATATGCGAGTACATAAACAAAGTTGCAGGTGACGATGCATTTATTACTACAGAAGTCGGCCAGCACCAGATGTGGACTGCACAGTTTTATCCTTTTTCAAAGCCGCGTACTTTTGTAACAAGCGGTGGTTTGGGAACAATGGGTTTTGGTACAGGAGCTGCAATTGGAATCCAGTGTGCCCTTCCAAAAGCCAGGGTCGTTCATATTGCAGGTGACGGTTCGTTCCGCATGAACTGCAACGAGCTTGCAACTATACAGCATTATAATCTTCCAATAGTGATTGTCGTAATGAATAACGGCGCACTCGGTAACGTAAGAATGTGGCAGCGTCTTTTCTACGGAAAGCGGTTCAGCCAGACAACACTCGACTTTGGTCCGGACTGGGTTAAACTTGCCGAAGCTTACGGTATACAGGGGTTCAGAGCACGTAATGCCAAAGAGTTTGCTTCTGTTTTTGACAAGGCATTCGCTTCTGGAAAAGCCGCTGTTATTGACGCGCGTGTAGATATTGATGAAATGGTTTTGCCCATGGTTCCGGGAGGAAAGCCCATTTACAATCAGATTATGGAACTTAGCTCAGAGATGATGGACTAAAAGCCGTGCCGCAGAAAATGGTTATGGGAAACGAGGCGATTGCACTTGGAGCGCTCAAAGCCGGAGTAAATCTGGTTTCGGGCTATCCGGGAACGCCTTCCAGCGAAATAATTGAATATATTTCAAAGTATAAGGAAAAAACCGGCACTTATGTAGAATGGTCGGTTAACGAAAAAGCCGCCGTCGAAGTTGCTGCCGGTGCAAGTTATTCGGGGTCGCGCACTCTTGTTACGATGAAACAGGTTGGACTCAACGTGGCGGCAGATCCTGTAATGTGCCTGGCTTATGTAGGTGTTCGCGGCGGAATGGTTATT
>OQVL01000795.1_pt1 | contig 17727 bp, 15 predicted proteins | sample 1691501 | NCBI WGS metagenome assembly OQVL01 (sample SAMN03418253, study PRJEB22391) | human gut metagenome | biome: human-gut; feature: organic feature; material: feces | host: Homo sapiens | place: Tanzania | collected 2013-01 | reverse complement strand
GCAGAGTCTTTCATCTGCTTTTCCTGTATGCAGAGATAATTCTGCCTGTTCTAAACGAATCAAAGATACATCACCTCGGAGTTAGATATGTGGATTTTCACAACAAATCATGTTACAATAAAGAAAAATGCTGCGAAAGGAGATTTCGCATGGAAAAATCTTGGGTTAAAACATTTGAGAAGCAGGAACAAGATTCTGGGGAATTGTCCCTGTGTCACTGCGGCTATTCCATCTGTGCGCCAGGGCACAGCTTCGGCCCCGCCGTCCGTCCGAATTACATTTTGCACTATGTGCTGGACGGAAGGGGCACATACCGCATCGGCTCGCGAACCTATCATCTGGAAAAAGAGCAGGGCTTTCTGATTGAGCCAAATGTCATGACATTTTATCAGGCGGACGCACAGCAGCCCTGGACCTATCTGTGGATTGGATTCCAAGGAACGCGGGCGGATCAGCTCATGCGGGAAATGGGTCTGTCCGATCGAATCCCCACCTTTTCCTCCGGCTGCGGCGCCGAGCTGCTGCAAATCGTGCAGCAGATTTTGCAGAGCGACCGTGCAGGCGTCGAACAGCAGCTGTTTGTGCAGGCGCAGATGTACGCCTTTTTCTCCTGCATCGCGCACGGCGTTTCCATACAAAACGGTGGATTTCAAATGGACAAGCAAAACTACTACGTGCAGGCGGCCGTGGAATACATTCAGACAAATTACGCGCGCAGCATCAAGGTACGTGACATTGCGGAGTATGTCGGCGTCAGCCGGAGTTATCTGACCACGCTGTTTCAAAGTATTTTACATACCTCTCCCAATGCCTATCTGACAAATTTCCGCCTGAGCCGTGCGAAGGAGCAATTGACGCTGACGAACTTCCCCATCGGCATCGTTGCCGACATGTGCGGCTATCAGGATTCCCTTGTATTTTCCAAAGCATTTAAACAGCATGTCGGCATGACGCCGTCACAATATCGAAGATTAGACCGTACCACGCAGCGGGAAAACCTACAGAGCGAAAGAGAAAATCAACTGTATTTTGCGGAAGCCGACACACCGTGATGTGTCGGCTTTTGTCGTGTTTATTCGGCGTGCAGGACGAAAATATGCGAATCAAAGTCCTTGCTCTCCCGATCGCCCTCTATCGGCTGACCGGCGGAGCCGTCTGTGGTGAGCAGACCGACTTCCATCAGCTCATCTCCGTAATGTGTGGAGACGCCGTCTACACAATACGAAAAATCAGGGTTCAGACCGTGCAACTTGACGCGGTGATACGGGCCGTTGACCTCATTGAGGATTTTATAGTATCCGACCAGCGCGGTCTTTTTGTCCTCGCTGACCACCATCCATGCGGTAAACTGGCTGTTGTCAAACGGACTGATTAAGCGGTAAAACGTGCCGAACTGAATGATTTCGCGGTATTGCTTCATGAACCGAATCTGTTCGCGAACCATCTCCCGCTCGTCTGCGGTCAGCTTGTTGAGATCCAGCTCATAGCCAAATGTGCCGAAGTGCGCGACATTGGCGCGGGTCTCCAGCGGCGTGACGCGGAATACCTGATGATTCGGCACGACGGAGACATGCGCACCGATGCTGCTGATCGGATAGCACATGGATGTGCCGTACTGAATTTTCAGACGCTCGATGGCGTCGGAATCATCACTCGCCCAGCCCTGCGGCGCATAGTACAGCAGACCCGGATCAAACCGTCCGCCGCCGGATGCGCACGACTCGAACAGCACGTGCGGGAACTCGGAGGTCAGGCGCTCATACAGCTGATAGACGCCCAAAATATACCGGTGGAACAGTTCTCCCTGCCGGTCGGCAGGCAGCTTTGCGGAAAATGCCTCTGTGATACAGCGGTTCATGTCCCACTTGATATACGAAACCTTTGCTTCGCGCAGAATCTTTGCCATCATGTCGTGAATGGCATCCACGACTTCCTGACGGGTGAAATCCAGAACAAACTGATTGCGTCCGTGAGAGGCGCGGCGGTTCGGCGTGCAAATGCGCCAGTCGGGATGTGCGCGGAACAAGTCGGAATCCTCATTGACCATTTCCGGCTCAAACCACAGACCGAACTTCATGCCGAGCGCGTCAATGCGCTGCGCCAGTCCTGTGATGCCGCGCGCCAGACGATGCGGATTGGCAACCCAGTCACCCAAACCGGCGTGGTCATTGCAGCGGGCGCCAAACCAGCCGTCATCCAGAACAAACAGCTCCACACCGTCATTTTTTGCAGCCTGTGCGATGGAAACCAATTTGTCCTCGGTGAAGTCGAAATATGTCGCTTCCCAGTTGTTGATGAGAATTGGACGCGGACGGTCGCGCCAGTATCCGCGCGCCAAGCGCTTCTGATACAGCTTGTGGAAGGTCTGGCTCATGCTGTTGAGACCGTCTGCCGCATAGACCATCACGGCTTCCGGTGTCTGGAAGGACTCATTCGGCGCGAGCTTCCAGTCAAACTGGAACGGATTGATGCCCATTGTCACGCGCGTGGTGTCCCACGTGTCCACTTCCATCTGTGCCAAGAAGTTTCCGGAATATACCAGACTGAAGCCGATGGCCTCACCGGAAAACTCGGTTGTCTCCGGACGCTTCAGAATGACAAACGGATTGTGATTGTGCGAGGATGTGCCGCGCGTGGATTCTACGCTCTGGATGCCCTGCTCCAAACGGCGAACCTTTTGGTGCCGCTCACGCGACCATGCACCGGAGAAATGTACAAATTCGTAATTGCTGTCCGGCAAATCCAAATTCAAGCTCATCGCGGTTGTCAGGTGCAGATCCAGCGCGCCGCGGTTGACAAACCGTGCACTGCGGGCAATCGCAGCGTAATCGGCAAACAGGGTATACCGCAGCTCCAGCTCCGCGCCGATGACGGCATCCCGCAGCACAATCGTGAGGGTCTGCGCCTCCTCGTCGTGCTCTGTGTACGTGGCAGGAAGTCCGGCAAGCGCGGGCTTTCCCGCGGTAATCGTGTGGGATACATACGTGAAGTCTGTAATCCGGCTGCCGTTCGGCTGCACGATTTCCAGTGCGGGATGACGGAAATCCGTGGTGCCGTATGACGGATATTCCTGCTTGACATGATCCAAAGAAAACCGAAGATTTCCTTCAAATACATAGGCACTCATCGGACGATGATTCATCTCCAACAAATGGTCGAAATTTTCTCTGTCACGAATTGCCTTGCCAAAGTACAATTGTCCCAATTGACCATTTGGCAAAACCTTCATGATATAGCTGATTGCATCGTTGGACAAATGGAACGTCTGGCTCGATGCATGATAAAAAATATGCATGGTCTACCTCTCTTTGCCGTTTTCATGGGCGGATGGTGAGGGAGGGAAGGACATCTGTCCTTCCCTCACAAGAAAAGAAAATAGGAAAATAGGGGGGTGTTACTCAGCGACGGATGCAGACTGAGCGGCATGCAGAGCATTGACCTGCTCGGTCATCTCGGTCAGCTTTTTACCCTTTAACTTGTACACGTGCTTGAAAATCAGGAAGCTGATGACACACAGAACAACCGGAATGACAAACGTCAGAACGCGGATGCCAAGAATCGTACCGGCAGCCTGATGGCCGGCATTGGCAGCGTTGTAGCCGATGACGGACAGACCAACACCGGACAGCAAACCGGTCACTGCCTGTGCAGCCTTCATCAGGAAGGTCTGTGCGGAGCAGGTGACGGATTCGTTGCGCTTGCCGAATTTCAGCTCGCCGTAGTCGATAACATCGGCGATGCAGCAGGTCGTGGTGCCGAGCGACAGACCGGAACCGAAGAACAGGAATGCACAGCAAGCAATAACAGCTGCATAGCTGGTCGGGCAAACATATCCGCAGACAGCCAGTGCAATCATGGAGATAACCGGCAGGCCGCAAGCGAGCAGATATACCTTCTCACGGGAGATGTTGCGGGCGATGACCGGGAACAGGAACAGGCCGATCATCTCAAAGATAATCGTGAAGCCGAATACCGAGTACAGGTCAGCAGCCAGACAAACTTCCTTGAAGTAATATACAGAGAATGCCTTGAGCAGCTGTGTTGCCAGATTGAAGGTCAGCAGCAGACCAATGAACGCAACCAGCTGGTCGTTCTTGATGATGATGCCGAATGCCTCCTTGAGGCTGGTCTTGGTAGCAGCCGCGCCGGTGGTCGGCTTTTCCTTGACATTGAATACAGTGATGCCGATGCAAACGATGAAAATAACGACGATGCAAACGGCAACGGCGGTGAAGCCGGTCTCCGAAATGTTGACGAAGGAACCGTTTGCCTGCTTCTGCATAACGGTGTTGTCGCCGAACTTGTTGTTGAAGAAATTGATGGCACGCAGACCGAACGTGCACACAATGAAGCCGCCCAGCGATGCAAAGATACGCGGGATGACGGAAATGCTTTCGCGCTCCTCCGGATTAGAGGACAGATTCGGCAGCCAAGACCAATACGGAACATCCATAATGGTGTAGGTCATGCCGTACAGTACGTACATCACGGATACATAGATGTACATGGTCGGGGAACCCTTCTCAATTCCCAACGTCGTAAATAACAGAATAAAGAATACCGAGTTGACAAGCGTGCCGATAATCAGCCAAATGCGGAATTTACCAAAACGCGTGCGCGTGTTGTCGCAAATCATACCCATCATCGGGTCATTGACTGCGTCCCAAATACGTGCCACTGCGAACAAGACACCGACAAATGCAGGGTTCAGACCCAGCGTATCGGTAAAATACAGCATCAGAAATGCGCCAACCAGATTGCAGATTGCATCCTTACCAATGGCACCAATGCCAAAACAGTATTTTTGTCTTGCTGGAAGCTTGCCGGTAGCAGATGGATTTGCCATGATTCATACCTCCATTTTTGAACTTTTGATACGAAATACCAGAGTTTTTGTGCACACTCTCTTTTATTTGTGACACTAATTATAGATGATAAGTGCCGAAGGAAAAAGTGCAATTTGTAACAAAAAACAGTCAATTTGTTAACTGCGTGCCAAACAAAATTTGTCATTTTTCACTGTTTTGCATAAATTTAGTAAATTTTACCGAATTATTGCACTGTTTTACCGAGCTTTGCCGGAATTGTCTCGGTAAAAATGCCGATAGAACGCGAAAAAAACAGAGCGCCGGAAAAAGGCGCTCTGTTTTGGGAGGTTATGCTTGCAGGGCAGAACGAATGGTTTCCACATCTATCAAGTCGGGTTGTTCGCGCTTCTGCATCAGCGCATGTGCGCGGGTCTTGACGCGCTGCAGCAGTTCCGTGTCGCGCGTTCTGGGCGCAAATTCCTGCGTTTCTTCCGGCATGATTTCAAAATCCGTCAATTCCTGCATGACGCGCTGCATCGTTTGCTGTGCATCGCGATAATATTCACTGCCTCGAATGCGGATAAATCGCCAGCCGAGCCGCTCCAAAATGGTTTGCCGCTCCATATCTTCTCGGATTTTCGCCTCTCCGCTGTGCCAGCGTTCGCCATCGCATTCGATGGCGACCATTTTTTTGCCGCAGACAACAACCATGTCCAGACGATACGCACCGACCTTCCATTGCTGTACAAGATGATATCCCCGCGCAGCGAGGTACTTTGCCACAGCTTCTTCAAACGGAGATTCTGCCCGTTGTTCGATTTGCTGCATCTTGCGCTCCGTCAAAGACGGGTCAATGGCATATTGAATCAGCTGCTTTCGCAGGTCTCCGGATTTTAAATCGGTATTCTGATCCAACGAATGAACAACCCAAAGCTGATCTTTGGCACGAGAGGCAGCTACATTGTATCGCTTTTTTGTGGAATCTTCGATGCCGGGGCCTTGCTTGGAGACAGGACCTTCTCCGTTCGCACAGTCTACAAGACTGAGGAAAATCACATCTCGTTCATCGCCCTGGAAATTGAAAGAGTTTCCGCACAGAATATGACGTTCCGCGCAGGTCTTTGCGTCAAAATTGCGGTCAATCTCTTCCTGCAGCTTTTTCACCTGATCATCTCCAAGCAGCGAGATCACACCAAAGGTTTTTCCCTCATATTCCGGCTGTTCCATGCACGCCTGCATCAGAGCAACAATCGTTTGCGCCTCTTTCGGATTGGATTTTCCGATTCGGCGGCCATCCGCCACACGATAATTGACAACGGCAGGCAAAAGAACACTATTGCTGTCATCTCGCAGCGGTTTGATTTTGAAGTCATATGACAGCCAGTTGGAAAAGCCTATGATTTCAGGAACACAACGGAAATGTTCGCGCAGCATGAGCGGCTGAAAAACCGTCTTTGCCACATCATAGATAGACGTTTTGGGCTCAAAGAGAAACGCGTTTGGAATATTGCTGTCCAGATACATCTGCTGCAGCTTTTTCACCTGATCGACGTTGACGCCTACCGCCATCGGGCTGACCTGTTTATCATCGCCGACAATGATCAGCTTTTTGCCCATATAAAGAATGGCGAGAGAGGAGATATCCGATTGTGACGCCTCGTCAATGATGACAATGTCAAACTTATTTTTGCGCGGATGCAGTGTCTCCAGTGCCTTGTTCATCGGCATAATCCATGCCGGAACAGCGGTTTGGCATTTCGCCATTTGCCTGCGGGCTTCGGCGCGGTACATCGGCGCATTTTTGCCGGTTCCCTTGCCAATTTTGCGCACCGCAATGACCCAACTCTGCAATGCCCGTCTCATATCAAGATCGTGCTCAGTTCGGCGCAGCAGATGATACCATGCGCATTTTTCGGCATATTGTGCCGTGATTTCCCGATACCGTTTGCTCAGAGACAGGCTGTTTTTTTGCAGTTCATCAAACGGCTGGGCGATAATCTCCGCAACGATAGCAGCATATTGCTTCCATTTCCATGCATCTTCAATATCGCTTGGAACCGTAAAAGAACCATGGATGCCGACGCGATCACGAATGGCATCCGCCCATTGCGGGGCAACCGGCTGCAATCGCTTTAAGTACATATTTCGTGTCTTTTGCGATGCATACTTGGCGGAGGTGGACTCCAGCACAGCAAAAGCGTCACGGTATGCAGCGGGATTTCCTTGCCGGATGGCAGAAACAGCCTGCTGACAAAGCTCGGAAGAAAGACGTGTGCCGATTTGCAGGGTCTGTACCGTTCGTGCACAGTCCGCAGAAACGGTATGGACGATGGCGGCAGCATCACAGGCTCTGCACAGCAAAGGAAGGGTGTGATGAATCGCATGCAGCACTTTTTTCGTCGCAGTGATATCCGAGTCCATCGCACTTTGTTCAAACAGAACTTCGGAAGGAATGTGCAATGCATCAATATTTTGTATCAGCTGTGCATGTTCTGTGCGATACCAATCCAGATATTTTTGGATGATAGGAACGTGATTTTGTGCAATACGTTCCGGCTCATACGGATCCAAGTCAAAGAACGCACAAACACCATGCCGTCCCATGAGGTCATCCCAATATGCCGCGCACTGTTTGCGCATCTCATCTACTTCGAGCCATGTGAGCGCAAAAGCGCAGTCATCCGCACAGGACGGCTTGTTCCCATTGATCGAAACACCGGTCAATGCGACTTCCAGCGACTTGTTGAATAACAGATCAAGCTTGCCGATTTTTCCCTTTTGTTCGTATTTGTTTTTTAATTGCTGCAAAGCGGGAATCAGCACCTGTCTGTCCGCCGAAATTTGAATGGTCTTTCCAAACTGCTGTTCCGCCAAAGCCTCGGAGGCCTCACAGGTTTTGGTAATCTGCTCTATCAGCCGCAGCCAGTTTTTGCGGAATGAACTGCCTTTGTTTCCGTCAGACGCCGCATATATCATCCACGGTTCCAATGTGTCAGCATTTTTGGAAAAATCGGACAGATTGGAGAGATAGGACAGAGATGTATACGGAATTTGAACGTCCGTGCCGAAAATTTGTGCGTCAATCTGTTGCTCTGACGCATCTATAGACCAGCCTGTTTCGTCCATTACCTGCTGCAGCTGTTTTTTTGCTTCGGTCATCTGTGTGTATGCCTGTTCAAACGCAGAAGGCGAAAGCAGCTGCTCCGGATTGGGCAAATCATATTGAAGCTCCGATTCATCTTCCGGACTGATTACCTCATTGCTGCGATACAGTTCTGTCAATTCTGCAAAGCTGAGCGGAAGGGGTTCATACGGATGAACGGTTCCGGGAATATAAGAAAGGTCTTCGCTGTGTTCCTGTACAAATGCAGCCGCCTGTGTAGGCGAGACACTCTCTCCGTTGTATGTGATGCAGTCGCACTCCTGATGAATCATTGCGAACAGCTTTTTTCTTGTTTCAGCAAGTTCCTGAATCACCTGCTGCCGTTCCAATCCAAGCTGTTCCATCTCTTTTTTCACTTCATAGGATGTATGATTGGACATATAATCCGTGATGCCGTCAATGGAGCGCTGCATATCCTCATGAGAATCATTGAGCATAGACACACAGAGATTTTGCAGACCGGATGCGACCTTTTCTTTTAGGACACCCAAAGCCTTTGGTGTATGACTGGTCACGAGAACACTTTTTCCCTGTGCAAGAAAATGTCCCAGCAAATTGGCAATGGTATGTGTTTTGCCGGTTCCCGGAGGGCCTTGCACCAGGACGGCATTGTACTGTTCGATGCGGCGCGCAATTTCAAGCTGTTCCCGATTGGCTTCTTTAGACAGTAAAATATCAACACTCTCTCCGCCGACAGAAGCGAGCTGTTCCTGAACGGATAATTCAGCGGTATCTTCCGGCACATCAATTTTGCCGCCGCATACAATATCGCGGATCGGCGCAGGAACGTCTCCGGTTTCTTCTACTGTTTCAATAATTTGCTCGATGGCTTTTCCTGTGCCATCCATCCGTTTGCGCAGAATGTAGCAAGGATTGCGGTACAGCAGCAGCCGATAGTGTGTATCCCAATTTTTCGATACGGCATCCTCTGCGTATAAGCTGCTGGACGAGAGCTGATGGATGAGACTCTTAAAAAATGCCGGCGTCTCTATGCGGTCGAGCGGATGATAGTCATTTTCCGTCAACTGCTCTCGCAAACGATTGATAGATCGCAAATCAATATCAGGTATTACCTGAAAGATTTCGGTATATATCTGAGAATCCGCATCCGAGTCCTCGATATAGATTGTATTTTCCGCTGCATCCAATCGAATTTGAACGCGCCGCGTCAGTACCGGATGGTGCACATCCGGATTCTGGCTGTCGCGGATAAATCCGTCGGCAACAATAAATTCTAACGTTTCCGATTCTCGGTGCAGTGCTGTAATGACATGATACAAGTCAGAGAACAAATCTCTCGTTTTGGCGTGAAGTCTTTGTTCTTGTGCCCAAACATCGCGTTGTTCGCGCCAGCTTTGGTACGCAGCGACGCGTTCGGCGTCATCTTCGAAATATTCTTTGCCTTCCTCTTCCTCTTCTTCATCCTCTGCATCAGACAACGGCAAAAACGCATGCACACTGACCGGATTTTGATAAAAATCCCAGCCATCCAACAGCCAGCGTTCCGCAAAAACAGCGTCCGGGCTGGGACACGGCTGAAACTCCGGTTTATGGACAGACAGCAAGATGGAAGATGCTTCCTCCGCGTCTTCTGCTTCTGTTCTGTCACGAAAGTAGGTATGGATATTTTCAGGATCATCCGGAAATCTGTGGATAGACAGGCAGGTGTCATACTCCGCAGCATTTACAATGATAGTTTGTTTCAATTTGTTGAGTTCCCGAATAAATTGGTATAAAGCAACTGCTTTTCCGGTTGCTTCGTTCTTGTTTGCAGTCACACATTCACCCCATATTCTATATCTGTTTTGACAATATATATATTATAACACCGCCGGCTGTATACAGCAACATGCATAACAGCTGTTATGACGAAAAGTTTCATCTGAGCAATTATATCGCGTACAAAATCGGACGCAATGAACGCGAGTGTGAAAAGCCATTTTGTGATATAGCTCTCCCACCAACTGAGTGGGAACGGATATCCCTTTTTATGAAGCATCATGACACAGTACCTCCTCCAATTTCTGCGACAAACGGTTGATTTCAGCAGTCAGGCATTCTTCCTGCGCTGCATACTGTTCGATCTCTGCCTCTGCCGCGTCTTCTGCTCTGATGATATCGTAGTGATGTGTTCTCGCCTGAGCATGGACGCTGCTGAGAGCAAGACGCCATGCCTGCTCAGCGAGCTGTAAGGCTTTACGGTGTCCCAGCCTTTTATGCAGGGACACAAAATAAATCCCCCAACAGGTGTGGCCTGTTGGGGGATTTATCTGCCCGTCAGAAAAAGACATTTCAGGAAAAAAACAGACAATCTCTGTGGTATAACAAAGATACGGGGAGAGCTTTCGCAGCCATCCACAGTCAGTTCTCATCGAGACAGTTAGGAGGAATTTTCCATGAAAAAGAATGCCATGCATGTCTACACCATTCCGACCTGTGACATTGTGCAGGAGCTGCACAGTACCTATTATCAGCTGAGCGATCAGTTTGAGCTGGACGGCAAGACCTTCGTCTCTCTGGTTGCGAACGACGATCCGCGCACCGTTTTTGTCTTGGAAAAGCTGTCTGCACCGGATACCTATAGGCAGGTAGACGGTGAGGACTTTGCCCACGTTTGCTGTGCAGTCACGGAGCGATTGCAAAATCAGCGATAAGCCGCTTGTTCTCGCTTGATGGCTCTCCCCAGCCCAATCTCCCATGCTGGAACACAAAGATCTCAGTATAAAGCAAAAGGCGTCGCTTCTTCGAGTGACGCCTTTTGCACCTAGTCTATCCTGAAATTCTTGTTGTATCATCCAGGCGCACCGTGGTAATCTTCTTGTCTAAGTTCAACGCAAGATTTATTTCAGCTTTTACATGTCGGGACTCAGATGCATTTTTCTCTGCCAGTATATGGCATTTTCCCCTCGGATGATTTCTGCCGTTTTTCAACTCTGGAATAAAGTACAAAATCATCAGGAACATAGTGGTATTTCTAAACATATTCAAATCCACGATCTAAAAAATACTGTCGGCTTTTCTTTCCCATTTCCACTGTCGAACCATATAGAATCACAAGCATTTTAACTTCCCCTAATATTCTTTGCTGTACTATTCTCGAGTGATAAACATTCGATGTGACACGATATCCCAAATCGATCGAAACATACGCCGTTTTTCTTCTTCTTGTACCATCGGATAATTTTCTTCTATTACCTGTTTCAAAAATGGCTGCGTCAATAATTTCTTCAAGGAATATTCAAATAGATTTAATTCTTTCGCATAAAATCGCTGCGCGGCATGTACATCTTTCTGATCGTCTGCGTCCATATCCAAAATCATCTTTGCCGTATGATAAGAGGTAACAATCGTTGTTGGATAGTCTATGATATGCAGTTCCTTTCCGATCACTTGATAATGAAACCACGCCGGTCGGCTTCGTGCAGACGGTACACACGCACATGCAAGCAATTGCTGTTTGTGTCGTGCATTCTCCACTGTATGCTTCTGATAAGTCTTTGGCAGCACAATATGCATATAAATATATTCGGTAGAATATATCTTTTTCCCTTGCTCAGTATCTATTCCGTTTGAAATATTTTCTAATGTCCGAAAAACAAAATTTGTAACATAACCGCAGGCAAGGCTGGAGGATGCACCGATAATAACTGGACTTAATTCTTTTCCGGTTTCCTGAATATACATATCAATCTCCTGTGACGCCGATTCCATCATCTGCAAATATACAAGAACGTCCCGTATTGCGGGCAAATAACTGTCTTTTATTTGTTTTTGGTACAGTATACGTTTAATGGCAAGCTGTCCATGAACCCCCAATAAATCATCTGGCATACGGACTTGTGTATCAGTTACCAGAATGGTACGTGGCAGTCCCAATGCCATTACACACAATCCGATTTCAAATAATACATTATCCCGCATAACTGCAGCGAGTTCCACACCCTGCTCCCGACAGATAGAAATCTTGTCATGTCCTTCACAAATTAAAATAGCATAATCAAATGTTGGAATTTTTTTCATCAGCGTTGGAAGTAACGCAATGTTATGTGGATCCTTTGCCCCTTCAAACAAATCACGCCAATAGCTACACACATATCCTCGTTGCTGCAATGCCTTTATCAAAGCAGCTAGCATTCCCTTTTTTTCTGTGATACCGGAAGAAAATAACACAATGTTTCTGTTCTCCATGTACATTCCTTTCCGCGTCAATCTGTCTAGATCTTCTCATTCAGACAATTATGATTATTATTTTTTCAATAGTTCCCCCATGAGTTGTAGCATTTATATTTCAGGTATATCTGCATGGCTTGCTTTATTCCATATATATTCAAATTCTTCTTCATATAACTTATACTCATCACGTTCAGAATCAAATATATACTGAAAATCCTTTTCCGGCGCATAATTGCCATACGTATAGAAGGACACCTTTGCTGTACCGCTCTTTTCTCCTTTTACACAATAGTATCTGTGCATCATAGGAATATCTGCTATTCTGACTTGAATAGAATTCGGATATAATTGTGCCTTTTCCATCCAGTCTTTACACGATTGACTATATCCATAGTACTTCTTTAACGGTTGTCTCATGTAAATGGATAATGACTCGACGGTTTTTGCATCATTGATGATAACTCTTACAGTAATGTTTTCTTTCATTGCATACAGTAATATATCTACCAATTCAGACTTATGATGCCATTCACTCCCTGCGCGAAACAACATATCGATTTCTAAAACTGTTCCAAGTTTTTTTAAGGCAGAACAGATAAACGCAGCTGTGCTACTATCCAACGGTTCCGGTTTCTTATTCCATAAGTAGTCAAATTCATATCGATACAATTTGAAGAAGTCAGATTCTCTATAAAATATTGATTGATAGTTTTTATCCGGTATCGAGTTAGCGTATGTATAATATTTAACGTTAATTGTATCTTGTTTTGAATTTTTCATATGCAAGGAATAATAACGATGCAAAAGCGGTATATCTACTATATGAATCTCAACATTATCTGGATATTCTTTTTCAAATGCCCTCCATTTCGCTATGCATTCTTTAAAACTCATATAGGTTTTTCGTTTGTGCCTCATATATTGAGCAATTTTATCAGCCACATCTGGCGGATTCAGCAAGATTCTTATATAGACTCCGGCCTCAACGAAATCATAAAGCAAGTCTGTTTTTTCGATACCAGTGAACCATTCTGCTCCGCCATGAAACGCCATATCTATAGATTCAATATTTTTTACGTCCTTAAGTGCTTTTCCAAAGTACTCCTCAGTTGTTATCGAATCTGAAAAATTCTGAATGCTTTCACTATTTATATTTTTATCCTCTATATTACTCATAAAACTGATCAGTCTATCAATCATTGCACTCAAATATGCTTGCGTTGACTCTACAGCATTATAATTTTCCAGCGTGCACAACTCGTCTGGCATTTCTCTGTGTTTATCTTTGGGCCACTCAAATCCATCGCACAAAATGGGAATGATCGTTTTCTTTTTCTCAATTGCTTCAAGTATTTCTTTCCGAACCCAGTCATTGGAAGAAATACATCCATCCAGAGCCCCTTTAGATAAAATAAGAATAAAATTGTTACTGTTATCAATGGCTTCGTACAGTTTCTCATTAAATTTTCCAGACCGCAGTTCTTCAAGATCTAAAAATGATGTAATTCCCTTTTCGGCTAATCTGTCATGAATCACTTGTGCCATCAAAAATCCATTATCACGTCGATAACTGATAAATGCATCGTACCTCATATTTTTCCCCTTCCAAAAGAGCAAGCCCTCGCAGGCTTGCTCTTCTTGTCTCACAGCTCCCCATATTTTTCCTTATACCGCTTCAGCTGCTCCATCGCATTCACGAGATAGTCCGAGGCGGCCTTCTGGTCTCCCCACAGCTGTTCCGGAATCACTCGCTGCAATGCCTGCTTGGTCGGCGCTTTGAATACGGTCTTTGGTTTGGCGTCCGTAAACAGAAACGCGATGTCGTCCTCCGTCAGCACGTTGCTCTGCGCATCTTCCGCCGCAGCGATGCGAATATCATACGCCGCCTTGAGGGCACGCAGGGCGGCAGTCGTCAGCTTTTTCTTGCAATAGCTTGCCAGCTGCCAGCCTTCCTGTTCGCTTGCCTGCTTGAGCTTTTCTATTAAAGCGCGCTGGGTTTCCTTGTTCATGCGCGTCAGCGTCTGCGACGCCGTGCTCACAGGAATGCTTCCGCTGTCTGCCAAGTCAATAATTTCGGGAATGGCAATTTCTGGGATAAACTGCCGTGCACACTTGATAAAGGACGGCGAGGTTTGATTTTGCTGTGCCAGCTCGGTCAGCGTGTCTGTTCCCTGTGCCGCCGCCTTTCCCTGATGCTTTTCCGCTTGGAACTGCATTTCAAACGCCATGCCCAATTCCGAGATCAACAATTGGTCTCTGCGGTGTACATTGGTCAAAACATAGGTCAAATCGCCCAGTGCAAAGGTGTTTGCCTTTACAGCTTGTAAGTCCAAAACCGTGGCGTTTAACGTGTTGCGTTCGGGATGTTTTTGCTGTACCAATCGTGCGGCGCGCGTGCGCTGCTTGCCGGACAGCACCTCATACATGCCCGGCTGCTGCTCGGACGGAAACACGATGATGTTTTCTACCTGTCCGTCCCGCTCTAAGCTGTTTGCCAGCTGCTCCAGCTTTTCCTGTGCGTAGTCATGGAAAATGGGATTGCCGTTCACATTTTCCCGATGGTACGGAATCAGCTTGTCCAGCGGAATGCTGTGCGTCGAACGATTGCGCTGATCCTGAATGCGCTGTGCTGTGCCGCCTGTCGGAATAATCGGTCTGCCGCCTCGTGCCATGTCACTTCACCGCCTTTACCAGTGCATCGGCAAATGCCGCATAGTCTTTGAGCGCATTGTTTTTGCGATGCATCTGAAATACATTGGTGTGCATGGCTTCCGCCTCGCCGAACAAACCTTCCGCCAATCGAATCCATTCCGGAAATACCTGACAGCCCATCTGCTGGGCAATGGTTTCCAGTTCGCCGGCAATCGCCTTGCAGGCGAGCACCCGCTTGTTGGACATGGTAATCAGGAAGCCCAAGATGCGCAGCTTCGGATTGGTGTTCTGCACATAATACACGGTATCAAAAAATGTCGGGATGCCGCGGATGCTCTGTGCTGTTGCCTTGGTCGGAATGACAATATCATCCGATGCTTCCAGCGCAGCTGTTTGCAACCAGCCGAGATTTGGCGGCGTGTCAATCAAAATAAAATCATACTGCCCGCGCACCTCGTCCACAATCTCTTTGATGGCAGAGGTGCCGAGACCCAAGCGGTCCATGTCATAGAGCAGGAACGAAGCGGTAATCAAATCTCCGGACGGCGTATGTACAATGCTGTCCGGCACGCTGAGATTCTCATCCATGATGAGATGATACAGCGAAGCCTCTCTCCCCTCTTCCTGCTTCTCAAAATCAGAAACCATGTAGGAAGAAGCCGTTGCCTGCGGGTCGGTGTCTATCACCAGCACGGTATAGCCACGGCCAAGGAGACAGCCGGCAGTTGCGACAACCGACGTCGATTTTCCCACGCCGCCTTTCTGATTGGAAAACGCGATCACAGAACAGCTCATTTTCCCACTTCCTTTTCTTCTATTGCATCCATGCGTTCTTTCACGATCATACGAATGTAGCTCGCAACAGGTAAGCCTTTTTTCTCCGCTTCCCGTTCAATTTTGCTATATAATGCAGCCGGCCAGCGCACGGTTGTCATCTTTGTATTGCCTGCCATAAAAATCACCCCTTTATGCATCTATTATATGCCGTTTGTCATCTGTCCGTCAAGCAATACAAGCAAAAAGATTTCAATGAAATTCAAAAGAATCCGACAGCCGGTAGCATTCGTCATACTTATTTCCGTAATTTCGAAAATGGATATTACGGAAATCGAAATTACGAACTTGCGTATATATATAATACTATTTAGATATAAGACTAAGAGATATTATATTATTATTTATAAAAGACAGAGCAATGCAGGCAAGTGAAGGTGAGGTAAGGTGAGATTAAATGAGACAAGGCGAAAAAGTCTTGACAAGTTGTCGGACATCCGCTATAATAACGGTATACATAGTTACATTTGAATATTCTTTTTTTCTTTTCTTATTTTCTTATCTTATCTCGTTTTTTTATCTTCTGCACAATCATTGTGTCTGCAAAAGCATACAGAGTATATATCATATACATCATGTCCCCTGATAGAGATGTATCCTTTTTGTATTGTAAGATTGTATGGAAGTGTTGTTGAAGGATAACAGCACTTTTTTTGTGCAGAAATTACGATACGGAGGTGTCATCATGGGTGTAGCAGTTAATTTAACCATCAATCGAACAGAATATCAAACCGGTTTTACCAAGGTTCCGAACAGCTTAATTCATTCGCAAAAGATTTCTATGAAGGCGAAAATGCTGATGACCTACTTGATTGGTCAGCGCGACAGCTCTTTTACGCCTGTTTCGGAAAATGATCGGTGGACAATGACATTAAAAGGCCTGTCTCATGTGTTCAAAGAATCTATCGGCTGCATCAAGCGCTGTATGGATGAGCTCATGCGAGAGGGCTTTGTTGTACGCGTAGACGTGTTAAGCAAGCGAAATTTGCGCATTCGCAGCGAATATGTGGTCTTTGAGGAGCCGATTGCAGATGTTGACGGCAAACCGCGCCATATTCGGGAAGAAGAATTAAATAAGGGCGTAACTCTACTTTCTGTTGCCAATCCGAACGGAAATGTATCCGATGCACAGAGCAAGGAGCTGGAAAAAGACGCTTGCAGAGAAGTTGTCAAGGAAATAATTGAAGAGGATACGCTCCGTGAAGATTTCTCTCCGGAAGAGGCGGAGGAAGTGACGGATGCTATCTGTGATGCAATCTGCGACGACAAGACCATCTATATTGACGGGGATTCTGTCACGCCGGAGGCGTGCAAGGAAGCCCTGTTTAAGCTGTCCCGTCAGGATGTCACGAAGATTTTGGATACGGTTCGACTGCGAAAAGACATTCGAAATCGCAAGCATTACGTCCTTGCCATGCTGTATCGGGCTGGTGTACATAAAAACTTTTCTACCGGAGAACGCTATGCAGCTATGGATGAGATGCAGCTGCTGCTTTTGTGTAGGTAACAACTAACATTCTGTCTGCCGGTGTTGGGTTCTTTTTGTCGGTAATTCTGCTGATTACTCTTTCAACAAGTACTGCTGTTTTACCTGAACCTGCTGAGGCAGAAACAAGAATAGAACCGTTAGTTGAATGTATAGCATTTTGCTGATTTTGTGTCCAATTAGGCATTTTCTTCTTCCTCCTCTTGTAGCATTTTCATTACTTCTTTTCTGGATAACTTTGCAATATTTCTGCAATTTTTACCGTCCTCATATCCACAAATTGAAAGGTAAGGACAGTATTTACAAGCATCATAATTATCACTTGCAGAAGTAAAATCTTTGGTTGGGTTGTATTCAATATTGCCCTTATGAAGTGTCTTTGCCATTTCTGTTAAGGTGTCATCAATGTTCTTGAAAATCTTGCCAAGTTCTTTTGCGAAGTTGGTTACAATAATTGTGAAAGTGTTTTCACTGTTAGGATTACCAAAATCTATGCTTAAATTTGTTCCATTTTCTTTTATGTCTTTTAATAGCGAAATTGTCATAGATGTATAGTTTTCTTTAATTTCGTTATTGGTTATATTGTTATCTTCATAAATTGTTCTAGCACC
>OQVL01000792.1_pt1 | contig 17760 bp, 28 predicted proteins | sample 1691501 | NCBI WGS metagenome assembly OQVL01 (sample SAMN03418253, study PRJEB22391) | human gut metagenome | biome: human-gut; feature: organic feature; material: feces | host: Homo sapiens | place: Tanzania | collected 2013-01 | reverse complement strand
TTCACATTTTTGCCATCTTGTTGTAATTCCATTACAGAATAGGTATCTAAACAACAAACTTTTGGTTTCACATTTTTGCCATCTTGTTGTAATTCCATTACAGAATAGGTATCTAAACAACAAACTTTTGGTTTCACATTTTTGCCATCTTGTTGTAATTCCATTACAGAATAGGTATCTAAACAACGGCGGAGCAAAAAATAAACAAGGTAAAGGAGTTGTAATTCCATTACAGAATAGGTATCTAAACAACAGGCTTCCTCTAACTTACTATCTTTGAAAGACTTATAGCATCTTCACGGTTCAAAATTTTACTGAACCCCTCATAGAAAAGGCGGTTCTCATCATAAATTTCTATTTCTGTCACATACGCGATTCCGCCGTCGAGAATTGTAGCCGTGCCCATGTTCTCGGAAAGGCATTCAATCATTTCATCGGTAACGGGGCAATAGATGTCACCGCTAACATACATTGTCGGTGCGATTCCCCTTGAATAAAGAAGAGGAGTTTTGCTTTTATATGAACTATTTGTGCTTTTTGGGGACTCTCTCGAAATTATACCGTCAGACCAAGTACAGCCGAATAGCACATAAGACCATGGCCCATTGATTGCATTGGTAGTATATTTCTCGTCAAAGAAAGCCTTTACCTTGTTTTCGAAATCTTCCGTGTGCCAATATTCCGAAAGTCTGTAAACAGCCTCTCTGAATGTTAGTTCCCTTACATTTTCAACATCAATGATTTCTGAAATGAACGACAAGAGACTTTCCTTGTTTATAGGATTGTCGTTAGAGAATGTCTGGTCAAAAGCATACCAGTCATAGTTGCCTCCGGCTATATATGTTGTCCCGTCAAACAGTTCAAACTCCTGTGTCTTTTTTGAATGGGAATTCGGCACGTGAGCCTTATTGACGTTCATGCATTCGGTAAACATCGGTCTTCCCTTTTCGTCGGTTCTTTCGGCATCATATCTTACAAACGCATTGCCTGCAAGCTCTTCGAAAAGAGGGTTCTTGCCGATGTCATTTGGCTTCAATGTAGGGACGGGAATGTCACCTGTAAGTGCCCTCATCACATTGGCCACGATATTGACGGTGATGGGATTGCCAAAATTTTCAGCTCCTATTTCCTGATGGACATATTTCCCTTTTTCAGCGGAAAACACCCAGTTCTTAGGTGTTTTCCTGCATTGTGGGAACAGTCTTGCATTTTCAAAGCGTAAATGAACCATCTTCATTTGTTACCTCCTCTGTTTTCGTTTCTGTCTTCTTATTACCATTTTTCTTCTTCGCTTTCTTGGCCTCTTTCTTTTTTGTTTCGAGGGCCACAAGGTCATCCATTGCAGCTTTCGCATCATTGTCGCATTCCTCATAGAAATCATAAATGTTGAGGCTCTCTACGAATTCTCCGATTTCCGCCTCTGAGGAAAGACTAACCCATCCGTCATTGTTTTCGAATGTATCCTTGAGCCCGTCATATACAGGCTTTACGGAAATTTCTGACACTCTTGCAAATGAACCGCTTCTTGTGATATTTACGGACAGCAGTCTCTTGAAAAATTCAGCAAGAAGATATTTTCTGAAATCAGCGCTGAAATGGAGACCGTATTCTCCGATGTGCTTGGTGAATGCGTTTGCTGTTGCAGTATAGATGCCGAGGGAATAAGGAACCTTTCCGTATCTCTGTCTGAACGCGGTATTGAGCATTCCGTTCTCCGTCTCGACCCATGGTGATTTTACAGCTCTTCTCTCGAAGAAATCGTCGCAGGAAAGGAACTCCAACTGTTTCAGATTGACAAAGCCCTTGGTTTCATATTTTGTTTTTCCTGTGTTCTCCGTATAGAACAGTGAAGTGTCACTCTTGTCGCCTGACACTGAGCCTACTTCAGGAGTAATGACCGCACCTGATGCCTCGATTGCTGCTCCGATGGTGACAGGACTCTTTGCTTTGATTGTCTCCTTGTCACCAGCAAACATATAACCGCGCAGAAGTGCTGCAGGAGAGGAGATGAAGGATGAAAGGAAGGCATCGTTTCGCATGATACGTCCGTTTGTGACATCATAGTCCTTCTCAAAGATTGCATGGCGCAGGCATTCTGAGGAAATCTTCAGTGTTCTCTTGTAGAGCGGCGCACCGTTTTCATCGGTGCCTACCTGTCTGTATTCGCTCTTGGCAACCTTGATGTTGTCGTTGTTATACGGGGCCTTTGCTGCAGGATTGCCATAACTTTTGACATTCCAACGGGCATCTGAGCCATCAAAATTAACTGTTCCAATTCCGTCCATCTTAACCTTGAAGAGGAGGTTCTTTACTGTCTTTACAGATTCCATGATATTTATGTTTTTTAAATTAAAATCAAATTTTTCCATAATTTCTTTTGTTGTTTTCCAACAATGCAAAGTTAGTGAAATTTTTTAAATATACAAAATTAAATTGTTTTTTGTTGATCAGTCATTAACTGAAACTGTGCCGAATCCGCATCCTGTAGATGATCCCATTCCCATATTGTACAGGGCTTCTCTTGCCTGTCTGTGTCCCTTCACGATGAACATCGCTTTGGTAGCGAAGTTGTGGATACCATTGTACTGCATATCGATCACCTGTGCATTTTCCTTATGGAACATCTCGATGGACAACGTATCTGCTTTGGTCTTATCCATGCCGTTGGCCACAAGCTTTTCGATGCTTCTTTCCCTCAGGAGAGACAGGAATTTGTCATCCCTGATTGTTATTTTCTTGTGATTGCTTTTGAGAAGGATTGGTGAAACTGTCCTGACGATATCATAGTCGCTGTGGATGTGGAAATCCTTGGACATTTCAAAATTCTTATATGCCAAGTCTCCTACGGCTACGGAGCTATTCATGTTGAAAAGGGCCATTGCGACCTTTGACATGAGTTCATCGGAATTGGTTGTGAAATACACATATCCTCCATTGGGGAATTTTTCGCCTTCCGTTGTCCTGATGCCGCCGAGCATTGGTGAGAGGCTATAATATGACACCTCATTATGCTTGACATTGTTTCTGCCCATGACATTGTTTTCAAACCATCCTTTCACCTGATGCAGGGAGTTTTTCTTGTATTCGGTATTGGAACCGTTAAAATTAATTTTGATACGCATAACGTCTAAAATTTTTCTTACAGTGCAAAGATAGCAAAAAGATTTTAATATACAAAAAAATCCTCATAGATCTTTTTATTAATTCGGTAAGAAGTCTCACTCCTTTAGTGGGGGGGAGTAGTTGACTGCAAATGTAATAAAAAATAAAGTAGCCTCCTTTTTTCAGTTAGGTTAATGCATTGATTTTTAGCACTATAAAATTTGCTCGCCTTATTGATGAGGTGAGCAAACTATGAATTTTTGAACATCAATTACTAATGTTTCTGCACCATCAAATACTAACAATCCCACAAAAAATCCTCATAGATCATTTTGTCTATGAGGAAATTATCTTCTACCACCTGTTGATATTCAATGCTCTGATCTGACTGTATAGGCTCCAAGCTTTCATCCGTCTGGCTTCGTTGGCTATCACATTTCGAATCAGCTTATTCTTATCGTAAAGTTTCTGCAGTTTCAGTGGGATAAACCTATGAGCATTGCGCATATTGACATATTTCAGCTCTTTCTTTTCATAAGTGCGAGCTTCAGGGTTATATGCAACCTTATATGTGGGGTCTGTCCCATCGACAATATCAATCAACTTCACACATAATCGCAGGTCTCTTATGATTCTACAGCATTCCAAGAAAGGTTTGTCAATATTTCCTGCAAGACGTTCATACCGGTCTGCCATCTTGGAAAGCTTATATTTCTCCAACATCAATAGGGAATCATACGCATCGTCATAATCGTTCCATCCGAGTTTTATAAAGTCACAGAGTTTCTTGATTCTGTACTTTATTCTATAGATAATTGTTTTAAACATACTCATCATTATTTATTTTGTTATTGAAAACAATACCATTATTGTTTATTAGAGGATATCCTTTTTCTTATTGAAAACAATACCATTATTGTTTATTGAAGGATATTCTTTTTGTCCAATAAAAATATTGTTGTCCATATCAGAACTCTTTCTTACACGGGCAGTAGCGTTATCGTCTCCCCATGTCGAATCTATTGGTGTTAATGGTGATTGCCGCCATGTGGATATCGGCGAAGTATAATTGTCAATTTTCAGAACCTTCTTGAGATATTCTACAGTATCAAGCATCTTGCGGATATTGTCATTCGTAGGGTTACACCATGCATTGTCAGCTAAAGTCTTGATTTCCTCAAGAATAAGTTCTCTAACTTTTTCTTCAATAATTTTTGTCTCCATAATTCCTATATTTTTAGTGATTGATTTATTACTATGATTTCATGACAGCCTCACAAGCCATCTTCTTGACATCATTATAGTCCTCCTCGGTTATTTCTTCATAATGTGAGGAAATGTGGTTTAATGCATCCTCAAGGCTATACCCAAGAACGACTTCAGTTTTTGTTGTAAATTGTACGCGCGAGTCGTCTGATATATCGTCATGGGTGCAGAATATGCCATCCACTGATAGTGAGAACCTTTCACGCTCAGAAAATATTTCTCTTGTTTTATACACCTCCGCAATAACATTTCTGTTCTTTCCTTTCATTTTAAAATATTTTGGCATGGCGCTCTTAAGCGCACCGACATTGACAATATCAATTACCGACTGTATATCCTTTAAGCACTTTTCCCTGCTAGCCAATTCCTGATCATACAGCTTAATTTGGCGTGTCTTCTCAAAGTTAATCTTGTTTATTTCCTCTCGAACTTTTTCGAGTTCCTCTTCAAACTTTTTAAGTTGTTCTGATTTTACTGTTTCCATAATTCCTATATTTTTACCGTTTGGCTTCTGTCATTGATTTCAGGATAAACTCGCGGACCATCTTTCCGACTTCATTATATTCTTCCTCGGTTATTTCCTCATAGTATGAGGAAATATGGTTCACTGCTTCATTAAGGTTAGACCCAAGAATAATTACCTTATTCGCCCTGAAAATGGCATCTGACTGGTTGGTTTTTGTATTGCGGTAATAGAACAGCGCATTCGCCAAGAGTTTGAAAGTCCCACGGTCGGGGAACATCTTATTTGTCCTAAACACTTCTACGCTGTCTAGTGTTCCTTTCGCCTTGAAATATTTTGGGATGGCATTTTCAAGTGTCTCGATATTGATAATATCAATCACCGATTGGATATCTTTCAATTTCTTTACCTTGCTGTTATATTCCAAGTTGTATAATTTGTCTTGGGTTTCCTCCTCATGGTTGATATTGTCTATTTCTTCTTGCGTTTTTTTAAGCTCCTCTTCAAGTTCGTTTAGCCGTTTTAATTTTACCGTTCCCATAATTCCTATATGCCTTTCATAATTGCTTCCGCTACTTTCTTTCTGCATTCATTGTATTCCTCTTCGGTTATTTCAACATAATCCGAGCTAAGCATCTTATAGGCTTCTTCAATGGTGGAGCCAAGAAAAAACTTTATGTATTTTCTATAGACTGTGCGGTCTTCGTGCGAAATACTATTGGTCATATTGAATATTTCATCCACCTTTAGTGCAAATCCATCACTATCTACATTTAATTCAATTACTTTGTATGCTTTTATATTAATATCTTTGCCTTTATTAATAGATTTGAGATATTTCGGAATAGCATCTTTTAATGCTTTGGCTTCCAATTCTTTGATTTTCTTTTGAATATCCGCTATTTCATCTTCCTTTGCGTCATATTTTCCTCTAAATTGTCTATTTTTTTCATTCCATTCGTCATCAATTTTTTCCTTTTCGTTTTCGGCTTTTATTAAAGCCTTTTCAAGATATACGAGTTCTTTAGATTTTTTATTTTTCATAATCTTACATATTTTTTGAAATCATTTCAATAGCCTTCTTTTTGTATCCGTTGTATTCCGCCTCTGTTATTTCTTTATATTGTTCCTGAAAATTCTTGTAGGCTTCTCCAGGAGTCAATCCTTTTATCCAACTGGAACACTCTGTCTCATAAAATGCAGCAGTACGCGGGTCTTCTTCCGAGAGAAAAATAGTAATGTGTTCACTTATGATTTCAAAATTACTTACATCTGGAATCCAATCAGTGACCCTGAAGGCAATCATTTGACCTTCAATATCCGGTCCCTTATAACACTTACCTATCAGTGTGCTTAATATATTTTCTTGGTCAGGCTTGTTGCCAATGGCTCCTAAGCGTTTCCTGATGATGGCTTTTTTGCTCTCAAGTTTTTGAAGCCGATCTCTTAAAACATTTTTCTTATATTCATCCATAGTCTTTAATTTTTTCCTACTGCAAATATATAAAAAAATCCCGAAAGTGCAAAAACTTTCAGGAAATCATCAAACAAATTTAGACTATAGATCAGCCATAATATTCTTGGTAGCAAGGTCTTTATATTTTTGGAACTCTTCTTTAGAAATTTCCGTGTATTCACTTTCAAGGTTTGCAATTGTCTTTGTTATGGATTCATCCTCTTCAGCCCTCAAATAGATTTGGGTGTTTTTTTCAATGTTAAATATTTCGTTATTCAAATCAAGCCAAAAATAATCCCCACGTATAATCCATCCAAGGTAAGCCCTTACGAATTTTTTTAGTTTGAATATTCTTGCATCGTTTTCTTTGGAACCTTTTTCCAAAAAATATCTTCCCGCATATTTCTTATTGGCAGCGGCGGAGAGGTTATCCTCTTCAAAATCAATAGATTCCATCAACACTTTTATTTTCTTTTCCCTGTCCGCAATTTCTTCTCGATAAGTCTTTATATGCTTGCGGATATTTTCAATTACAGTATCATTAATTTCCATATTCAATTTATTTTTTTAATTTTCGGTTCGATATATTTTCATACAATAAGTTTTTCTATTAGGTGTAAAAAAACTCCCACGCCCAATCAAACCCCCTCTGAGATAAGAGTTGTCCCTTGGCGTTGATAAAATTCCACTTTCCGTTTAGTTTAACCTGTGCAAATCCTTCTTTTTCGTTAAAGTCTCCTATCCAATCAAACCACAGATTAGATACAAATTGCCCCTCGGTATTAATGAGGTTCCACTTATCATTTAGTTTAACTATGGCAAAACCCTTGGGTTGAAAAGCCATTGCTTCATTAAACCATTGCTGAGATAAGATTTGCCCTGAGGGGTTGATGAAATTAAACTTCCCATTTAGTTTAACTATAGCAAAACCCTCATAAAAAATCCACGCACCATCAAACCACTGCTTCGACAAGAGCTGTCCTTCCGTATCGATAAAGTTCCACTTCCCGTCCAACTCAACGATAGCAAACCCCTCGTGAAAATTTTGTACTCCATCAAACCATTGATTAGATATGAGTTGCCCGTCAGTATTAATAACATTATCCTGTCCGTTTAGCCCAACCTTTGCGAGTCCCTCATTAAAATTCCCTACCCAATCAAACCACTGCGTAGACAAGATTTGCCCCTCGGCATTGATGAAATTCCACTTATCGTCCAACTTAACTTTAGTAAATAGTCCTATTTCATTCCCCTCAATGCATTCGAGGGGGTTTGTCCTTCTTTGTAAATTATTCTTGCCATGTCCTTAATAAGTTTACACAATGAGACTTCAAACTATCTTTTGATTTTCGGTTCAACGTAATTCCACACAAGGTCAACAATAAGATCTATATTAGGCTCAAGTTGGCTATATACGTCAACCTTATGAGGCCTTGAATCTTCGACCGCATCTCTATTAGGCCAATCAACAACAACCATCTCCCACTCACATTTTGACCAAAATCTATACATGAGATTCCTTACAACAAACTCCTTCAAGTGTTCTTTCGTTGTTATCAGGACTGATTTATATGTCTTTTTGTCATAAGTGCAGAAATGCTTTTTACTTATTGCGCCCTTCTCTGTAAAGATTTCATCGAAGACTCCTTCAAGCACTTCAATGGGTTTTATTTTCCCGTCATTAAAATCTTTATAGAATGCATAAAATTTTGGCTTTTCTTTTGTCTTCTTCATGTGCCTTTTTTGATTATCTTTTGTTCTTTATTTTGACAAACTTTCCTTTTCTCCATCCTGCGCTGCTAAATCTCCTTCTTGTCCTTTTATCTGAATTGGCGTACTTGAATAATTCATACTTGGTTACCACCTCCATATTAAAATTACTATCAAAACAAGCCGAATCCTTATGTTTTTGCCACTTGTCAACCGCTTTATTGAACTCTTCGTCGGTTATCTTATCCTCTTCGTCCTCTATTGCAACAAACAGAATCTCAGGAATGTTATTGAAGGACTCCATGTCCGGAACCAATACCACACCCCACACGTTCTTGTCTGCAACAGCCTCCTGAATCATCACATTTCTGTCACAAAACGCCTTGTCCCACTTCTCCTGTGTCATCCCGTTGCATCTGTACATTTCATGCTCATTCTTAAGAAATGCAATCATATCCCTATCATTGTCTGTGATGTAATAACTGTTGTTTTTAAGGATATAGTCATTAAGAGTTTTGCCTCCCTCTTTGTATATTTCAGCCATCTTGATGGCCTCCTTGATCATCTCATCCACATTGCTGAAATTGAACGGGCATCTACTTGGCTTAAATTTGTCAATGGCACCTTCCCAATCAGCAAACAATACAAACTTGTCTGTCCTCTCGGTCATCCATGCACCAAACCTGATAAGGGGACACTCCTTGATAGACCATTCAATTACCCCCGAGGACCCAATATAGAGAACCTGCGGATGGATCCCGTTTTTTACAAGTTCCTTTTTGACGGTTCTCCACCACATTTTTGTATGTTTTTTCAAAAAGCCATAATACTTGTGTGTGAATTTGAACTTTATTCTCATAGTCATGATCATTTTAATTATTTCTACGATGCAAATATAATAAAAATATTTTGATGTACAAAAAAATCCTCATAGTCTTTTTTAAAATATGACTATAATTAATAGTCAAGAAACTATTTATAGTATAATATAATGATTATTTTAAAACAAAGAAAATATGGCACGTGTGACATTTTATGTAAAAAATGCAAAAGGAGAAGACTTAAGAGGTGTTAAGATTTCTGTGAAATCGTCAAAAGATAGTTTTTTTGCACAACCACAGACAGCGGTAACTGCAGGAGGTTATGTCTTCATGTCTATTTCTAAAACTCCACCGTTAGTAGTTACGGCTTCTCTTGATGGGTACATGGACTATACCTTTACCACAGAAAGTACACTTGAACGGTCTTATCATATCGTTATTCCACGTCATATGATAAAATTACAACTCAAAACATATGACGAAGTGACGAATACAACGGAGGCCTATACTGGGAAGATAACAGTTAATGCTTATGATGCAAACAAAGACTATACAGGAAACGATTCTGGCAACTGCGTTAATTCAACTACAGTGAACTGCAGTAGTGACGGTTATTATTATTGGAGCCCGTCACTGATAAATTTTGCCGGTAACGGCAATGAGACCAACAGTAAAATAATGAAATCTTCGTTTACGGAAGTAGAACAGATATCAGGCTATTATTATAAGATAATTCCTAAAGGGCTTCCTGATTATGGCTATGCATATTATTATCCACATGAAAGGTATATAGTCAAGTATGTTTCTACCGCCGATACAGAGACTTCCCCTTTATATGCAATAACGGGAAATACAATATCCCACCTTACGAGATTTGTGCGTTCCACCAAACGTCTAAAAATTTCAGATCTTATATTTAGTTTTTACCCTAATAATCTTATGACATCGGGGACTTCGATATCTTCTCCTTATTGTATGCCAAGCTCGGTATATTATGATGATTATCATATGGTTGACAACGGCAAAGGCAGGGGCTATGTCTGCGGTCCTAACGATGTTCGCCCATTCCGTTTAGCTACTGTGGCTTTACAGTCAAACAACATTGCACCTTTTAGTGTCAACATAACAGGAATGGGAATTACCAAATGGACAACATTCCCGATGGATAATGCCCAAAACATGGTGATATATAAAGTACCGCATGAAAGCATCTTGAAATTCAATAGATATATATCTAATAGTCTGAACGGAACTATAACTCTACCGAAAAAACTAACTATTACCGGAGATACAACTATTGATTTGTCTTTTTACAGGAAAACATATACATTTAACATTTCTTCCATGACAGGTAGTTTTGATTATTGTTCCCAAACCGGCGAACTGAAAAAAGGCCGCATAGGAACAGGCGATACTATTGGCACATTTACAGTTAAAGGCAATTGGAGTGGAGAACGTCCTAGCAATGCAGACAGAATCTTAGTTACCTTTGTTCTTGAAGGTGGACAAAATCCAAGCGGATATACTACCTATGCAAGTTTTACTTATACGGATAAATTTTTCACGTCAGCAATAACTGTTAACGGCGCGGCTTATGAAATACAGGGCAGTGATAATGGCAAACGTTTATTTGACGCAACGGGTTCCGCAATGCCGGCTATTACACCGTCATTGAATTATTATTACAAATATGCAAATGATGAACGTTTTCATGTCTCATATGTATATTGCTCTGACCCATCTGTTATAATTAATTTCCCGAGTACTTTTTATAAATTTAACCCTTCATTCTTTAATATATGCACGGGCAATCCTGTTACTCCACCTTCATCTCAGGAATGGTACGGAGGTAAATATATTGTTACATTCTATCCTTCTAACGGAGCTATATTTAGTTACAATGCTGTAGATAATAGGGGTAATAAAAAGAGTGAATCAGGATTAGCCTATCAAACAAGAGTGAATGCTGAAAGCATTTCATGGACATGTGGAGGTCCTTATGTGATAAAAGATTCCTCAGGCAACAACCTAATCAGTACCGGGCAGATTGGCAGCGGTAATATTCCAAACGGTATAGGTGGAAGTACGGATACAATTTTCAGCGTATACATACAGGATGATTTAAACACACAAGCTCCTTAGTTTTCATTTGAATTGCGCCTCCCTAATTAATAGAGGGGCGCAAATTTTATGAAGATTTTTCCTGTAATTCAGCCGTTATTTCTTCGGTCTCGGAGTGTGCAACATATACCAATTCGCTTGGTGATATTCCTGCCGTTTCATGATTTTCCCGAATGGAGTTGAGAATCTTCTCCGCTGCTTCTGTTTTTATAGCATTGTATTCTTCCTCAGTTATTTCCTGATATCCAGCCAAGAATCTAAGGGTACCGGATACATTTTTGTAATATTCGGCGCCTGGGTGCGATGCTGTGTAGTTGATAATGACGGTCTCCATACATACGATAGTCTTTGTTCCATAACTCGGAGTATCTACCCATGTAAGCTTCAGAGCATAAACCTCGTCTGATCTTTTGGATATAAAGCATTTTCCTGTCAGTTCTTTCGCTGCAAAATGGTATCTTTCTTTGAAAATGCGTTCGTTAAGCACGCTAAGCTCTTCGTCAAGTTCTTTTGCCTTAATTTCAAGTTTAATGATTTCTTCCTTTTCCATATCTGTATTATTTAAGTCTATTTGTTATTTATCTTTTTCCTGCGCTGTTTTTAGGATTATGTTGATTGCTTTCAGCTTATAGTCATGATATTCATCCTCTGTTATTTCCTGACAACTGATAATTAAAGTCATAAGGGGCATACAGGCGTCCGCATAGTATAAAACCACTGGAGTTTGTGAAGTGTTGATGCGTATAGACTCCGCGGATATCATAGTGCCGAGATTGGAATCATACCGAATCATGGCTGTTGGTTTTATAATAAAAAATATATCGGGTTCGTTGGTCTTTTGCAAGAAATATTTTCCGATTATTTTTTGCACGGAGCTTGCCTTTTCCTCGCAAATCTGCTGCTTGATTTCGCATTTTCTATTTTCAAGCGAGCGCAGCTCCTCTTCGAGAGCCTTGATTCTTTCATTTTCCATATTTATATAAATTTTAAATCACTTGGCGATTGCATCCATCGCTTTCTTTTTGATGTTATTGTATTCGGCTTCGGTTATTTCATCGTACACATCGGTGAAAAAACATCTTTTTGGATAGCAGCACCGCTCATCGACAAGGTATTGAACTTGGCTGATATTCATCGCCTCGTCATAGTAAACAGTCACTATATCAGCGTAGAAATAGCCGTCAGGCAAATTCTTTTTAGTGCTTTTAGTCTTATAAGCTGTTATACAAAAAACGTCAAGTCCCTTAGATTTAAAGTATTTTGGGGGAATTTTGCCTGTATCTTGCGTTTCCAATTCTTCAATTTGGACTACAAGGTTTGCAATCTCCTTCTCTTTACTGCGTTTGTCTGCTCTGGCTTTTTTAAGTTGTTCTTTAAGGTCCATTATTAGTACCAAGTTTTTATTTTCCATAATCTTATATATTTTATGTTTTTTAAAGTTTCTCTATCGGCACAAAAACATCATATCCACACTCTTGATCATCTTCAAAATGGTCTATTTGCTTCGCATATTTACCCCCGGGCTTACGTCTGCCGAATACGAATTTCTCTCCGTCCCATATTGCTTTGGAGGCATTGCGGCTCACTCCTTTATATTCTTTTCCTGTAACTAATTCCTTCTTTGGAATTGGTCTATAGTTTTCTTCCACCCACTCTTGGAATTTTTCAGGGCTGCCGAAACTGTGGTATTGTTCAAATGTCAGTTTATTAATTGCATACCGACAAAGATCATTTAAAATATCTTCCTTATCCATATTCTTCTGTCTCTTTTTACAAATATACAAAAAATCCCGAGAACCACAAAATTCTCGGGAAAATATAATGACTACTCAGATAGAAAATGCCTGATCATGTATTTTTGGTATTCATCAAATTCTTCTTTTGATAATTCCTTGAAATTTTTCTCGAAACAACTCCTTGCTCCTTTAGATGACATATTGCAGCCGCCTTGAAATCCCAATAATATTTCAGAATAATTATTCTCTATGTAGAGAGTTGTATTTTCCTTTGTGAAACCAAAATCATAACGTTTGCCTAAAATGTACCACAAACCATTAACCTTATGGAACGACTCTACACATATAATTTTCTTCCTGACTCCCTTGCTTTCCTCTATAAAATATTTTCCCTTATAGTTTGGAGTTAGGTCTGAATCAGCCTCATCTAATTTCTTACGGAGTGCGGCTAATTTGTCCTCTGTTTCACGGAGAATGTTTTCGTAAAAGGAAATCTCATGTTCGATAGGGTTAACTCCGCTAAGGTCTGTTTCTTGTGAAAATTGTTCTTTATCTGCCATAATCGTTAGTTGTTTTCTTCGTTTTCCTCAATATTGTTTTTTAAATATAGATTCAATGCCTTGATAGCATTGTCAGGAAGTTCTTTTATGCCATCATTCTTCTTGCAATAATCAACAACGTTTCCGATACCATAGATGACATATAAATCATTTTTGTTAGGAACAAAAATATTGATTGTTAAAAATATACTAAACAATATTGCAAAGTATTTTAAATATTTTTTAGGTATTTGACGAATTTTATCATCTACATCTTCCTCAATTACAACTGCAATACTCCACACAAAAGATATTATAGTTGCTGTGCCAAAAACAAAACAAAACAATGATGATATGTTACTAAGGGCTCCTAGAACATTAATCCAATATAACTCATTCATAACTAATTATTTTTTATAATAAAACATAAACTATTACTTGTTATCTTTTTGGGAATTTTCTGCAAAGTACAAGTCAAATTCTGAGAACGAATTCCGTCCATCTGCCGTATATGACCATGCAGTTTCATTGCCCTCGTATTTGACAAGTGCAACTACGGGAAAATCAATGCCGTACATCTTCATTTTACTGTCAGTGCAGATAATCCTTGCGTTGTTTCCACATTCGGTCACTATTCTCCGCTTTGGATTCCTTATATATTCCTTCAAAGAAAATCGCTCCATATCTTACTTCCTCGTAAAAAAACATTCAACAAGTTTGTCCATAATTTCCTGAAAATCAGTTTCTGAAAGCTCCTCAAACTCGGTAGCAATATATGCTTTGAACTGAGGAATGGATAACTCTCGGGAAACTCCTACGCAATTGCAGATGCTGTTCTCATTGATGTTGCAATGTTTGGCATCGAAATCATAGTTGTACTTTTTTCCGACAAGTGTCCACTCGTATAGCCCATTGCTCTGCCACACTGCATCAACATTGGAAACCACTATGATAGAACCCCAACAGTTATTGCCACCAACAGACCTAAGTATCTTTCCTCGCATGCTGTTTCGGACTTCTTCAATTTCACTTTGCAGTCCCCCCCTGATTTCCTTCATTATGGAATTGAGTTTAACTCTACCCTCTTTAAGCTGCTCCGAGAGTGAGCTATATTCGCTTATGAGCTCGTCTAATTTTTTATCTTCCATTGTTTTCCTTTTCTGCAAATATAATAAAATTAATTCGTTTCCTCAAATATATATTGCTATCAGTTGCTCAGGCGTTATATTTTCCACGCCTTCTTCAATAAGATCAATAATTTGACTTACCGGATAAACTCTAACAAAATTAAACCTCTCTTCGTATACAACGACAAGACCGTCACCATGTGCCACATCAATATAACAAGATTCATCATGAAATTCCTCCGACATATATGGCAAGAGCATTCTCCATAACAATTGTCTTTGTCTATCCGCCTTTGAAATTAAACGTTCTGTCTTCTGTAATTCTTTTCTGATTCCTGTTGTTTCCATATGTTTATTTTTCCGTTCCTATAACATCCGCTATCCATAAATGCATCATCCACCGCGCTCCATTACGATAAGCTGTCTTTTTCTCTATCTCAGTGTCTTTTGGGAAAAGCATGTCTGCCTGCCTGTCAATATCTTCCTCTAAGATAAGGCCTTCGTGCTTTTTCACCTTGTCGTAACAGTTTTTGCACATCGTCCATCCATTGTATTGATGTTTTTCTTCGGAATCCCTGTAATATTTTGCACAAAACGGACAAACAAAACCTTTCCTTTCCATAATCTTTTTCTTTATGATTCCTTGTTCGTTGGCATTATAATTGCAGCAATAAGATACAACAATAGCCCAAGAAAAAGCCCTGAAGCAAATATCAAAAGCACTGCTGCAAGTCTTATTATTGTAGGGTCAGTATCAGCATATTCTGCAAGACCGCCACAAACGCCACAAATACATTTATTTGTTTTGCTTTTAAAAAGTTTTTTCATTTTTTTATGGCTTAAAATCGCTGTTTATTCCTCTATACCTTTGGCCCTATTGTAGGATTCTTTTCGCCTGCAATATAATAGCCGATGACGGCAAAAATGCCAAAAAGGAGGCCAACAATAATTGCAATCGAACTATCCCGATGATTCTTTTCTGCAATTTTCTTGCACCACAGTGCCAAAAGCACCCAAATTAATACACTAACAAATGTTTCCATAAGTTTTATTATTTTTTCTTACTGCAAATATATAAAAAATCTCAGAAACTACAAAATTTCTGAGATTGATCTTTTATGCGATAAACACTTCAGCATAGCCATACAAAATCCTGACAATGCACATTTCCCCGTTACACCAAAAATTTGAAAGGGATGGAATAACGTCTTTCTCTTGTATACTCTTATATTTAGTAAACAGTTCTTCTATTGTATGTTCTATTGAGCCTTTTGTATAATTGCTTGGATTGTCAAAATCAATATATCCGATATCGTCCGAATTATATTGTTCTTTAACTATATCAGCAAACTCTTTCTTTAGAATATTGGAAAATTCTGATATTGTTTCAAGTTTATCCAACTTTTCTGTGTCATGGCTTAATGATGCTTCATTATAAATGTCCGCATATTTTTGTGCTGCCTCCCTCACGTCCTCAGCACTGTCATTGTCCCCATACATAAAAGTCAGCATCAGCTCACGGCTTTCATCGTATATGCCTTTCGCAACAGGACCTTTATCAGGATTTTTTCTTCCATCTTTAGTACCTTCCAAATAAGCAAGTTCTACTGATTCTTTAATCATGTCCCGAATATATTCCATTATTTCATCCTGCTGTTCTTCACGAGCCATGCCGCACAGCTTAAGGTAAAAGTCGTGCGGAATAAATGATGTTTTCTCTTTATATACCTTTTCCGCATATTTGCTTGCCCTTTCTACAAAATACTGTCCGTAGTCTTTTACCATCATACAGTTAATCCTAATATCTGCGAATGTTATAAACTTAGTCAATCGTTCTTCAAGGTTTTTTATTTCCATATCATTGAATTTCTTTTTTCTGAATTGTAACCCAAATGTCCCACTCCCTACTGGAATACAGAAAGTTTGAGTGTATAGAATATACTTCTTCAGGATTTTCTTTTTCTGATTCTTCTACTTTTACGTTATCTTTTGTAACACCGAAAATTTTCAGGACTTCTTCGCATTTGCGTTTAGCATATTCTTTGGCATCATCAAAGCTTGCGAATAACTTTGTCTCATCAATAAGACTCTGTAAATCTTCTTTTTCTGCCCGCTCTGATGTTACCATATACACTGTTTGTGGCTTTTTATAGACAATGGTTGGAACACACAAGTGAGAGTTGTTCAAGCCATCAGCACTGGCAAAACCGGCTGCCAGAATAATTGCTTGTTTGGGAGTCTTATTCTTGTACTCCGACACAGCTTTGGCCGTGGGACAAATTGCTTCGTTCAGATACCCTGCCTTAATGAGTTCCTTGAGGGAACGGTTTACTACTCCCAAGGAATGACCCGAAACCTCCGCTAAAACACGCTGATTGATAAACGGCTCAAGTAGCAGAGCGTTCAGAATATCGAAGAGGAAATCACGCAGGGCAAGAATAAAGGTGAGATGAAAGTTACTGGATGGGAAGGAAGATTGATTCCAAAATCTATAGTGATCGATTCCTTTTTCCGTGAAGAGAAGAATGCCATCGAGGAAGCCGAGAACGTTGTTGCAGAAACAGAATCCCTGCTTTCTGATTTGATTGAGAGTGCAGATGAAGAATCTGCTCTTGCTGATGTGGCTGAAAACGGAAAGGTTAAAGCGAAGGATATTGAAGCAAAAATAGTTGAGTTGACAAACACGATTGAAACAGAAGAAACCATAGAACTGGAAGTAATCCTCATGGATCTTCATCTTGTAAATACGAAGAAGAGACTGGAAGCATATCTTGTGGAACATCCGCTTGGCAAGAGTGCTGTCAATGAAAACGGAAAAATCACTAAGAGCTCTATCGAATATCGTCTGCACATTATTCGGACAGAGGAAAATGTGCCGGAAAGTCTGCAGGATGATGTTAACCAGCTGAAAGATGCATTGGAGCTGTGTGGCAAGATTTCAGATTACAACAAGGTTGTAAAGGATCTGAACAAGGCGCTTGATGAGAAGTGCAGAGCAAGATATGACAGCCTGACAGATGAAGAGAAGAAGCTGGTAACGAATTACAGCACCCTGCTCGCGGCAGAGAAGGCTTATGCCGATATTCTCAAGGAAGCCGCAAAGAAGCTCGGCGATATCTACAAGACGACCGGCGACTACATCGAGAAACTCCCCGGCGATGAACTGAATGCTTTCGGCGGCGAGTGGTACATCCTCGGTCTCGCGCGCAGCGGCCGCTCAGCCCCTGCTGCGTGACATAGTCCATATCGCTCAGCGCATTCAGCAGGTCATGCCCGCCGACATTAGTCACGTCCTTGTCCAGCGCACTGAGCACGAGGACGAGCTTTGCGTTATCGGTGGCGCGATTTTCATCGAGACGGCCGTTTCCGTCGATGTTTTCGGAGACGTATTTTTCGATAGCCTTGTAGTAGTCATCAGA
>OQVL01000789.1_pt1 | contig 17770 bp, 15 predicted proteins | sample 1691501 | NCBI WGS metagenome assembly OQVL01 (sample SAMN03418253, study PRJEB22391) | human gut metagenome | biome: human-gut; feature: organic feature; material: feces | host: Homo sapiens | place: Tanzania | collected 2013-01 | reverse complement strand
AAAGAGGATGTAGGTGGTTATGAGAGGAAGAGGTGGAAAGAAGTGAGGCAAGGAGGATGAGACATGATAAGACCAGAACTCAGCGAGGCAAAGAAATATGCGGCGGACGGATACAGGATGGTTCCGGTGTGCTGCGAGATGTTATCGGATGTGATCACACCTATCAACTTACTCAGAAAACTGAAGGCGGCAAATGAGCACTGTTACATACTTGAGAGCGTGGAGAATCAGGAGGTGTGGGGACGATACACATTTCTTGGTTACAATCCAAAGCTTGATGTCACATGCATGAATGGGCACATACAGCTCAAGGATATAGATGGAAATGTGATAAAGGAAGCGGACGATATTCATCCTGAGGTATTCATCAGAGAAATACTCAAGGATTACAGGAGTCCGAAGATAGAAGGACTTCCAACATTTACAGGCGGGTTTGTCGGTTACTTCTCATATGATTATATAAAGTACAGTGAGAAGAAGCTTGTGATCGATGCCGATGACGATGAGGGATTTCAGGATCTGGATCTCATGCTCTTTGACAAGGTCATAGCATTTGACAATTTCAAGTCAAAGCTGATCCTCATTGCAAATGCTGACACGTCCGATATAGAAGCTGGATATGCAAAGGCACTTGCTGACATAGAAGATATGAAGAAGCTAATCCTCGATGGAGAGATGGCTGAGATAGAGCCGGTTAAGATGAAGAGTGATTTCAAGCCTCTGTTCAATAAAGAAAAATATTGCAGCATGGTCGAGAGGGCAAAGAAGTACATATTCGAGGGAGATATCTTCCAGGTGGTTCTGTCCAACAGACTTGAGGCTGAGATGGAGGGTTCACTGTTCAACACATACAGGGTTCTCAGAAGCACAAACCCTTCGCCGTATATGTTCTACTTTAGCGGCGACCAGATAGAGGTTGCGGGCGCATCACCTGAGACACTGGTAAAGCTTGAAAATGGTGTGCTTCACACATTTCCACTTGCCGGAACGAGACCAAGAGGAAAGACAAAGGAAGAGGACATGAGACTTGGGGCCGGACTTATGGCGGATGAGAAGGAACTGGCGGAACACAACATGTTGGTTGATCTCGGAAGAAATGATCTTGGCAAGATAAGCAAGTTCGGAACTGTTGAGGTAGAGCAGTACATGAAGGTTCAAAGGTACTCACATGTAATGCATATTGGATCTACCGTAAAGGGTGAGATCGACGACAGCAGATATGATGAGCTGTCAGCTGTGGATGCGGTACTTCCGGCAGGAACCCTCTCGGGAGCACCGAAGATCAGGGCGTGCCAGATCATCAACGAGCTGGAGGACAACAAGAGGGGAATATATGGCGGAGCCATAGGATACATAGATTTCACAGGAAACCTTGACACATGTATAGCCATAAGGATCGCATATAAAAAAGGTGACAAAGTATTTGTCAGATCGGGAGCAGGAATCGTTGCGGACAGTGTTCCGGAAAATGAGTTCCAGGAATGTATCAACAAGGCAAAGGCGGTTACAACAGCACTCACCATGAGCCAGGACATATCATAAGGAGGATCCGCTTGCGGGGAGCGCCTTTTATGCGCATGCACAATACATATAAGGAGGACAAAACAAATGACAATACTTATAGATAATTATGACAGCTTCTCCTACAACCTGTATCAGCTTGTGGGGGCAATAAATCCGGATATAAAGGTCATAAGAAATGATGAGTTCACCTGTGAGGAGATCGAGGCTATGAATCCGGATCACATAATCATCTCACCGGGACCCGGAAGGCCTTCAGATGCGGGAATGTGTGAGGATGCGGTGAGATATTTCGCAGGCAAGGTACCAATCCTCGGTGTGTGTCTCGGACATCAGGCGATTTGCGAGACATATGGTGCGACAGTCACATATGCAAAGAAACTCATGCATGGAAAGATGTCACTGGTTGATGTGGATCTGAACTGCAGATTGTTCAGAGGACTTCAGAGCAAGATACAGGTTGCCAGATATCATTCACTGGCAGCAGCCGATGAGAATTTCCCAGAATGTCTGGCGGTCACAGCCAGAACGGAGGATGGAGAGATCATGGCAGTAAAACACAGGGATTATGAAGTGTATGGAGTTCAGTTCCATCCGGAGTCGATACTGACACCGAAGGGCAAGATAATGCTTAGAAATTTTTTAGAGATATAAAATGATATAAAATAAGGAGGATATGGCGATGATACAGGAAACTCTTAAGAAGGTAGCAGCAGGACAGGATCTTACATATGATGAGGCATATGCCAGCATGGATGAGATATTTAGCGGTCAGGTGCCGGGAGAGACAACGGCGGGATATCTCACAGCGCTTCACATGAAGGGCGAGACACTTGACGAGATAACAGCCAGTGCAAATGGAATGAGAGACCATGCAGAGTCTCTTCCACATGATGGAATAGATGTTCTTGAGATCGTGGGAACAGGCGGAGATTGTGCGAATTCATTTAACATATCGACAACGAGTGGTATAGTTGCAGCAGCGGCCGGAGTACCGATCGCAAAGCACGGCAACAGAAGCGTATCGAGCAAGAGTGGCGCAGCAGATGTCCTTGAGGCTCTTGGTGTGAATATCTCCATATCACCTGAAAAGATGGGCAAGGTTCTTGCTGAGTGCAACATGAGCTTTATGTTTGCCCAGGTATATCACAAGGCGATGAAATATGCAGGTCCGGTCAGAAAGGCACTTGGAATACCGACAGTATTTAATATCCTTGGACCTCTCACCAACCCGGCAAAGGCTCAGATGCAGATCATGGGAGTATACAAGGAGGAGCTTGTTGATCAGATGGCTCCTGTACTTGTTGGGCTTGGCGTAAAGAGAGGACTCGTCGTATACGGACAGGATTGTCTGGATGAGATCTCCATGAGTGCACCTACAACTGTAGCAGAGATCCAGGATGGTGAGATCACAAAGTACGAGATCAAGCCAGAGGATTTCGGATTTGAGAGATGCAGCAAGGAGGATCTGGTGGGCGGCGGTCCTGAGGAGAACGCACAGATTACCCGCGATATCCTGTCAGGCAATATTAAGGGAGCCAAGAGAAATGCGGTTGTCCTGAACGCAGCAGCTTGCATATACATTGCAGGCAAGGCAGACTCCATAGCGGATGGAATAAAGGTAGCAGAGGACGTGATCGATAGTGGCAAGGCTGCTGAGACACTTGAGGCATTTGTAAGACTGACAAATGCGTAGATAAGTTTCATCACAGACCATATAGAAAGTTGTATAGAGAGGTAAGAGATGATATTAGATGAGATAGCTGCAAAGACAAAGGAACGTGTGGCGGAGCAGAAGAAAAAAGTTCCTCTTGAGGAGATAAAGAGACAGGCACTTGATATAGTTGCCAGAGAGACGGATAACGGCAGCAGCCCATATAGTAAGTTCCCATTTAGGGATAATCTGGCAGCGGATGGGATATCGTTTATCTGTGAGGTCAAGAAGGCATCGCCTTCCAAGGGGCTTATCGCACCGGACTTTCCTTATGTTGAGATCGCAAAGGAATATGAGGCGGCAGGAGCTTCAGCCATATCGGTGCTCACCGAGCCGTTTTACTTCCAGGGTAGCAATCAGTTTCTGATGGACATAAAGAAGGAGGTAAATATACCGCTGCTGAGGAAGGATTTTACAGTTGACGAGTATATGATATATGAGGCAAAGGTCATAGGAGCCTCGGCGGTGCTTTTGATTTGCGCCATACTGGATGACGGGCAGCTTGCCTCATACCTTCAGCTTGCACATGAACTTGGAATGTCGGCTCTGGTTGAGGCTCACGATGAGGAGGAGGTCAGACGGGCGATAGCCTGCGGAGCCGGCATCATTGGAGTGAACAACAGGGATCTCAGAACATTTACGGTGGACATCATGAACAGTGTAAGGCTCAGAAAGCTGATACCAGACATGGTACCTGCCACTGGTACAGGAGCTGCGGCTGACACTTTAGCACCCCAGAAGATGGTGTATGTGTCTGAGAGTGGAATCAAGGCAAAGGAGGACATAGACAGGCTCAAGGCAAATGGAACTGATGCGGTGCTCATAGGCGAGACTTTTATGAGAAGTCCTGACAAGAAGAAGTTGTTTGCGGAACTTAGAGGCGAGTAACATATTATTATAGAAGAAACAGGAGGATAAATACATGTCAAAAGGCAGATTTGGCGTTCACGGCGGCCAGTACATTCCAGAGACTCTGATGAATGCGATGCTGGAGCTGGAGGAGGCTTACAAGAAATATAAGGATGATCCGGAGTTCAACAGAGAACTCACAGAGATGCTCAACGAGTATGCGGGAAGACCTAGCAGACTTTACTATGCGGAGAGAATGACAAAGGATCTGGGCGGAGCAAAGATCTACCTCAAGAGAGAGGATCTGAACCACACAGGAGCGCACAAGATCAACAACGTAATCGGACAGATGCTCCTTGCTAAGAGAATGGGCAAGACAAGGGTTATCGCGGAGACCGGTGCCGGACAGCATGGAGTTGCAACAGCTACAGTTGCGGCTATGATGGGCATGGAGTGCGAGATATACATGGGTGAGGAAGACACGATCAGACAGGCTCTCAACGTGTACAGAATGAGACTCCTGGGCGCAAAGGTTCATCCGGTTAAGACCGGAACAGCCACACTGAAGGATGCTGTATCTGAGGCATTCCGTGAGTGGACAAGCAGAATTGATGACACACACTATGTACTCGGTTCAGTCATGGGACCATATCCTTTCCCTGAGATCGTTCGTGATTTCCAGGCTGTGATCAGTAAAGAGATCAAGGCACAGCTCATGGAGAAGGAGGGAAGACTTCCTGATGTCGTTATGGCATGTGTGGGCGGCGGTTCAAATGCCATCGGAGCTTTCTACGATTTCATACCTGACGAGAGCGTCAGACTGATCGGCTGTGAGGCAGCAGGCAGAGGTGTTGATACATTTGAGACAGCGGCAACCATCGCAACTGGAAAGCTTGGTATATTCCACGGCATGAAGTCCTACTTCTGTCAGGATGAATTTGGACAGATTGCTCCAGTTTATTCTATCTCAGCGGGACTTGACTACCCGGGAATCGGACCTGAGCACGCGTACCTTCACGACATCGGACGTGCAGAATATGTGGCTATCACAGATGACGAGGCAGTTGACGCATTTGAGTATCTGTCAAGGATCGAGGGAATCATTCCTGCAATAGAGAGCGCGCACGCTGTGGCTTACGCCATGAAGCTGGCACCTACAATGGACAAGGATAAGATAATAGTGATCAATGTATCAGGACGTGGCGATAAGGACGTTGCAGCCATCGCAAGATACAGAGGGGAGGATCTTCATGAGTAATATAGCAAAAGCATTTGAGCATGGAAAAGCATTTATACCATTTGTGACATGTGGCGATCCGTCGCTGGATGTGACAGAGGAGGTAGTATACGCAATGGTTGAGGCCGGCGCAGACCTCATTGAGCTGGGAATCCCATTCTCAGACCCGACAGCTGAGGGCCCGGTCATTCAGGGCGCAAATATAAGAGCGCTGGCAGGCGGCGTGACGACAGACAAGGTATTTGACCTTGTGAGAAAGCTCCGCAAGAAAGTGACAATACCTATGGTGTTCATGACATATGCAAATGTCGTGTTCTCGTATGGTTCGGAGAGATTCATCAGCACATGCAAGGAGATCGGCATAGATGGTCTGATCCTTCCTGACATTCCTTACGAGGAGAAGGACGAGTTTGACGGAATCTGCAAGCAGTATGATGTGGATCTCATTTCACTCATCGCGCCGACATCCCATGAGAGAATATCCATGATCGCAAATGATGCGAGTGGATTTGTATACTGCGTGTCATCACTCGGTGTAACCGGAACCAGAACCAAGATCACCACAGACATAGGAGCAATGGTCGATCTGGTGAAGAAGGCGAAGGACATCCCTTGCGCTGTAGGTTTCGGAATATCCACACCTGAGCAGGCAAAGCAGATGGCGGAAAAGTCAGACGGTGTCATCGTCGGTTCAGCCATCGTCAAGCTGTGTGCCCAGTACGGCAAGGACTGTGTGCCTTATGTGAGAGATTATGTGAAGAGCATGAAGGACGCGATAAGGTAGGAAAGTATAGATACTAATTGGGGTATGCATTTGCGGATGCATACTTAAGAGAGTCGGAGAAATCTGGCTCTCTTGTGTTTTATAGATATATTTATAAATATGTTGACACCTCAGTTAGTTTTTGATATAACATATTCATCAGCGATTGCTGATATCCATAATGAAAATTAAATAAATCATATTTTAAGTTGAAGAGTTTGAAAACATGATGAGTAGCAAGTGCTACAAGTCTGCGATCATGACTCTTTTTTTATTGCCTTTCGGGCATGGGTCAGATTGCAAATGAAAACTAAATATGCATCTGCCCGGTATCCGGGGCAGCAAAGAATACGGACACAGCGACTGTCATCGGCTGAAGAATGACAGACCGGGGAGCAGACACCGTGAAGGTGTGAGCTGGTAAAGCTTCAGATAACACATTGACAACATTTTGTAGATTTATTTTATTTTTTTCATTATGGAGGTAACGATTATGAGATATTCATTTGTAGAAAAGACATCACACAGACAGCAGGAGACAGCATACATGCTTTATATGATCATCGGCAGCTATTTTCACAGATGCAGCTGTAAGTCGAAGACGGTTGAGGAGAATCTCTTCCTTTATTATAAGGAACTTCAGGAGAAGAGACAGGTGGAGAAGGAGAGACAGATAATCAAAGTAAGCGAGGGAGTGCTGAAAGACAACATTGCGGATCTGGCGGAGATGAATGCTGAGGCGGTTATCTCAAAGGTAAATGATCTGTATATCCTTAGTTTTTATACAGGATTTGAGATGATCGTAGTGACTGTTGATAAAAAGGGTCGCTATGAGATAAGTCTGGAGGATGATGAATTAGCGGCATAGAATGTGTTGTGGGTGGGGTTGGCTAATGAATTTAGTAAAGATTTGGTGCATGATGGCAGTTGTTTGGGGGATAAATAAACTTGAATAACTGCCATGTTTTTACTTGATATAAGAACGAATGTTCGATATAATGGATGCAGGCTTTTAGTATAGAGTAGGAGTATTTTATGGATCATTTTGAATTGGTATCGGAATACAAGCCCACCGGAGATCAGCCGGAGGCAATAGAAAAATTGGTAAAGGGTTTTCAGGAAGGTAATCAGTTTGAGACGCTGCTGGGTGTAACCGGATCTGGTAAGACTTTTACCATGGCGAATGTCATACAGCAGTTGAATAAGCCCACGCTTATACTTGCACATAACAAGACTCTGGCGGCGCAGCTTTATGGGGAGATGAAGGAGTTTTTTCCGAACAATGCGGTGGAGTATTTTGTATCATACTACGATTATTATCAGCCGGAAGCATATGTGGCTTCCACGGATACCTATATTGCAAAGGATTCGTCTATCAATGACGATATTGACCGGATGAGACATAGTGCCACAGCTGCGCTCATAGACAGAAAGGACGTAATCGTGGTCGCGTCTGTGTCGTGCATATATGGTATCGGTGATCCGGACGAGTACAGGAATCAGATGTTGTCGTTCAGAGTTGGCATGATAAAGGACAGAGATCAGGTCATCGATGAACTGACAGATATACAGTATGACAGGAATGACATGGATCTGCAGAGAGGCACATTCAGAGTGCGTGGGGATGTACTTGAGATAATTCCTGTGTCAACATTTGACGATGGAATAAGGATAGAATTCTTCGGGGATGAGATAGACAGGATCACAGAGTTTGATCCGCTCACCGGAGAGGGAAAGAGAGATCTGACATATACATGCCTGTTTCCGGCATCCCACTATGTAGTTGGACAGGAGAAGATGGAGAAGGCGCTGAAGAGGATAGAGGCGGAGCTCAAGGACAGAGTTGCTTACTTCAAGTCAAAGGATAAACTCATCGAGGCACAGCGTATCGAGGAGAGAACTAACTTTGATATGGAGATGATGAGAGAGACTGGATTTTGCTCTGGTATAGAGAACTATTCCGGTCCGCTGGCTGGAAGATCAGCCGGAGAGACGCCGAGCACACTGCTGGATTTCTTTGATGATGACTTTCTTCTTATTATAGATGAGTCACATATGACGGTGCCTCAGGTCGGTGCGATGTATTCTGGAGACCGTTCCCGTAAGATGAATCTGGTGGACTATGGATTCAGATTGCCATCGGCACTTGACAACAGACCACTCAACTTCTCGGAATTCGAGCAGAAGCTTGATCAGGTCATGTTCGTATCTGCCACCCCAGGCAAATACGAGGAGGAACACCAGATGCTCATGGCTGAACAGATCATTAGACCTACAGGACTTCTTGATCCGCCGGTTGAGGTCAGACCGGTGGAAGGTCAGATAGATGATCTGCTGAAAGAGGTTCGCAAGGAGACCGAGCAGGGACACAAGGTACTTGTGACAACACTTACCAAGCGTATGGCTGAAGATCTCACCAGCTATATGAGGGACAATGATATAAAGGTAAAGTATCTGCACTCTGATATAGACACCATGGAGAGAGTTGAGATAGTGAGAGATCTCCGCCTTGGAGTATTTGATGTGCTTGTTGGAATCAACCTTCTGAGAGAGGGTCTTGATATACCGGAGATCACACTGGTAGCCATACTTGACGCTGATAAGGAAGGTTTCCTGCGATCGGAGACATCACTCATACAGACCATAGGAAGAGCGGCGCGAAATGTAAACGGACATGTTATCATGTATGCGGACACCATCACGGGCTCCATGAAGTATGCCCTTGATGAGACGAGCAGACGTCGTGAGATACAGCAGAAATATAATGAGGAACATGGAATAACACCTAAGACCATAGAGAAGAGCATAAGGGATCTCATAACCATAGAGGTGAAGAAGGAGGATCTTCCTGAGGAGGATAAGGATGCTGAGTCCATGACCAAGAAGGAGCTTCAGAAGGTCATCGCCAAGCTGACCAAGAAGATGAATATGGCGGCAGCAGACCTCAACTTTGAGGTGGCAGCAGAGATCAGGGATCAGCTCAAGGTGTATAAGGCGGCACTGAGAGATTATGATAAAGAATAGATGGATGCAGGGTAGATAATTAAGATATAACAAATATAAATGATAAAGAGAAAAGGTTAGATAAAGATGGAAGACAATAAGAATTATGAACGAAGTGAGCATCTGGAAGAAATAACGGATGCGAGCATGAAGGATGATGATTATTTCAACGCCAGCAGGAATATTGACAGGAAGTATATTACTATAGAGGGTGCACGTGAAAATAATCTGAAGAATATCAATGTCAAGATTCCAAGGGACAAATTTGTTGTCGTGACAGGACTTTCGGGATCAGGTAAGTCTTCTCTGGCATTTGACACGATATATGCGGAGGGGCAGAGACGATACATGGAGTCTCTGTCCTCCTATGCGAGACAGTTCCTTGGACAGGCTGAGAAGCCGGACGTGGACAAAATAGAGGGACTTTCACCGGCTATCTCCATAGATCAGAAGTCGACAAACAGAAATCCTCGATCCACAGTTGGTACTGTCACTGAGATATACGACTATTTCAGACTTCTCTATGCCAGAGTGGGAATACCACACTGCCCAAACTGTGGTAAGGTCATAAGCAGACAGACGGTTGACCAGATGGTGGATGAGATCATGAAGCTACCTGAGAGGACAAAGTTCATGGTGCTTGCGCCTGTGGTCAGAGGCCGAAAAGGAGAGCATGTAAAGCTTCTGGAGAAGGCAAAGAAGAGCGGATTTGTCAGAGTGGTTGTCGATGGCAGCATGTATGAGCTGTCGGAGGAGATAAAGCTTGATAAGAACAAGAAGCACAGTATAGATATAGTTGTCGATCGTCTGGTTGTAAGACAGGATGTGGAGAGGCGACTCACAGATTCCATAGAGACCGCACTCCAGCTTGCAGAAGGTCTTATGAAGATAGAGGTAATCGGTGAAAGAGATGAGAACGGTGTTCAGAAAGAGAATACTGTTATCAATTTTTCAGACAGCTTCTCATGTCCCGATTGTGGAATCAGCATAGATGAGATAGAGCCGAGAAGCTTTTCGTTCAACAATCCATTTGGCGCCTGCCCGACATGTGCAGGTCTTGGCTTCAAGATGGAATTTGATCCTGACCTGATGATACCGGATCAGAGCATGTCCATAAATGACGGAGCCATAGTGGTTCTGGGATGGCAGTCATGCAATGATGGCAAGAGCTATTCCAATGCAATACTCAGGGCGCTCGGTGCAGAATATGGATTCTCTCTGGATACACCATTTCAGGAATATCCACAGGATATAAAAGATCTCTTATTATATGGAAAGAACTCACGACCGGTTAAGGTACATTACAAAGGACAGCGTGGGGAGGGCGTGTATGACATAACATTTGAGGGACTTATAAAGAGTGTTGCCAGAAGATACAGGGAGACATCTGCGGAGTCCACAAAGGCCGAGTATGAGACATTCATGACTGTAACTCCGTGTGAGGTCTGTGGTGGTAAGAGACTTAAGCCGACAGCTCTTGCTGTTACAGTTGGAGATAAGAATATTGCCGAGCTTACAGAACTTCCTATCACAGAACTTGCAAAGTTCATGAAAGATCTGGAGCTCACAGACAGACAGAAGATGATAGGTGCGGCCATACTCAAGGAGATAAGGTCGAGACTGCATTTCCTTATTGATGTGGGACTTGACTATCTGTGTCTGAGCAGAGGTACAAGCACGCTCTCAGGTGGAGAGGCACAGAGAATAAGACTTGCCACGCAGATAGGTTCAGGTCTGGTCGGAGTTGCATATATTCTGGATGAGCCAAGTATCGGACTTCACCAGAGGGACAATGACAAGCTGATAGCGGCGCTCAAGAATCTGAGAGACCTTGGAAATACGCTTATTGTTGTAGAGCACGACGAGGATACCATGATGGCGGCGGATCACATCATAGATATAGGACCGGGAGCCGGTGCAAATGGTGGATACGTGGTAGCTGAGGGTACGGCTGAAGACATTATGAAGTGTGAGAATTCTATCACAGGTGACTACTTAAGCGGCAGGAAGAGGATAGAGGTTCCGGATGTGAGGAGAAAGCCAACCGGATGGCTCACAGTCAAGAATGCTTATGAGAACAATCTCAAGCATATAGATGTGGATATACCACTTGGAATCATGACATGTGTGACGGGTGTGTCTGGTTCCGGAAAGAGTTCTCTGGTAAATGAGATACTATACAAGAAGCTGGCGAGAAGGCTCAACAAGAGCAGGATTAAAGCAGGAAAGCACGACCATATCATTGGCTATGATGCTTTGGATAAGATTATCAATATAGACCAGTCACCTATAGGTAGAACGCCGAGATCCAATCCGGCTACTTATACAGGTACATTTGATCTGATAAGGGATCTGTTTGCCGGAACCAAGGATGCCAAGGCAAGAGGTTATGGCAAGGGAAGATTCAGCTTCAATGTATCTGGTGGACGATGCGAGGCGTGTCGAGGAGATGGAATAATCAAGATAGAGATGCACTTCCTGCCAGATATATATGTGCCGTGTGAAGTGTGCGGAGGAAAGAGATACAACAGGGAGACTCTGGAGGTCAAGTACAAGGGCAAGAGTATCAATGAAGTCCTTGACATGACAGTTGACGAGGCATGTGAGTTCTTTGCAAATGTGCCAAGGATACTGAGGAAGATAGAGACTCTCCGTGATGTGGGACTCGGATATATCAAGCTTGGACAGCCATCCACCACTTTGTCAGGAGGAGAGGCACAGAGAATCAAGCTTGCAACTGAGCTGTCAAGACGTGGAACGGGAAAGACTATATATGTGCTTGACGAGCCAACCACCGGACTTCATTTTGCTGATGTGCACAGACTTGTGGATATACTCAGAAGGCTCAGCGAGGGCGGCAACACAGTTGTGGTTATCGAACATAATCTTGACGTTATCAAGACTGCAGATTATATTATTGACATGGGACCTGAAGGAGGTGCTGGCGGTGGAACAGTCATTGCCAGAGGAACTCCGGAGGAGGTAGCAAAGATACCTCAGTCGTATACAGGACAGTATCTGAAGAGGTATCTCGGCATGTAAGGGATGTGTCGAATAATTACATCGGAGGTAGATGACGACATGGATGAACAGAATAGAGTACAAGATATTGACGGAGTTGATGGCGGATCGACTTTTGAGCAGAATGTGGAGCAGTCATATCAGCCACCATACCAGCAGATGCCACAGTACGGCCAGCCGGCGCAGCAGCCATATCAGCCTCAGGCACAGTATAGCCGGTGCGCACAGTCAATGCAGCCACCATATCAGCAGATGCAGCAGTATGGTCAGCCGGCGCAGCAGCCATATCAGCCACAGGCACAGTATAGCCGGGGCGCACAGCCAATGCAGCCACCATACCAGCAGATGCAGCAGTATGGTCAGCCAACCCAGCAGCCATACCAGCCACAGTCGCAGTACGGGCAGCCGGTACAACCGTCACCATACAACAACCCGATGGGTTATATGGGATATGAGATGGGATATGAGAACAGGCAGAACATACCTGGTGATGTGAAGAAGGGCTCTACACATGTACCTAATGTGTTAAACCTGATCGGTATTATCATGGCTGTTGTATCAGTATTTATTCCTTATGCATATATGGGTACAGATGCCAGAAGCATAGTTGGAGTGTTTGGGATAAATGTATTATCCATGCTTATTGTGGCTGTAGTTATCATAGCAGACGTGATATGTGCATTTATCAACAAAGCGGGCTGTTATATAGCAGATCTTGTAATATCCATAGCTGTTGGCGGAATATTGATATTTGAATTTGTTCTGTCATTGATAGATCTTGGAAAGCTAGATGCAGCGGCAAATGCAAGACTCGGAGTCGGCGCATGGATCAGCGTGGCAGCAGCACTTTTCATGCTGATATCAGTTCCTATATGGTGGACGATCAGCAGGAAGAAGGACAAGGCAGAGAATCAGGATTAGACATTAATATTAGTAGAATGCATGATATAAAAATAAGAACCCCATCATGGCTTGTACAAGCTGTGATGGGGTTCCTTTAAGTTTACGTGAGCGATACTTGTCCGAAAGCTGTCGAACAGTTTATCGTTACATTTGTTAATTGTTCTGTTAAAGATCTGTTAATTAGTCGTTAGCCTTACCAACTGATCCGAAGAGTTCCATCTTCTCCTTAACAGTAGCCTTGATAGCCTCGAAACCAGGAGCGAGAAGCTTTCTAGGATCAAATCCCTTGCCCTCGAGATCCTTACCAGCCTCGATGTACTTTCTTGTAGCATCTGCGAATGATAACTGGCACTCTGTGTTAACGTTGATCTTTGAAACGCCAAGTGAAATAGCCTTCTTGATCATGTCAGCTGGGATACCTGTACCACCGTGAAGAACTAATGGCATAACGCCTGTCTTCTGCTGGATAGCATCAAGTGTCTCAAAGCTAAGTCCCTGCCAGTTAGCTGGGTACTTACCATGGATGTTACCGATACCAGCAGCAAGCATATCTACGCCGAGATCAGCGATTGTCTTGCACTCCTCTGGATCAGCGCACTCGCCCATACCAACAACTCCGTCTTCCTCACCACCGATAGAACCAACCTCACACTCGATTGAGAGGCCAAGCTGATGAGCTACGTTTACGAGCTCTGTTGACTTAGCAAGGTTCTCCTCGAATGGATAGTGTGAACCATCGAACATGATTGAAGTAAATCCAGCCTTAACACACTTGTAGCATCCTTCGTATGTTCCGTGATCAAGGTGAAGAGCTACAGGAACTGTGATTCCAAGTGACTCATCCATAGCCTTAACCATTGCTGCAACTGTCTCAAATCCTGTCATATACTTTCCAGCGCCCTCTGAAACACCAAGGATAACAGGTGACTGAAGCTCCTGAGCTGTGAGGAGAACAGCCTTTGTCCACTCAAGGTTGTTGATGTTGAACTGACCTACTGCGTAGTGACCAGCCTTAGCTTTCTTTAACATTTCTGTTGCTGAAACTAACATTTGTAAAATCCTCCGTAAAATTATATTTGGATACAATGTACCCACTTACGCTGATTATACCCCATATAATAAGAAAATAAAAGAATTTTTAGCCAAAAGTTCAATATATAGTTAGTTTAAACTTATCGATAGAAATGAAAAAAATAAAACATTTATAAAGAATAGCCCGCCTTAATTGCATTGAAAAAAATAAAATGCTATGATTTGCCAGTAATAATGACAAATATATAAAAGTGTAATGCATATAGAACATAATACGTTATGTGTATGCACACAGACGTGGCGCAAAGCACCTTACTATGCTTTTGCACAATATAATCTTAAAAAGGGAGGACATAATGCTTCAGCTTAAGAACATCGTGAAGGATTACCATACTGGTGATGAAGTTGTTCAGGCGCTCAAGGGTGTATCTGTGAACTTCAGAAGAAATGAGTTCGTGTCCATACTTGGCCAGTCGGGTTGTGGAAAGACAACGCTTCTGAACATAGTGGGCGGACTGGATCAGTACACCAGTGGAGATCTGGTTATCAATGGCAAGTCGACAAAGGATTTCAAGTCAAGAGACTGGGATTCATATAGAAACAATTCAGTCGGATTTGTATTCCAGAGCTACAATCTGATACCGCATCAGTCGGTATTGTCAAATGTAGAGCTTGCTCTTACTTTGTCGGGAGTATCAAAGGCGGAGAGAAGAAAGAGAGCGAAGGAGGTTTTGGAGAAGGTTGGTCTGGGAAATCAGATTCACAAGAAACCAAACCAGATGTCCGGTGGACAGATGCAGAGAGTTGCCATCGCCAGAGCACTCATAAATGACCCGGATATCCTGCTGGCGGATGAGCCAACGGGTGCACTTGACACAGAGACAAGTGTCCAGATCATGGAACTGCTCAAGGAGATAGCCAAGGACAAGCTGGTCATCATGGTTACACACAATCCTGAGCTGGCACAGCAGTATTCAACAAGAATCGTAAAGCTTCTCGATGGAAATATAATAGATGACTCCAACCCGTTCTCAGATGAGGATGAGGCGAAGGAGGAGGACGGAAGTTATGAACCTAGAAAGACATCCATGAGCCTGTTCACTGCATTCTCACTGAGTCTGAACAACCTCATGACCAAGAAGGGAAGAACATTCCTCACAGCATTTGCCGGAAGTATAGGAGTCATAGGAATAGCGCTTATCCTGTCGCTTTCATCCGGATTTCAGAAGTATATCAACGATGTGCAGGAGGAGACGCTTGCCACGTATCCGGTGCAGATAACGAAGAAGGCAATGGATTACAGTGAACTGCTCTCCAAGATGGTAGGTAACAACGAGGAGGATTCAGATCACAATCACGCTGGCGAGGACAAGGTATATTCGGGAGATATCATGGGAGACATGCTCGTGTCAATGGTGTCAGATGTGAAGGAGAACGACCTTGAGTCATTTAAGAATTATATAGAAGACGATGCAAACGGCTTCACCAAGTATACAAGTGATATAACATACACATATGATACACCATTATATGTGTTTAACGAGAACAGTGCAAATGGAGGTGTTGCCCAGGTAAATCCAAGCACCACAATGGCAGATATGGGATTTGGAGGTATGGCGGAGGCACAGGAGTCAACGGCAGATTTCATGTCGGCATTCAGCTACGGTTCATCGTCAATGGACATGTGGACACAGATGCTTGACAACGACACTCTGCTCAAGCAGCAGTACGATGTGCTGGCAGGACACTGGCCTGAGAACAAGAACGAGGTCGTACTTGTCGTTGACAAGAACAATGAGATAAGTGATTTTACACTGTATACACTGGGACTCAGGGATTCAAAGGAGCTGGGAGATATGGTTTCGACCATACTTGCCGGCGGAGAGGCACCGGAGCTTGATCAGATGATATTCACATATGATGATCTTCTGAACCTCATGTTCAAGGTAGTGCTTCCAGGCGACCTGTATAAGAAGAATGCCGATGGAACTTACACAGATATGAGTTCAGACGCAGATTTTCTTAAGCAGGCAGTTGCTAACGGACTTGAAGTAAAGGTATCTGCAGTCATCCGTGCATCAGATAATGCGTATGCTACGACAATGCAGGCCGGATATATAGGTTACACATCAGAACTTGCCAATTATATAGTTTCAGAGAACGAGAAGACAGATGTTCTCAAGGCGCAGATGGACAATTCTGATACCGATATATTCACAGGAATGCCATTTTCAGATGGCAAGGAACTGACAGCGGACGATGTGGATATGGATTCCGTTATGCAGCAGCTCATGGCATCCGGACAGGTTACTGAGGATATGCAGGCACAGATGGCATCCATGACAAAGGAGCAGCTCTTCGATATGCTCAAGGGCTACGGCTTCTTCCAGGAGTCAACATCTACTTATGAAGATAATATGTCAAAGCTTGGATATGCAGAGCTTGCAAAGCCGGCATCCATCAACCTCTACTGCGCAGAATTTGCGGATAAGGATGAGATAACAAAGCTCATAGACAAATACAATGCGGATTATCCTGACAAGGAGATCACATACACTGATTATATTGGAATCATGCTGTCATCGGTGACAAAGATCATCAATGCGATAACCTGGGCTATCACCACTCTGATAAACATGCCGAGCGGATAAACCGTAGCGTAACTGATGCTTGGCGTATCACCGTCGAGCGTCTCGTTGGCGTAAGTCAAAGCCATCGGATTCGCCATACTTCCACAGAGGATTCCGCAGATACTACCAAAATCATATTTCTTGGTCTTCAGAATGACGAGACCTACGATAACCACAGGCACAACCGTGATAAGGAAACCGATGCCTACCCACATCAAACCTTCCGGACGGACTACTGTCTCGAAGAACTGTCCACCAGCCGCCAAACCTAGACAACCGAGATAGAGGGCAAGACCCAGTTCTCGCAGCATCAGACCAGCACTTCGCGTCATGTAAGAGATGAAATGCACACGAGGCCCCAGCGCACCAATCAGAATACCCATCACGATAGGACCGCCGGCAATACCCAGACGTACAGGAGCCGTCATTCCAGGAATATCCAGAGGGATGGTTCCTACGGCAAGACCGAGAATGATTCCGAGGAAGATGGCGCCGAGGTTAGGCTCGTTCAGAGTCTTTACGGCATTACCCAGGAACTATATGGACGAGACCGAGATGCTCACACTCATCGGGCAGGACCTCCAAGCCAGCCGTCCTATCTTGGTCAACGGGCGCACGACCAAAGACGAAGGGCATGCCTTTGTCCTCGACGGCATGCAGTCCAACGGCTACGTTCACATCAACTGGGGCTGGGACGGCTATTCCGACGGCTACTTCCCCATTTCCGCTCTTCGAAATAATAACCAGACAGGAGTTCATACTCAAGTCCTGTGACGACAGAGGTATAGAGGTTGTTGTCCTTATATATAAGGATAGCCACGTTTCCCGACGCGCTACATGCACCCGGGTTGGCGAAATCGGTGATACTGAAGTCGAAACGGTCTCCCCGTCGCATGCGCGAGGGTGAGGTGACGGTTACTTCGTCCGCCGTCAGCGTTGTTACCGGTGCTCCGCGATGGTCGGGTTGGATACCGATATAAGCCGTCACTTGCTCGGTGAAGCCTTGTCCGCTGGCTGCGCCACCCGTACCCTGATAAGAGGGGTCCAGTGCGGAAATGGGGAAGTAGCCGTCGGAATAGCCGTCCCAGCCCCAGTTG
>OQVL01000787.1_pt1 | contig 17800 bp, 12 predicted proteins | sample 1691501 | NCBI WGS metagenome assembly OQVL01 (sample SAMN03418253, study PRJEB22391) | human gut metagenome | biome: human-gut; feature: organic feature; material: feces | host: Homo sapiens | place: Tanzania | collected 2013-01 | reverse complement strand
GTATCAAACTTAACGGGAAAATAGTTCCGTTCAAACCAGTCAAAACCCTGGCTGCATTAGGCCAGTCAATCGCTGGGTTATTCAATCGTGGCGCAACATCATTCCAAAAAACGTTGGCACGTAAACTCGCCAGAGCCGCGAAGAATATTGATGACGACAACAAAAAACGTCAGGGTGTGAAATCGAATTCACAGAAACTTGCGGAAGCAAAACAGGCGCGTGATTCAATCCAGGAGGATATAGCGCAGGCGAAAGAAAAACTGACGCAGGTACAGGGCAACTCCGATAAAACCACCCAGGAGATTGGAAATGTCAAAGCTGCTTTGGCACAAGAGCAAGCCCAAACACGCTCGCTGAAAGAAGAGATAGCACGGCTGGAGGATGAAGCATGATTAAAAATCCTATTCGTATAAATATTCAGTCCACCTTTGCTGACACGTTGACGGGGTACGTCCCAGGAAGATGGAGTCGTGAAGAGCTTACTGATGATGACCTTCTCCTCGAAGCCGCTACGCTTGAAGACATCGAACTCGCCTATATGGGTAATGAAATTCTCGTTGAAAGCGATGAGGCGATGTTTGAATCCATCACAACGACGAGGATCAGGCTTGCGCAGACCATGCGGGCATTTGTCCGCTCACTAAACCGAGGCCTCAACGGTACAAATATATCTGCCGGTACTGATGAAGTTGGCGAAGATGAGAATGGGCGAAACAGCATTGGTGGAGCGATAATCGGTCGTGTTCGTCGGGTAGCAAACATTCCGGTATTAACGGCACTTATCCCGCTTACTGACGGTCAGACCACCAGCATTATCTTCCATTCCCCCACGGCAGACAGTGCAAAGATTAAAAGCAGCGATGAACTGGTGGCTTTCCAGTTCCTGCTTAATAAACGCAATGTAACTCATGTAGTAGCCCCCATCGGCGGACGAGATGTTTCATTGAGTCAGGTATGCCAGGCGCTATCGAACCTGATTGAGCGCAATAGTGAAAAGTTCAAAAAAGCTAAAGCCCGTCAGGACAAAATGAAGGCAGATATTGACGGTTATCTAAATGAAGCCGACAAATTGGCAGAAGAGCGTTCTGTATTGATTGGCCAGGTAGATACAGCGCAACAAGGTTTAGCTGAAAAGCGAGAAAGCCTTGTCGAACTGCAAAAAAAATTAGATGACCAGAAAGCACTTAATGCACAGTTGCAGGCCAAACGTGATCAACTTAAATCAGCAAAAGAAAAGGTGAAACCGGAACGAGCGTTCAACGACCAGTTGCGCCGGGTGAAAAGCAATCTTTCTACCGAAGGTCGAGCGACGCTTGATAATGGAGCCGAGGTTATGTACGTCAGCACTGGTGCTGATAATTATGTCACCATAGCAGCACCAGAAGGCAACTACAGCATTAAAGCAAGCGACGTTAATGGTCAGAGCAAGGCTGATGCCGCAACAAAACTACTGAAAGCCTATCGCGAACATAAAGCTGAACAATACAAAGTGGATGTGTTGCCAGGCCAGCCAGAGCCATCCGTTCAGCCGGAACTACAACCAGATCCAGAACCACAACCTGGGCCGCAATCAGTATCACAGCCAGAGACTCAGGATGTAGGTAAATATCGCTATGCACTGCAATCCCGTCCGGCGGCTGTAGGTGCGGTACCGGAAGGAAATAAAGGCGTACTTGACCGTCCTGACCAGGCGGATCCGTATTACGAATATGCTCGTCACGGGATAATTACTTATGACCGAAAACTGACAGATAAAGAAGTCAGCCAGTATGAATTACGCTATCTGCCTGATGACGATGAACTGAAGGGGATGGCGAACGAGCTGGTTGCGTCCAGCATGGTAAAACATATTGATGGCTATGTAGATCTGTTTGGAAGAGACCTGAAAACATTCAAGGCGCAAGTTAAAATTCTTTTCCGCAAAGCGTTCCCGAACGTGGCATATCCACTTGGTGATGGGGAGAACCTTTTCATTATGGACGTGTATAACGCCCTTCAAAATCATTCAAGCGAAGTAAAAACAGATCCTGTAGTTGAGCGAGAATCGCAACCAGCACCAGAACAGGAGCCGGAGCCAGAAGAAGCGGGTGAATCAGCAAGCGAAGCTGACCAGGAAGCAGATAAAGCGCTTGAGTACCTGAAATCCGTTCCGGAGCAGTTCACATCCCGCGATCTGACGGTCATAAGTGCTGAACTTGATCATGTGCAGGAAGCTGCAAACGCTCTTATCAGTGCTGGTCGATATGACGAGAACGAAGCAACTGTAGGTGCAGCCGTTGACTACCTGATCAATATTCTGGCTGAAATTCAGCAGGGAGGTGCTTAATGGCTATCTCTGTTTTAGAACGCCTGAAATTAGGTAAAGAGCTATCAGATCTAATGCAGGCGCAGAAAACCGCGCCAGTATTGCAACGCGTCTCAATTGGTAAGCAGATTGTTGATGTGATGCTTAAACTGGGGCTTGGGGCTGCGGCCCAATCAGTATCGGATCCGCAGGCGCAGCCAGATACTGTTGCAGGTGACATTCCTAAGATAGTGACAGACTTCCTTGGAGGTGCATTCACAAAGTCCACGCAAATGGAATTTATTGATGCGCTACGTGGGATCTCAAACTATGTAGGCGAGTTCCTTACGTTGGAACAGGCTAAAGAGCAGACCATAAGCTGGGTGAAAGCCAACGGTTATGCAGGGTAATCAAAGGGGCTGAAATGCCCCTTTCACTTTCGTGTAAGTCCATAAATCACACACTTTTTACACTTCCTGCTTTCTATGTAAGGGGAGTGTATTTTGAACAAGTCAGTTACTTCCGCGCTATCCGAAGCAGCAGACATTAACAGTGTTATTGCGCTGGTTTCTTCATTAGAGAGGCGAGAAACACGCCAGGGGCGCAGTAGTTACGTAGTCACCAGTAAAGGGGCAGAGGTAAAGACGGCTTTTAAGGTCGTTGATGCCAGCAGTCTGATCATTTCGAACAACCTTGACGGTACGATTAATCCGGCCTTCCCGGAAGAACTCCAGCCACGTGACCGTACACGGCTATCAAGCAAACTCCAGGTTAACCGTATTGCCTCCAATTTACGCCCGGCACAATTAACGGATTCCGGCATGAGCAGCCACGGAGCGCCGATAGTTGGTCCGGACAACGTTGTTGAATCCGGCAACGGAAGGAGCATGGGTATCTGGCGTGCCTATGAGCAAGGGCAGGCGGATGAATATCGCCAGTACCTGATCGATCATGCAAAAGAGTTTGGTCTGAATCCTGACGACATTTCACAAATGTCTATGCCCGTATTGGTGCGAGAAAGACTCACAGATGTAGACCGCGCACAATTTGCCCGCGATTCAAACATCAGCGATCTGCAAGAGATGGCTGCAAGTGAAAAAGCGTATGCGGATGCGCAATTTCTCACTGAGAGCGTCATGGCGCTATTTAATCCTTCAGATGATGGAAATCTACTGGCGCGGTCCAATGATGCGTTTATTCGTGCGTTTTTGCGCGAAATAGGTGATACGGCGACGGCAGGTTTGCTTACTGCCGATGGGCGTCCAACGAAACAACTTATCGACCGCATCCAGAATGCAATTTTTGCCAAAGCGTACAAGGATGAAAGGCTTGTTCGGCTGGTGGCGGAAGAGCCAGATCCGGAAATGCGTAACATCCTTACCGCATTAAATACGGCAGCCAGCGATTTTGCGCAAATGCAGTCACTTTCAGGCGATGTTCACCATGACACGGTAACCGGACTGGTAGACGGCATAGAGCAATTGAATGGTCTGGATAAACAGGCTATTGCCGCGCTACAGGAAGCAATTAACCTTGTTCGTGAAGCAAAAGATAACGGTCAGGCAGTAGAAGAGGTGATCGCACAGCGCGGATTGTTTGGAGATAGCACTCCGGAAGCGGAAGCGCTTGCTCTGTTTATTGTTGCCAACAACAGAAGCGCTAAGCGTATGGGGGCCGCTTTCAAGAAACTGGCGCAAAAAATTAACGATGAGCTTATTCACCAGCAACAAGCGTTAGGCGATATGTTCGGCGGCGGAGATGTCGATCTGCGTAGCATTTTGTCTGCCGTTTCCGATGAGATTGAAACTGAATTTGGTGAAGGGAAAGGATTGAGTCTTTCGATGTTCGAAAATAGTCATAGGTAAAGATTCTCACCCCCCTGAAATAACACACTGATTATGCTGCCGCGAAACTGGAAACCATTTCGCGGTGACTCATGGCAACGAAAGATAAAAACAAAGGCTTTCTGTCGGCATTGAAGAAGGCCTTCAACAGTGGCGATGTCACGCCTGCTGATCCGGTCGTTTTTACAAGCGGGCATAGTGTCGTTGCGCGTTCTGGCCTGTCTGCTTTACGTCCGGGTATCCTGGGTGGCAATAGCGATGGCATGACAAGCGCGGCAGATACAGTATCAATTTCGGCAGAACTGCCCGGCGACCGCCTGCAAAAGTACAACATCCTGGAAACGATGGCGAAAAGCCCAACCATCTCCACAGCCTTAAATATTCACATTGCGCACGCTCTGGCACCGTCAAAAAAAACGGGGCTTGCGTTTATGCTTGCGCCAAAAGACGGGGCAGATACTGAATCCGTCAAAAGGTGTGAAGAGTTAACAGCCGATTTAGGGGCAATGATTAATGATGGCCTGCCGTCATGGGCCATGATTATGGCTATTTTTGGTGTGTCGTATGTTCGTCCCTATGCCGAGCAGGGGAAAGGGATTACGGGCATCGAGTCGAGTTATTACACATTGCCTCACTTCATCCAGGAGTTCTATCGGGGGAGCCAGTTTGTTGGCTTTGGGGGTGATTACATCCTGGATTCTGAAAGTATGCGCCGGGTGATCACAGAACCGTGGAACCTGGTTGCGATGAAAAACCCATACTGGACACCGCAGCATAAATTAATGCCCGTGACTTATGGGGCGAAGGGATATTCCCTGTTGAGCGATCAGAAAGACAAACCGCTCACTGAAACACAGAACTATGGCACGTCTTTTCTGGAATACAGTTACGAACCATTCCTGAATCTATGTGCTGCCCTTGCCGCGCTGAAATCTACGCGTAATAACGCTGCAAAAATTGACAGGCTTATCGCCCTGACGACTAATACGCTCGATCCTGTCAATGCCGCGAACTATACGCGAGGCGTCAGTCAGGCATTAAAGCGCCACAGTGACATGCTGGCGCAGCGATCAATAAATGCCAACGCCATCCCGACCGTGCTTAACCATCTGATCCCGGTCATGGGCGATGGGAAGAACGGAATCACTATTGATACGCAGTCTATCCCCGCAGATATCAGTGGCATCGAAGACGTTATGTTTCACCTTCGTCAGTTATCCGCCAGCTTAGGTATTGACGCTACGATGCTCGGTTGGGCCGATCAAATGAGCGGCGGGCTTGGAGAAGGAGGTTGGCAACAGACCGCTATCCAGGCGGCGCTTCGTGCTAACTGGATACGGCAGGCGGCACAGAGAACCATTTACCGCCTGTCGGATATTCATCTCGCGTACAAGTACGGCAAGGTATACACCGAAGCCAATCGTCCCTATGCCGTGCAATTCAACTCGATGAATACGGCTATTCAGGAAGAGGAAAACAGAGAACTGGATGCCCGCGCTAACTTTGTCGCCGTCATTTCTCAAATCATGGATCAAATCCAGAACAATCCAAAGCTGGCAGGCAGCGAAGCCTTTATGCGTTACCTGTTTACCGAACAGTTGCATATCGATAGCGACACGCTGAATACCATGCTCAAGGAGTTTAAGGAAAACGAATCCGACTCGAATAATGAGCATGGAATGTATGAGTCCGCGCCAGCCTCGTCTGGTGATAACCCGGAAAACTGGACACCAGAACAGTTGATTAACTTCGCAAAATTCGTGATGAGCAATTAACCGGAGGGAATGAATGCAATCACTGAACACCGTTACGGATCGCTTCTCTTTGGTCGAGAAAATTCGTAAGCATACGCCGCAAAACAACCGAAATTACGTTATTCAGTCGGTGCGGGAGACATTGAATTATCCTGAGACGAAAGAGAGGATTGCGCTCGGTGAAATGTATGGCTATTACGGCCACGGTCGCCGCGCAATGCATTACGACAAAACCAAAAGTCTTAATTTGCCAGAAGTTTCAGTCGTCATGGTGGATGGAAAGCCTGTAGTTCTTGAAAACGTACCATCTAACAGGACGATTGATATTTCAGTTGATGACAATGGTGTTGTTACGCATACACAGGAAATTCTGGATACCGATACCGGGCGTATAGTGCAGGGGATGATTAATTCAGGTGCTGGTGGGTGGTCATGGGCGACATCTGGACCGGATTCCTCAGTCTCCATGGTGAAGTCGTTTCATGGTTTCGATTATGTGACGGTGCCTAACTATATCAGCCTTGACAAGAAAAGCCTGATGCTTGAGTCAGCAGAGGAGAGAGAGGCTGCAATTCACGCGGCGCTTATTGCTCAGGGCTTTACAGATAATGCTGCCACCGATCTTGTGCATCACTTCTCAGCAATGAAGAGTCAGCAAGCCATGCTCGAATCAGTACAGCGTGAAGCCCTGGAATCAGAATTGATGCTCCTTGAAGTGGAAAACATGCAGCTTCGCGACAAGCTACGCGCTCAGACAGCAATGATGGAAAGCCAGGGTGAAGATGCGAAGAAATGCCGTCGTATCCTGCGTGACGCTATCCAGGAAATGCCTGTATTCATCAGTGCAGAGCAACGCCGTGCATTATGTCGGATGCAGTCAGAAGATGACGCCCGAATTGTGGCAGCGATGCTTGAGTCTCTGGGGGTAAATGCAACGTATGGCCTGCCTGTTACGAAAGGAGAGAAGCAGCAAGCACTATCTCAAAACAACAAGAATGTAAGCCCGTTGATCTTTGTTTCGCGACGTTAGGTCTTTTTGATTAAATTAAATTTCTAACACAGTGTATTAATATACACTGTTGATTAGTGATTAATGTTTCGGGTAGGATCGCGTTCGTTGCTCAGTTTGATGGGCGTAGAAAGAACAAAAGCCGCTGGGGGGCGGCTTTTGAGGGCGATAAATCTATTTGAGTAGATTTATCAGAGGCGTAGGTCTTAGACACCCACGCTGATATACCAAAACTTGGAACTCGCATTGATATATCAAGGATTACAGATGGATATTTTAAATTCAGATGCCATCACTTTCAACATTTTTGAGCGGAAAGGCAACGCTGAGTACCATAAGCATATCAAAGGCCACCAGCTAAGTTTCTTTGCCCGGCACAGTGGATTCCTGTCGCCAACACACGGTTCGATCATTGCCGAATTTTCCAACCTGGCAGGGTCAACTGACGAATACATAATCCGTCGCTCTTATGCTGATATGGCTGCCATTCTGGGCCGTAGCGTCTCCACCGTTCGCCGTGCATTTTCTGAGGCTGTTAAATGTGGAATGCTCACCAAGCAACATCAGATTGGCAGTAACAATGCTCAGGTTTGTAATGTCTACCGCTTCACCCCTGATTTCCTCCAGTTTATTTCCATCGTTTTGGAGACTGGACGTAAGCAGGGCGTCAAAATTGTTAATGCCACGAAACTGGTTAAGCAACTGATTTCAAAGGTACGTTCTTTTTTTGAGGTCAATGCCCCCCTGTTCAAAATGAACAACTCCCCCCGTGTTCATGATGAACAACCAATAGAAAAGAAGAATAAAACCGTAACCAAAAAAAGAGAAAGATCATGCCAGGTTCAGCCAAAGGCTTCCCAGGCGGTGTCCACTCAGTTAAATCCAGACTTTCTGAGTGAAGCGCATGTTGTTAGCGAAGAGCAGATAAACAGCCGCATAGCTGCTGCAAAAGCGCGATCCGCTAAACGTCAGGCTGACGACCGCCACGCGAAACGTCTGTCACTACATCGGGCTGCTGAAAAGTTAGCTCATAAAATTGCCTGGATTCGCGGGACAGGGAATGCGGGAAAGGCCAATAAGACTGCCAACGGGCTGGATTTTTCAATGGATTATTCGGCCTATCAGGGCTGCCAGACCGTTGACGAGGCGTTAAAGCTCATGAAACAACGAGGCACCAAAACTGAGTTTGATGATCGTGAGTGGCGTATCCCTGCTGGATTCCGAGGATGATGTGGGTAAATTATGACAGCTTAATACAGAAACCCCGGCCTGTACCGGGGTGTGGAGTCACGCTTCGCTGGTGGATGTGGCGGCCTCACCATTAGGAAGTAAGGCAGTATTCCGTGGTTCTCCAGTAGGCCAGCGATAACCTGAAACGCGCGATGTTGGGAAAGCGCGGATATTCACGGCATCGCCCTGGTTGCCCCCAAGAATGAGCAAATCACCATTCGCCCGGCGACCAACGACAAAGCCGACATGCCCGCCGCCCACGCGAGTAAATACAGCAATACATCCATACGCTGGCGTATCGAGCGCCTCACCCCATGTCAGGTAGGATTTTGCTGACTCGAAGCGGCTGGAACGGATACCAACACGCTCTAACATTGCGCCAACAAAGGCCGCGCACCACGGCGTTTCATCATCTTTAATGCCGCCGCGCTTGATGTCTCGCCAGAACTGGACGATTTCAGGATTGTGTTTAGCCCCTTTGATTTCTGTCAGGCCAATATGTTTACGGGCTTCCATCAGCCAACGAGGATCGGTACTCACCATAACTACTCCTCTGGTTAACAAACGAACATAAACTATGGGGAGTGTGTGATTTTCATGGCAGCCATATTTGTTATCCGGGCACGCTAAAACCTACTCCATTAATGAATGGCGGTTTTGGGTGCCAACTTTGTTATCCCAAATTAACACACTCCATACCCTTTCAAGCCGTACCGCAATGTGCGGAGTTCACGGCTTTGAAGGGGATCTCCTTTGGACAAATTACTCAATTCAATCAATGCAGCCACCAGCATTGGTGGACTGATTGACCTTATCAGTCGGTTACATAAACCACGTGCAATCGCCGCCTTCGGCGTTAAGAAGGTAGATGGCGTCAGCATTCAGAAGACTCGCCGGGCAGCTAATAACGCGGCAGTCAATCTTCTTAACGCTTTGCCTCCCGGTTTCGATGGCTCTCAGTTGACAGACGAACAGCGTCAGATCCTTGCAGGATACACCGGGGAAGGTGGTCTGACGGATGGCGAAGGAAGTCAGTACGAGTATTACACGCCGCAATTTATGGCAGAAGGTATCTGGGATTTATTTTCGGATTACGGCATTGATAGCGGTCATGTTCTTGAACCGTCAGCGGGTACGGGAATTTTCCAGGAGACGAAGCGGCAGGGAATGATAATGACGAGCGCCGAATTGTCTCCGATTTCTGGTCGAATTAACCAGTTATTGCACCCGGAAGATGATGTGAATATCGGAGCGTTTGAGTCGCTTGCAGCCAAAGACGCAATGTATGACCACGCGGTGGGTAATGTGCCGTTCGGGGAAGGTCGTTCCGGTGTGGCTGGATTAGATCCTGCCTATGCGAACGAAAAGAACGTAGGTAACTACTTTGTGCTTCGTACCATTGACAAGGTTAAACCTGGCGGACTGATCGTGCTGGTGGTGCCTAACGGCATGACCGACGGCACTAAATACAAGAAACTGCGTGACAAGGTTAGTCGTAAAGCGGAATTTCTGGGCGCACATCGTATGCCTTCCGGTACGTTCAGCGAATCCGGTACAGATACAGTTGTGGACGTATGGGTATTGCGTAAACACCCGGAAGCCTTCCTGGAGATGATCCCCGATACGGATGATGCGACGCTAAAATCGGCAAATGTCCTTTGGGATACCTTTCTGAAAGGCAAGTGGTTTACAACCGAAGGGAAGCGATTCGTTTACGGCGACATGGAACGCACCAGCTTCCGCAACACCCTGGTGGTGAAAAAGGACGGTCGTGTATCCAATGAGTCGATGAAAACCGCTCTATCGCGCCGCTTTGAAAGCCGCATTAATTGGGATTTGCTTGGCGTAACTACTCAGGCATGGCAGGGTGCCAAAGTAGGAGATAAGCGCCTTGTAGGTGGCATCTGGCACGAGTTTGATGGCCTGAAATGGGTTAAAGATGCGACAACCAAATCCTCCGTACTTGATGTAAGCCGATATGGTGTTTCGACATTCGGTGATCTGCAAACAACGTTCCAATCAACAAACGGCATTCTGGCTCTGTCATGGGGGCAGATATCCGCGATCGCTTCCGACTATCCATCGGTTATCAGTGATGAAGTAGCGGCAATGATTCGCTTTGCTGGGAAACAACGCGAAAAAGACCGTGAGCGCATTATGCGCGGTGCGCTGATCGGACAACTTATCAATAAAGCGCTGGATAAGCGTAACCTTGGTGAAAACGTCGATGATGAACTGGCTGATGCCGCACGTCTGACGGCTGCCGAAGTTGCTAAATATGGCCCACCACACGCTATTAAGCTAAACGATATTACCGAAGCGGGCGCGAAGAACTGGCTGACATTCACCGGGAACGTCAATCAGGACGGTGAAGCATCCGATCTGCTGTCCGGACGGCTTGATGTTAGCAAAGGGGCTGCTGGTATTGATTTCACTCGTCCGGAACAGGTTGTGACACACCTTTTCAGCGATGTTGCCCTTAATCCTATCAATCTTGATGACTTCCGCGAGGCGTTTAAAGGCGAACTGCCCGAAGACGACGATGAAGCACTGGAATACCTGGCGAAATTCGACGATATCGCTATTGATGGATATGGTTGCCTGCTACCGATGGGCCGTGCCACTAGCGGTGATATTAAATCAAAAGTGGCACTGCTGGTGGGCTGGCGAGACGCGTCCACAGGAGAGCGGAAGGCCAACTTTGAGCGCCAGCTTTCAAAAATCGAAGAGAAACGCACGTTTACACCGCTGAACAAAGTCACGGTAAACCTTAACGCACGGTGGTTGGATCGCCGCCTGATAAAAGAGTTCCTGGCAGAGCAGGGCTATGACGAGTTTAAGTATACAGAACCCGACCTTAAGGTTGAGAACGGCATTCTGGTATCCCCGGACGATTACGAAGGTAAGGACGGGGTATTTACTGGCTACCAGCTACGAACCGTAAACGGCAAAAACGGGAACGAGTTCAAGAAAGCGAATAACAAAGATGGCTTCCTGAATCAGCTTGAGAACTACCTGAACGGTGTTAAACCGCGCGGACAGAACGCTAACGAGTACCTGGACAAAATCGCCCAGCTTGAGACGAGTTTTAACGACTGGTTAAGAACTCACCCGCAGGCAGATCAGATCGCCCGCGATTATAACGACGCCTTTAACGGTTATATTCCATTTACCCATTCAGACGCACCCCTGGGGCTTGAAGGCATCAGCGGGAAACGTATACCGCTTTCTTACCAGAACGAAGAAGTTCGTCGTCTGTCGGAAGATGGGCGCGGGATTATGGGATTCGGAACTGGTTTGGGTAAAACGACGACCGCGCTGGCACTGGAAGCCTATAACTTTGAAACCGGGCGAACCAAACGTACCTGTATCGTTGTTCCAAAGGCCGTATACCAGAACTGGTATCACGAGGCACAGAGCTTCTACAGTGCAGATGCCTTCGCCAATATGATGTTTATCGGTCTGGACGAAGTGCGCGATGGTGACGGAAATATTCAGACTGCCCCAGTGCTCGACCAGGACGGCACCCCGCGACTTGATAACGACGGCAATCCGATCACCCGTAATGTTGTTAAAGAATCCGCCAGTGCCGTTATCGCTCAACGCATGAACATGATCCCATCGTCGAACTGGCGAACGGTCATCATGACAAAAGAGCAGTTCGCATCTATCCCGTTGCGCGATGAAACCATCGGAGAAAACTCACAGCAGGCTGTCTTTAATGCCGCCGAAATGGGGCGTCTTGACCTGGCGTCAGGCAAGCACCGTGATGCGCAGAAGAAGAACAAGATTAAGGACCAGGCCGCGAATACCGGTACAGCGAAGAAGCAGAATATCCCGTACTTTGAGGATATGAACTTCGATAGCGTAATTGCCGACGAAGGGCACAACTACCGCAACTCCTTTGGTGCCGGGCGTGAAGCGGGGCAACTGGCATATTTACCTAATCCGGCGGTATCCAAAATGGCCCGTGACATGGCTGTAAAAGCTGCGTACATGATGAAACGTCACAATGGGCGCGGCGTCGTAATGCTGACAGCAACTCCGCTGGTTAATAGCCCTATTGACGCCTTCAACATGCTGTCAACGGTGATCCCTCAGCACGAGTGGATGCACATGGGGATTATTACCCCTGACGACTTTGTGCGAGTGTTCGGTAAAACAGCCACTGTTCAGGTCCAGAAAATTTCTGGCGAAGTGGAAGAGAAACAGGGGCTGGTGGGCTTCCAGAACCTTGATGGTCTGCGTGGCATTTTCCACCGCTGGACAACGCTTAAAACGGCTTCCGATGTTGGTGCAACGGTAAAAATCCCGGATATCGTCGAAAACACCTTGCAGATCCCAATGACTCCAGAGCAGCAAGCAGCTTATGAAGAGCTTCGTAAACGCGCGCAGGAGTTAAGTCGTGGTGATGACGTCACTGTCGATGATGAAGGCAATATCACTCGCGGGAAACCGGATGATTTCATTTTCTCTATCATTCGCGACATGGATAAGGTCGCTATCGACCCGGATCTTTACGCCAGCGCTATCACATTCCAGTTCCCTGTAGAGCTTACTGAACAGGTGAAGTCTATAGCTAATAACCTACCAAAAGTAGCTGGTGGGAAAGCGGCAGACGATGCAGAAGAAGCAGAGGAGGATGCGACCGGAGGCCTGGTCAGTACCCGTACCAGCAAGGTTGTAGCTACAACATTTAGTGAGCATCCAAATCATGTCGAATTGCGTGCCAGCATTGACCTGGAGGCTGAAATACTCAAGGCAATTGCTGATGCAGGCATCGACATGAAACAGGTGTCACACCCGATCCCGCCTAAGTATGCCGCACTTATCGAGAACCTGCGTGAAGGGCTTAAGAACGGTAAGCAAATTATCTTTATCGACGAGAAAGCCCAGCACCAGAAACTACGTCGCATCATTGCCAGTGCGTTGCAAATGTCAGAGCAGGAGATAGGCATTATCAATGCTACGACTGTTAGCCAGGCTGGTGGTGTTAAGCTGAAAAAGGTCAAAAAACCGACCGAACCGACGCCAAACAAAGACGGTGAATACAAAGAAGGCGCATGGGAAACCTACTACAGTAAACTGGCCCAATATGAGGATTATCTCTCTGCTAAAAATGATGCTGGCCTTGAGGGGATGGAAGGTATTGCTGCCGACTATAACGAAGGGCGCACGCGGATCATTATCTGTAACAAGAAAGCCGAAGTAGGTATCAACCTGCATATTGGAACGACCGATATTCACCACCTGACACTACCCTGGACTCCAGCCAGTATCGACCAACGAAATGGGCGCGGTGCGCGCGTAGGTTCTCCGCAAGAGAAGGTTAATGTTCACTATTATTGTGGCAAAGGCACATTCGATGACTTCCGTCTGGATACGCTTAAACGTAAGAAAGACTGGATCAAGATGGTGATGACCTCCGATATGTCAGAGATCGCCAATGGTGATGCGGATGACGCTGATGAGCGCGCCATTATGCTGGCGGCAAATCCGGAAGAACGACGCGCAATTATGGCTCGTCAGTCGAAAGAACGTGAGGAACGCCTGCGACTTAAAGCGCAACGCGAAGCCAATAATGCTCTCGATAACTACCTGAAAGCGGCGAATGCTGCCGGGAAGGATATCGGCATGATGGAGGCAGAACTGAAAAGCGCGATGGAGCAGGCGCAACGATACCAGAGTGATCTGGATGGACTGATTAAGAGCGGCACCAACAAAAACGGACAGAAATATACGCTTTCAGCACTAAGCAAAGCTAAAAAAAGAGTGCGTGAATTGCGATTTGCAATCACCAGGGCGAAGGACGCGGATACTGTTATGAAACGCTCTCGTGGTGATGTGGAGCGTGCTATTAAGTCTGGTGTGCTGGATATCAGTATCGATGTTATTCAGAACCCGCAGGAGTATATGCGCACTGGCAAGAACATCCTGTTGCATAAAGGTAGTTACTACCGTGCAGTCATTGATGCTGAACACGAGACAACGGCGGTTGTGCGCGTGACACAAATTGAGGGCGAAAAAGCGCAATACACCTGCCGCGTCGCCTGGCTGGATAGAGCAAGTCGCTACTCTCGTTCTCCTGGCTCAACCATGACATTACCGTTTGACTCAGTGGTTGAAGCGGTAACATTTGAAGAGGGGGTGGCTGAATCACGAGAAATAGCGGCACGTGGTGTTCAAAGCCACCAGCTTTCAACCTCTCTTTCTCGCGATCAATTCTATGACGCTATTCGTAGCGGTGTTATGCGGGTAACCGGGAAAGATCGTGGCGGTTGGCAAGGAGCACCGGATGTAAACTATTGGGCTTATCGTAACGCCAATGGTCAGATTCAAATGGCCTTTACCTATGGCGGGATGATTGGTCAAAAAATTAGCGCATCTGGAAGTGACGAGATAGCACCTGAACAATGGATTTATCCTGATGTAAACGACGAAGCATTAAAACGCGAAGTCGCGAAAATCCAGACAGGTGATAACCCACTTCGTATTTCAGAGGCAGAAGGTTTTCTCCGTGCATTGTTTGGCTTCGATTATGAGCAAGGTATGGAGGCATGGGGCGCTCAGGCCACTATGGATGATGTGGTCAAGGCGTTCGATGGCTGGATGGCAGGGCGCGATCTCTCCGGGCGTTCACTTGAAAAAGTGACTCAGGAAGATGTCCGCAGCTTGTTCCGCAAGCCAAATGGAGAAGGCCTGGAAACGTACTGGCGAGGCGTGCTTTCTTTCCGCGATTTCCAGGGGCGCATGAAAGCCTTCACCAATGGTTCGGAGATTTCGCAGATGTTCGAACAACTGCGAACGTCCAAAATCACAACCAAAATTGAGAAAACACGCATGGCGCTAAATGCATGGCGTGATGCGCTGTTTGATCAGTACAAAATGCAAAGTGATGCAGATGGTTGGGCGTCACTTGCCTCGTTGGCAGATCAGTCAGTTTACAGTGCGCAACTAAGCATTTCTAATGCCGATAATCCGCTTGAAACATCTGCAACAGTCTGGATTAAAGCGGGGGCGTTAATTCATGCATTTGAGGATAAAAGCATTACCCGTGATGATTTCGCAGATGCATATAGCTTGAATCGTCTTGTCGGGATGGCTATACGCCATGCTAACGCCTTAAAAGCGGGCGGGTATGTGGAAGATTTGCCTGATGCTCTGAAATCTGCAACGTGGGATGACTTTGTGTCGCTTAAAAATGGTGGCGCTACGGAGTCAGAGATTGCTGAACGTCTTGCGGCGGCTAAGACTGAACGGGAAGAACAGGCTGATGTAGCTGAGATCAAGGCTGACGAGGTAGCGAATGATGATTACATTATCGTGGTAAACGATAAGCCTATTCGCGCCAAAGCACGTGTACGCGGTCGCTGGTGGAGCGTAAGTGAAGACGCTGGTGCTGTTTATCTCATTGCAGATATGCCCGGATCTTCATCTATTCGCAACGCAAAAGATGCCATCAAGAAAATCGGTGGGCGTTTCTGGAACTTCGAAGTTAACCCGGTTGCCGATGTGGACTTTGACCGTCCGGCCTGGATGGTATCGACGCGCTATTCAATTGATGAAGTGCGTAAAATCATTGAAGCGGCGGCTTAACAGATATGGAGCGGCCTCGAAAGAGGCCGAATTAAAATGACAACATTGATCGACACAGTAAAACCAACGGAATCTTACCTTGAAGAAATTTTGCCACAGGCACTTGTTGGCAGGGGAGAAGGTGAATACCTGGATGCCTATCTTGGCGTAATGGTCGAAAGGTTGAAAAAAGAACCGTTATTGTACCGGCTGTATGGTCCGTGGTGGCCTGCTATCAAAACGCAATTGCTGGAGCGCGGAATTACTGACTTTGGTCAGATTGTGGATGGCGATGTGGCAACTATCTATAGCATGAGTCGCCCGGCATTGACTCTTCTCGCGGCGCATTTGTATTCGGCAGAACGTCTGGAAAACGATGCGGTTTACAATCAGGTCCACCAACTTGAAGTCGCAAGCTATGCTGATGATACAGAACCGTATCTGTACACCAGTTATGACGAATCTATAGAAAAATACAGCATGGCGGGGTGATTATGCGAAAGAATCGGCTTTTCACGATTGATGATCTAAAAGATTACGCATTGTCAAAGGGATACGAACTTGACTTTCATCGTTATAAGCGTGTTTTTACACTGATAAAGATTGATAGTCCTAATGAATGGAGTTGGATTTATTATCCTCATACTGAGGATAAATTGGTCGAGCGTATTGATAATTTAAACTTTGATGGGTGGAAAGTAGCCATTGATAAGACAATTAGCAGTATTACCGAACAGGATAAGATAAACTATTGAAAATAATATGCTGGGTAGATTTAATGCGATTTACCCAGTTCTTTGATGCATGTCATCCATTGAACTTAAAGCAGGTCCGAGCAGTTGCATATCTACCTCCCTTGAGTAGTATTTAGCATGGTTTTGGCATTTTAATCATTTTGTTGTTAATTTCAGCTAATGAAAGCTATAACATGTGTTAGAAATTACAATCGAACAAAAAGACGCCATTACGGATTTGAAGCAAAAACCCTGCACGCAGCCGCTCTTCTAGAGCTTGCAAATAACCCCGAACTAATCAAAGGGAACCATGAACACTACGAGCAGGTTCGCGTTCTGGATTGGCTCTATCGCCACATGCGATATGTGTACGAACATACACACGCCACCCCGAACGGAGGACTTCGTGGAATAAGGACAGCTATCAAAATGGTCGCTGAGGGGCAAAAGAAAGGTTATCCAGACCTTTCGATTGATCTTGCGCGTGGCGGTTATCACGGAATGCGCATCGAGATGAAGCAAGGGAATAATCGTCTAACTCCCGAACAAATCGTCTGGATGACACGCCTCACAGAAGCAGGTTACTACTGCTTTGAGGCGCGAAGTGCCGATGAAGCCATCAAAGCTATCACGGAATATGTTGATCTAACTTAACGGAGAAAATGTTTTGCATTTAAGTACCGTGGCTGAACTTGTTCCCGCTGGAGTTTGTGTTGTTGCCCGTCGCAGTGGTTGGAGTCCTTCCATGTGCATCGGAATTGAAAAGCAAGTGAATGGGAACGTGGATTACACAAACCTTTTTACTGGCGAAAAAGTCCATATCACGCCGGACAGTTCTTTAGCTGATGATTGGGAGTGCGCGCCTTGCTGAGAAGTCACTACGTCAGTCTGGCATTCGCAGATGACGCAGGCAGAACGCGAAGCATCGTTATGAAGAGCGCCCGCAAAGCGGTTACTGCCCCGCTCATCAGGGAAGCCCTGAACGAACTTGATATGAATGAAAATGCCACGCTGCTTTCTGCGTGCTGGATGGGAAAGATGTCCGATCCAGAATACGCCAATGGCGTTAATCAGCCAGGTTTCTTGCGAATGAAATGGTTGCTGGCTGCAATCCTTATCTTGCTTTTAGCCCTTGCCTCAATCTGGTTATGGTCCGTAATACATCCTTGATTAACCTCTGATACCCGCCCAATGGCGGGTTTTTTGACTTATGGGTATTCCAAAGAAACTTAATTACTAATAAAATATGTTAGAAAATTAAATTCAAGTTTCAAAAGGAACCTCCATGAGTCAGCAAGCAGTAACCTCCTCCACCGAAGACATCATTTCTGACCTTCTTTCCAACCCATTGACTCTGCCTTGTCCTTGAT
>OQVL01000784.1_pt1 | contig 17855 bp, 11 predicted proteins | sample 1691501 | NCBI WGS metagenome assembly OQVL01 (sample SAMN03418253, study PRJEB22391) | human gut metagenome | biome: human-gut; feature: organic feature; material: feces | host: Homo sapiens | place: Tanzania | collected 2013-01 | reverse complement strand
TAAAAACTCCGTGCAAATTGTCGACAGATATCACTTCAAGGATAATGGTCTGGGCATGACCGCCGACGAAGTGGAAGAATACATCAACCAGATAGACCCCGCCTACCGCAGCCGCATAGTGCTCCACGACCACCACGATCTCGTCAGCAAGATGCACCTCGGAGGCGTGCACCTCAACTCCCGCAATCCCCTCCCGCCCACATGGCTCGCAGAAGCACCCCACCCCATCACCATCTCCCGCTCCTGCCACTCCATCACTGAAGCCCGCGAGCAGCTCCCCCACTCCGACTACATCTTCCTGAGCCCCATCTTCGACAGCATCTCAAAGCAAGGCTACCACTCCGCCTACACCGAAGCCGAGCTCCATCAAGCCGCCGAAGAAGGCATCCTCACCGGAAAGACCTACGCATTGGGAGGCATCTCCCTCACCAATCTCCCCACTCTCCACCGCCTCGGTTTCCAAGGCGCCGCCATCCTCGGCGACCTCTGGTCCCGTCCCGTCCCCGCCATCCTCCCCCATTTCCGCGCCTATCTCTCCGCTATCAAGGCATAGCCCCACACAGCGTCAGCCTTTCTTCATTTGACAACCCGCCACTGTGTCGGGCGCATTACCGCCCGATATAATCAAGAAAATATCACAGCACATATAGCACAAACACACAAAATGTAAGGAAAAAGAAACATTTTCTGACAAATTATGTTGTAAATTCAAAAATTATGCTTAATTTTGGAGCGTCATATTATTTATCAACTGATTTCCAAGTCCTGTGCACCGCCACAACCTGCGGTCAGCAGGACATCTGAATAGATACTGGAAAGATGGATATCAGGAAGAAACATCACATTAACCTATAACAATCACAAGCAAGAAGACTATGACTGGAGCAATAATAATACTGATAATAGGAATACTCGTAATGGCAGTCCTGCCAAACTTCCTTTCCGGCTCCAAGCGGAGCAAAGCCAAAAGGCAGAAGGTGCTTATCTGCAGGATTATCGGCTGGCTGCTGATATTCCTGGGAATATATGATGCGCTCAGCGTGCTGCTCGGCGCATAGGCAGCAGATGCTGTTCCCTCATCTTCTGCAGCTAACCACACAGCAACAGTAACTCCATTCAGAGAAACCATCCCACAGAAAGAAAACAACAATCAAATAAACATTACGCACTATGATAAACAAGATTTTATCTCTCATCACAGTATGTATCGGTATGGCATGGCTTTCGTCATGCGGTTCATCAGCCAGAGTGGACGACATGAGCAACATCGGCGCATTCCACAAATACAGTTCAAGCAAGGACGCCAACATCCTCGCCACTGACGACAAGGGCGACGGCGGCGCAGTAGTGGACCTTTACATCGACTACTCCGACTGCATGACCACCGCAAACGAGTCTCCTTACTACAAGAGCGTGCAGCCTGCCATCATAGCATGCAACCCTAACTACTACTCCATCAAGGGCAATGCCATCACGTTCGAGTCCAACGACAAGATGAAGGTGCACCAGTTGCTCAACTCCATCACCAACGTGGATTTCTCCAACATCAAGGGCGCAGTGGACAGCATCATCAAAAACCGCCACGAAGCCATGATCATCACCGATGGTGAATTCTACCAGCAGGGCATCGGAGCCAACCTCAACAACCCTTACCTCGCCGATGAATTCAAGCAGTGGCTCGGCATGGGTCTCGATGTCTATGTCTATAGCGAGCCTTACCAGTCCGGCAAGTTCGTGAAAAACCGCTATTACATGCTCTTCACCGACCATCGCCTCAACAACAACATACAGCAGATTTTCTCACGCGTGGCTCCGAGCCAGGCTGACGTGAAGATGGTACACCTCTACAGCGGCATCCCTTCTGCCAAGGTGGGCAAAGACGGCGTGGACCTCAACGAACAGTTGCTCGCCACTGACGAGAAGGAAATCAACCAGGCTGCAGGCTACGAATGGCATGTCCTCGACGAGAAATGGAGCAATGTCTTCGACTATATCCTCAATGCCACCGACGACAACGGCAACCCTATCAAGGGAGGCGACTACTATCTCAGGGGCATCGACCTCGGCGTGACGGCTGAAGACGCTTACAAACCTGCTGAAATAGAGGTGAAATGCTATGAGATCAGCGACCTCTATGATAGTTTCAACCCTTCAGCAAAGAAGAAGGTGGCTCTGCCTGAACCGCTCAAGAACATGTTTGTCATCGACGAAACGGCATGGAAGAGCGGCAAGGTGGTGGTGAAACTCGACCCTGCATTCGACGGCAGTTCGCTGACCGGAAGCAACGGCAACCTTCTCCGCCTCGACATCTGCGTGAAGGAGTCAAAGGAGAATTTCTCATCCAATCCTGAGATAGGCGACAAGTTCAAGTTCGACTCTCCTTACGGTCTCAACACCTCCGTCTATGAGAGCCTCAAGCAGACACTCCTCGACCCTGCCATCAGTCCGGAAAAGAGCGGCAACCCTGTCATCTACAGCATCTACCTCTCCACTTACGGCAATTAAAGGGACAACAATCAGAAGAACAAGGACAGCCCCTGTGTCCGCCGCGTTACCTGCGGATATGTCCAGCCCCCTGTGACCAAAGAAAGCCCCTCCAGGGAGGGGATGGGGAGGGCTCCCATTCTTCATTCTTCATTTATAAAATAATAACCTAAAACAACAATATCACTATGGCAAGTTTCTCTCAGAACATCACAACGGCAGCGCAGCTCCACTCAGCTGAAACCGCTACCTACCTCACTGACGCAGTAATCGGCGTGGCATTCATCGTTCTCATCCTCATCGTAGCTAACATGATCTCATGGCAACCGGGAGCTCACGACCCATCACCAGCCAAGCGCAGAACATGGTTCTGGATATTGGGAGTAGCCACACTGTTCACAAATCTCGCCGTGGATTACTTCAACTGGATGCGCCATATCACAAAGGCACAGTTCACCAGCGAATACACCATACACATGATTGCCGCATCCGTAGTGGGCGTGCTCATCTATGGCATCGTGACTTTCGCCATCTGCAAGATGCAGAAGAAGGACACGAAACTGGCTTCTATGTTTTGATCTGTCATCTGGTGGGCTTGATGTTTAGTGGTAAAAAAACATCCCCCCTCTTCACCCAGTTTATTAAAAAGAACCATTACCTATGAATTCATTCAACGTAATAGCGATAGGAGGAACAGGAATGCGCTGCGCAGAGTCTCTCGTACATCTCTGCTCCATGGGTATGTTTGACAATACCGAGATACATCTCCTCGCCCTCGACACCGACTACAAGAACGGAAACTTCAAGAGGCTGAAGACTCTGGTCGATAATTACAACAACATCACGGCCGACAGGGACGGCGTCGCTTCCGACACGCTCTTCTCGGCAAAGATTGTATATTACACCTTCAGCCCTGACTATAATGCCGGCACCAACTACGACATCGTGGCACACTATTCCGATGCCCAGACCTCAACGCACGACGAAGACGGAGTGAAATGGCAGGAAAGCGACCTCGCTGACCTGTTCCTCGACCCTAACGTGCGCAAGATGGACCTCCAGCATGGCTACCGTGCACAGACGCAGATGGGCTCCATGCTCATGTATCATGCCATCAAGGAAGAGGCATACAAGAACAAGGGAAAAGGCTCCGACCTCGTCAGATACGTGGAAAACCTTATGGCAAACCCTAACAATATCGTGTTCCTCTTCGGTTCGGTATTCGGCGGCACCGGCGCTTCTTCCATCCCTGTGCTCCCTCATGCGCTGCAGGAGGCTGCCAAGATAATATCCAAGGAAAGCAGCGGCGACGTGCTCTCAAAGAACTATTTCGGCACCGTCATGCTGACAAACTATTTCAGTTTCGACGTACCGAACACGCATGAGGCGGTATATGCCACATCCGACAAGTTCGCGCTCAACTCACAGGCCGCCCTCTCTTTCTACAATGAAGACGAGACAGTAAGGGATACCTACAAGAGACTCTACCTCATAGGACGTGACAAACCGCGCAACGTGACCCGACACGACGCTCAGAGCGTGACGGGAGGCGATGCACAGCGCAATCCGGAAGACTACATCGAACTGCTCGCCGCTTCCGCTGCCTACGACTTCTACCAGAGCGCGCTGGCGCATATGCAGAAGCCGGTATTCGGCAACGAGGCGCAGATATACTATCGCACGCTGGCTTCCGACGAGGGCGACTGCCTCACATTCGAATCTTTCTTCGGAGAAGACAAGGACAAGTTTGCACAGAAATGCGGCATCATGATGGCTTCAGCCTTCCTCTTCGGACCGCAGGACTTCGCCAACAACCGCCGTAACCACTCTTCCTTCCAGGCGCTCACAGAGCAGAATGTCAAGGACATACGAGACTATTTCCGCAAGTTCTATGACCTTGAGGAACTGGACGAGACAGAGCCGGGCAGCGGATGGATCAAGCAGATGCAGGAGTCTGCCATCGACATCGGCTACAAGGGCTTCCTCTTCGACCAGGCGGCATACAGCACATCTGCCAATTCGGCACGAAAGTTCAAGTACAACGACAAGCTCTTCCCTGCAGGCTCTGCCTACAAGTACAGCGTCTCGCTCATGAGCAGCGCCTTCGACACGTTCAAGAAGGAGTTTGGCGACACCGTCTTCAGTGACAGCGACAAGACTGCCGTCTCCGCTCTCATGAAGCGCACGTACGATACTTTCACACGTCTTTATGGTTTCACTGTAAAAAACTAATCACTGAATCATGGCAATTACAAGCAACCTTTTACCAAAGTGTCTGAAAGGTCACGATACTCAGATGGCTAAGCCCAACACATGGCAGAAGATGGAGCAGGCCCGACAGTTCATCGACAGCATCGATACCACGGGCGGAGAAATGGACAGAGCTGCCAAATTCAATCTCCTCGTCTCAAGTGTGCCATCACCTTGGGCAAGAGTTCACCTCACCCAGCACGCCATCATGCCCGGCAATGAAGCCGGCGACACACGCACTCTGACACAGTTCTACGCCTTCATGCGAAGCGAATGGCGCGGACTCATAGCCGCATACGTACTCTATCCAGAGGACTTCGAACTGACAGACCCTATCGACCTCGTGTCTAAGGACATGGCAGGCAGGTCAGGACAGTTCGACATCCTCAGCACCTACTCCGAGATGCTCTTCGAGAATGCTCCGCTCTGGAAGCACCAGAAGGGCAAGAACGAGAAGCCAAGGATGCAGCTGCTCTATTATCACAACGGTGACAACCGATTCGTCATCGGCGGCACTTCGCCGTTCAGCATTCTCTTCGCTGGCATGAACTACAATATTCCGGACGATGACCAGAGGATATACTGGGTAAACGGCGGCAAGCTCCAGGACCCTGCATCCAGGGAATACGAGAATTTCTACAAGGAAGGCGGTGCCAAATACAACGACAAGCACTTCAACAACCTCAAGAAGCTCTATTCATTCCTCAACGGCATACAGAAGAATTCCGCTGAATACGTCAATACGCTCAAGAGCATCTGGGACACTGACCATGACCTGATCGACCAGCCGAGCACCACTGATGCAAGATACCATATCATAGGCATGGTGCTCAATGGTGCAGTGGCAAGCTGGATTGACGACATAAAGAGCATTCTCGGTGAAGCAACAGCCGAGAAGGCAAAGAACATTCCCGTCAACCACAAGCGTCCGGAAGGTCCTCTGGGACAACTGCTTGACATCAAGGCGAAATACTATTGGAGAAACGGCATCTTCTACACCAAGCCTATCGAAACAGCCAACGTCGTCGTGGAGGTCAATGATGTCGTGGTGGAAAACGTGGAAAGCCTCTTCATCGACAGCGACTTCCTGGCAGGATGGCGCGACTGTGCCGTGCCTTCCACCGACAATATGGGCAGAGCCACGGCAAGGATGGAAAACGACTACCGCATGTCGCCTGTCCATTTCCTCACCGCCAACGACGAGCGCGACGGCAAGACATGGTTCTTTGCAGTGCCGTTCAGCGAGTTCGCGCTCAGGGATGTATTCAAGCAGGAGTTTGAATCCATCATCAAGGGACTTAACAAGAACGTCATCATCAAGGCGGAAATGAACGGCAAAAGGGTAGATGTATATCTCAAGGCACGCATCGATGGTGAAGGCGAATGGGTCAACATACGCAACCGCTCATTCAACATCGAGGTGCCTAACTCCACAAGGAAGGTATTCGCATGGCCTAATTTCTGCTCTTCCAAATGGCAGAAGTACTACTATTACAGCGAGTTCCCTACCAATGCCACCACCGATGTGCAGATGGTGCCGGTGTTTGATGAGATTGCTGACATAGAGGACAACAACGTGCTGAGCAAGGTCTCCAAGGAGGCTTTCCTCAAAATGGTGAAATATCCTGCATCCGCAACGTCTGACACACACGCATACGAGATAATAAGGACCAACAAGCCTCTGAGACGCATCAAGATACGCAAGCGCATCGGCAATTCCGTAAGCGAACTCGGATGGCTCGTACTGCGCAGGGTGCAGTACAACAATCCTGACGAGCCACAGGGCATACAGGTCATCAGAGACACCGACACGCTCTCAGGCACCACCGTGGGATTCGACTTCGGCAGCACCAACTCGTGCGCCTACTACTCCGGTCAGGGTGCCAATGACATCCGTCCGGTTCCGTTCTCCAACAGAAGACTCGCCATCATCGGCTTCGACAACAAGCCGGTGTTCACAGCGGAGCCTAACGAACTCCTCTTCATCTCCAACGAAGAGCCACGCAACAAGAACGGACAGATCAAGTCATGGCTGCATGAGCACGACCAGATGTTCATCGACCCTAACATGATGGGCGAAGAACTCATCGGCGGCGTGCCTGTCAATGAGACAAACATCACCGTCAAGAGCATGACTCCTTACGAGATCACCACCAATGCCGGCAAACTGCATTACAACATGAAGTGGCTCGTGGACTCTGACGGAAGCCGCAGAAAGGCGGCGTTCGTCAAGATGGTGTGGATACAGATATGCGCTGACCTCTTCGCTGAAGGGCTCTATCCGAAGACGCTCAACTGGTCTTACCCAAGCGCTATGGGCGCAAACGACATGGGTGCGCTGGAGAGCATCTACGCTGACATTCCGTCACCATGCCCGGACTACAGACTTGATGACAGGGAGAAATTCTCATTCACCGAGGCTGAAGCCGTATGCTCATACTTCCTCGACAAGCGAATAGCTCTCGAAGACTACAAGCTCTTCGTGGGTATCGACATAGGCGGCTCCACTTCCGACATCCTCGTGCTCGGCAAGGACACACAGGATTACTGCAACGGACAGCCTGAGACAGCCAAGCCTGCCGAACCGCAGCCACAGCCACAACCGCAGCCACAGGTGGCTCCTGCCATCGATTATGATGACTATGGCAGGAATGAACTGGCTGATATGGCATTCAAACGCGGGCTCGCCACTGAGAGGGAACTGGACGACATGGGCAGAAAGGACATCGTGGAACTGCTCAAGTCCAGCGATTCCGGACAGCCCAACTACGACGACATGGGCCGCAGCGAATTGTGCAAGGAAGTGCGCCGCCTCGGCCTGGAGCATCTCATCGACCTCGAAGAGGTAAGCAGAAGCGAGATAGTGGAATTCCTCAAGAAGCATTCCGGCACGCAGTCCATCGACTATACCGGCATGAGCCGCAAGGAACTCTGTGCCCTGGTGCATCAGCGCGGACTTGCCCACCTCATCGACCTCGAAGAGGCCGGCAAGACGGACATCATCAATTTCCTCAAGGCGCACGAGACGGCTGCCGCTCCCCAGCCTGTCACTACAGCCGCTCCGGAACCTCGACAGCAGACCAGAACCGCAGCTCCTGCACGCCATGAGCGTGGAAAGACCGACCGCCGACTCTACACACAGTGCTCTGTACGCATGGCGGCTGGAGTATTCTTCGATGCCATCATCGACTCCAAGAAGTTCCGTGACTGCATCAGGAATTTCCATGCTTCAAGGGCTACCGACATCAAGGTGGAGGACATCGACAGCATCGAGGTGGACAAACTCAGGGCTCCTTATTATCTGAACAACATCTTCGACCAGCTGCACGGTGACCAGGACTTCAAGAAGTTCTACGGATACCTCAAGAGCGACGTTCCGTTCGTGTTCACTCTCCCTGCCTACATCGTGGGCGCTCTCATGGCTTACTCCGGCATGCTCGTCAGAAACGCCATCATCACGCAGAGGATGGACAAGGTGGAAGAGGTGCATTTCCGCTACTTCGGCAAGGGCGGCCGTCTCTTCGAATGGCTCTTCTTCACGTTCAAGAAGGAGGAAGTGGAGGCTTATCTCGACGCTTGCTTCGAGGTGGGAATAAAGAATGCCGCCATCAATGAGGCGCTCCACCGCAGTGATGACTTCGCCATCAGGTGCATATATGACAACTGTGACGAGGATAACTACGGCTGCAACGAAAACTCCGAGAACAAATCCGAGGTGGCACGCGGTCTCGTATCACGTCATGAGATCACCGGCATCCAGCCTAACCGAAAGAATATCTACGGCAAGCGAAGCGACAAGGCGAAGAATGAATATGACGCACGCAAGCAGGAGGTTATCGGTGAGGTGGGCATCAAGCTCAATGGCGTGGAACAGGATGAGCTGTCTCTCGTCGATGACAACTTCTACGAGAGCGAGGGAGCTATCTCATTGCCACGCACATTCCAGAATTTCTCCGAATTCATGGAGATATTCCTGCAGTTTGTAGGCAGAGCTACTCCTATCTATCCGCATACCAACGGACTCGAAAAGAAGATCGACACCGTGAGCAATGTGCGCAACTTCATCGTGCGCGACCCTGAATACAAGAAGTACCTCAACAACATCATCAACAACAATGATGACTCTTACCGTATGCCTGTATTCATCGCCACTGCCCTCTATTACCTCGAAGAGGTGCTGCTGAAGGAGGTCTTTGCTACCAATTGATTACAATGATGGGGGAGGAGAAGTGCTGTCTTCTCCCCCACTCTGTTCGTTTTTCCTTCTCACCAAATGGAAGGGAAGAATGACTAATTAATACATCTATGGCTAAATACCTGCAATTATATCTCGACAACGACTACATAATACCCATAGGAATGGGCGACTCCGGCAACGTCAACAAATACGTTGACCAGCAGGCGTCAAGGCGCATGTGGCTCTTTTTCTCAAATGCCACAAGCAATGGCGCATACAATTCCAGCGAGACCAACAAGGCAAATGCCGAAACCGGAAAGGAAGGCTTCTTCGGCGATTTCTGGAACCACATTGCCAAAGCCGACAAAGTGCCGGGCGAACCCTACCTTTTCATCGAGCTTCTCGACCTATCCGGCATCATCTCCACGCTGAGGGAATGGGCTGGCATGACACTTTTCACGGAGTCACCTGAGGTGGTGCTCCATTTCTCGTCCGTCATACCTCTCAAGGCAAGGCGAGCTTTCGCAGATTACATCGAGAAGAAACTGGGCAAAATACGCAGTTACAGCAAGGAAATCAATGACTTGCTCGCAGAGAAGGTGAAGTGGGACAACAGTTCCATGACCGCTGCATTCGGCGACCAGATGCTTGTCATACAGTCTTCTGGCAATGACATCCTCCTTTCCGTGCAGACATGGTGCGGAGAGCAGTTCATGCAGGGCGACGAAGCCGTCCGGCTGAAGAAGAAAGGCAGTGAGTTCCTCAAGATGGAGCTCGCCGGGATGGTAGTCGATTTCTATGAGAAAAGCAACAACATGCTCCTGCAGGCGCAGAAAGAACAGGAGTATATCTATCAGATGCAGTTCACCGAAGCATGGCTGAAAGGACGGAAAGGCGACAGTGATTTCTGGGTCGATAACTTCCATTACTCCCAGAATCCGGGAAAGATATACCCGCCTGTACTCATCGACGGCAAGCAGCTCAACCTCATCGAGAAGGAAGCCATTCGCAATACCATCAATGCCATATCCAGATACTACAAGGAAAACATACGCAACAACCACCTGCACACCATCCTCATGGGCGATGTCTTCAGGGAAGATATTTTCCTGAGAGACTGTGTCAGCGTCACTGCAAGCGACGGCAAATACACTTTCTTTGACGACAACGCCATTCAGGAGGCACTCGGACGCTACAACGTCAAATACTCCACGCTGGTGGAGGATCTACGTGACCTGGAGCGCACATACGCCGACAAGGCTAACGAAAGGGCAAGGATTGGCACATATGTGCATAATGCTGAAGAACTCGGAATGCTGAAGTCTCTCTCCGAAGAGGCTGAGACGAAGATAAAGAAGGCTTACGACCTTGTCAACGATGCCAACAAGGACCTCAGGGAGTCATGGGAGTCACTGATGCGCCACAGTGATTTCGAGAAGGCGAAGGACACTATAGCAAAGATGTCCACAAGCGATGAACTGACCATTGCCAAGGCGGAAGCCATGGAGTGCCTGAAATCCATCGAGCAGAAGAACTCACTGCTCATCGACCTGCACCAGCTGCTGGAGGTGCGCGATATCGTGGAGAGCATCAGAGGCAGGGAAACGGCCATCAGGACGTACGTCAAGCAGGTGGACGACCTCCGGGAACTGCCCGACAAGCTCCGTGACCTCGTGAGGAAATATGAGGACATCTACCCCAAGTATCTGGAAGTCAAGTCACAGTTTGACCATGAGGCGACCCTCGTGGGCAGGCGCAGACTGATAGAGGAGATGAAACCGCTGACTATGGAGCCGATGCCTGTGGTGGATGTAGAGACCATCAAGGGTACCATCAGCGTCAAGAGCGAGTCGTCAGGCGGATTCCTCGGCATAGGCGCGAAGAAGTGCATCACCATCCGTCTCCACATCGACAAGCCGCTCCCATGTCGTGCTGTCCTCGTCATTGCTCCGGATGTCATCATCAATATTCCGGACGGAAGATGCGGTGTCCACTGCATCGACGTGGAAAAAGGCGAGGAAGGCGACGTAATCGAACTGAAGACCGACCTCCAGTCGCTCGGTCTCGGCAAGTCTGCCAAGTCCCTCTTCATCAAGTTCTGGCCCCACGAAGATGAGAAAGTGCCTATCAACCGCTTTGAAATCCGCGGCACAGGCACAGTGAGAGTGTGAAGAAGAGCCACCGTGTCAGCCGCGTCACCGGCTGATATTCCGAATCATTAACAAAAAAAAGATAAATAGCCATGGCAAAGACAATATTATGCCCATACTGCTTCGAGTCGTTCAAGAACACCGAGGTTATGGTGCAATGCGAAAACTACACCACACGCACCATCGACGGCGCGCCGAAGGACGTATGTCAGAGAGAAGAAAACAAGCGTTTCAACAACCATTGGGACAGCATGGTAATGTCAAAGCACGTCTTCTATCCACATATCGGACTGAAAGACAAGCTCATGGGCTATAAGCCAAGGGCGTGCGAGTGCGACCAGTGCGGTGCTCCATCCACCAGATTCGTATGCCCTCACTGCAACAACTGGCTACCTACCGAGATGATCGAGAAAGGCTCTGAAATCATTTCCGTCATAGGCGGTCCGGCAAGCGGCAAGTCTAACTATATCGTGGCCCTAATCCAGCAGCTGCAGAAGTACGGCTACAAGCTACAGCTCGGACAGATTCTCCCGCAGCTCGTGGGCAGGACCAAGGCGGAATACACCCGCAATCTCTATGAGAAAGCCAAGGACTCCATCTTCAAGGACCATCAGCCCGTGTCCAAGACTGCCGTCACATCCCACCCTATCCCATGGATCTTCCGACTCGAAAGCCACGCCACGAAGAAGGCTGTCTATCTCGTCTTCTACGATACAGCAGGCGAGAGTTTCAAGGATCCGGAGGAAATAAAGAAGAATGCCAAATACCTGGAGAAATCAAAGGCGGTCATCGTGCTCCTCGACACCCTCTCACTGCCGTATATCCAGAAGATTCTCGCTGCCAAGAAGATTGTCAATCCCGACAAGGCTACCCCGTTCGGTGAGACCATGGATGCACTCAAGAACTTCGCCACTGAGAATCCTCAGCTACTCAAGACACCATTCGCGTTCGTCATGAGCAAGTTCGACTCCGTCATACAGAACCAGGAAGACCTCGACTTCGACATCGAACCGTTCAAGCACAACAGTTCCTTCATACAGACCGGAACTCTCTCCCTCAGCGAGGTGGACGAGGCAAGCAAGACCATCCAGAACTATATGGAGAACCACTGGGACGAAGGTGCGCTCGGATATGACATCACACAGAAATGGGGCGACAACGCAAGATTCTTCGGAGTTTCCGCTCTCGGTGCAATGACCAACGACAAGATGAAGATCGGAATCCCCGATGATGAGCAGGTAAAGCCGTTCAGAGTAATGGACCCACTCATCTGGCTACTCCATAAAGTCGGTGGATTCGGCATACCTGTCCAGTAATGACCCTTCTTCTTAATCACCTGATAACCAAACACTTTCCCTATGAAATACTATCACGTTATATACAATTCCTCCGAATGCTCAATGCTCGGAGGCACTGGTTTCGGACTGAGAACAGCCACTGAAGGCACGCCTGACTCACTCCTCAAGGCCATCGACGCGCTTAATTTCTTTCCTGCCGACGACTGGGAGACGTATCAGAACACGCCTACACCGGAGCAGATAATGCAGAATCCGGAGTGCATGGAGAATATCCCGATGGACTATGCCGTCACCGCTATCTCTGACGACCAGGGAAACAGATACCATCTCATAGCGAGAAGGGCTTACGTCGGCTTCGACTATTCTTTCTACAAGACTGGCTCCGCAACGCGTCCGGGAAATTTCGTCATAGACTATTACATCTTCGAGCAGGCTCCAGACAGCTCCGCTTACCAGATTCTCTATGAGAAAGCACTTCCGGAGTCAAACCATTTCATTCCCGCTTCCGTCAGACCGACTGCCGACAATGAGGAAATGCGAACCATCTCCATCGGCAAGCAGCCGCTCCTGCCTGTGGAGGAAAAGCCTTTCACTGCCGACGTGCAGAACGCTCTCGACAAGGACGTGGTCAAACTCTTCTTCCATTTCCTCGCCGCAAGGCAGGCGGGCAAGAAGCTATATGTCAAGGCTGACAGACAGCGTGCGCTGAAAATCACATCCGACTTCTACCGTATGCTCGACGTAAAGTCTGCCACGGAAATACATACTCGCATCAACCACCGTGCCGAGGGTCCGAACGAGAACTTCGACATCTACTTCATCCTCGACTCCTATCCGCATCAGGTCTATCCAGGTGGTTTCTACAGCTATATCGAGCTCGACTCCGCCACCATGCCCGACACCGACGAGGCAAAGACTTTCGGCCGCGAACTGGAGGACTTCGTCTCTGCTTCGTTCTCGGAAAACAAGAGCGACATCGACGATATCCTCCACTGGCTCCTCATGCCGGAATATTCTTCGGTGAAGAAACTCTCCAAGACCACCAACGACGCATTCTTCCTCTACTGCATACAGCCGGGAAATTTCTCCTACAGCAATTTCAGGGACAGCCAGGGACGGCTCAATGAAGAGTTCCTCAATGTCCTCATGCCTTACACCAAGAAGGAGAAAGCCAACGCCAGACTGTTCGACTCTCTCGTCACCGAGACCATCAACGATGCCACATATCAAGACATCATCCTGCTCATCAAGGAGTTCCATAAGTTTGAAGCCCTCGGCTTTGACATGAAGGAAAACAATGAGGCGGTCAGGCAGCACGTCAGCGAGTGCATCCTCACAAGCCCCGACGTGCTCAGAGGCGTGCTCGACAAGATAGGATATGACAGCGTGGTGCAGTTCTTCGACAAGGACGTTTTCGAGCGAAACGGTGACTTCACACTCGCCAAAGTGCTCGATGCGGATATGCTGAAGCTCTACCGCCACTTCCTCTCCGACGCCGAACTGTGCGACAGGGAAACCATGCTCTACGACCGTTTCCTCGCACGCGGCATGGAGAGCAAGTATCTCATCCCTGTCATCGATGACATCTACGGTGGGGAAAACGACGGCAAACTCCTCTTCTTCATCCACGTGCTCAAGGATGAACAGAAACCGTTCGGCACCGTATGGCCTTACATGGAGCATTATCTCCAATCTACACCATGCCCGGATTTCCTCAAGTTCTTCCAGCATAAGCTGACCGACGAGCAGTACGCACCGATGTTCTATTTCTCCATCAAGGCGCACAAAGCAGACTTCTCGTCCATCGAAAGCATACAGGCACTCACCGATATTCTCCACGGCAACGGCAAACTCAAGGCGCTCATACAGGACGGCTACCATCAGGACGGCATATATTCCAGCTTCAAGGGCAATGTAAAGACGCTCTATATGCAGCATCATGACAAGGCACAGGAAGCCCTCACTGCCATCAACGTCAATGTCCTCGGATTCTTCACTGCCGTCAAGGACGACCAGCTCGCTGACCTTGCACTGTACCTCGACATGGTGGCAAGCAACGGTTACCAGAGACTCAACGAGAGGAAAGTGCCGGTGATATTCTCACTCGTCAGCCTGCTCGATGACGACGAGACGTTCGGACAGATGATTCCTGCATTCGTCAAGGCTTACCAGAAGGGCGACATCCCTGCCGAAGAGCTTGCCCGACTCTATGACAAGTTCAACCACGGAGTAAGCACCGGCGACATGATCGACGACCTCGATGCCAAGCATTCCGTACCTATGCTCGGCATCATCATCTGCAAGATGAAGAAAATGCCGTTCGAACAGGCCTATGCCCTCGCCAAAGACCTCGGCATAGACAAGGACACGAGAGCCAAGGTGATGGAGGAAAACTATCAGAAAGAATACAAGTCATACCTCCGCAGCAAGAAGATCAAAGGATTCTTCAAGGCCATCGTACGAATCTTCGTCCCGGCAGACAAGGGCAAGAAGGATGCGAAAGCAAAGGACAATGCCGGAAAAAAGAAGTAGAACATATTAAATACAAGCACTTATGATCAACGCCATATCAAGCATCATGCCGCTCGCGGCAGAGTATAGCCTCGACCAGAACGGTTCGATAGTCATCTGGTCATTCGCCATTCTAAGCGCAATAGTTTTCCTCCTCACCTTCCTTTCCGACAAATGGAAGGACATCTGGAGCAATATCGGAGGCGAATATGACGACAACAACATGCGCAGACTGTTCATGTTCAACAAGCAGCCATACATGGCAGTAATCTTCATAGCCGTGTCGCTACTCATATCAGCCGTCATAGCCGGAATATGCCTCTTCATCGTGGGAGGTGCCGGATACCTGCTCCTGTGGCTCGTCAAGCTACTGATATGGGCGCTTATCATAATAGGATGGATATGCGTCGTGGCTGGCGTACTGTGTCTCATCGGCACCCAGCCCGTCGGATGTCTGCCGCTCATCATAGGTGGTGTCATAGTATATTTCAGCGACAATCTCAAGGCATTCGCAAATGCCTGTGTAGAAGCCGGTTTCAATTTCTACAGCGCACTCAACGTATGGGACCTCGGAATGTTCATGATTTCGGAGTACGGTGTAGCATTCCTATGCGTCGTGGCCACTCCGATAGTCATAGGCATCATAGCGGCCGTCATCACAATGGTCATAGCCGGCATATTCTGGCTCGTGGAGACCATCATGACATCCAGATACAACATCAAGCATCCATGCCCGTTCTGCCATAACCCGTCAGAGCCTGCCACATACCTCTCCGAAGGCTACGAACTGCCCATCAAGCTCCGCCCCGGAATGTACGGTCTCTTCCACATCAAGCACCCTATCACACAGGAAGAAATGCCTACGATGATTCTCAACGGCAGAGACGACCTCGAACGCATCTGCCCACATTGCAATCGCAGGATAGGCTATCAGACCGGCGTGGAGAAGCACATTGCTTTCGTTGGTCTCCCTGAATCAGGAAAGACGTGCCTCACCTACCGCTTCGTAGGCAACATGATGAAACGCTATGCAGAAACCACATTCACCGACAATGTCAGCAATGAAGCCAAGCGGATCATAGCCAATATCAAGGAAGGAAAGAAGCAGGAACTCGCTGCCAAGACCAGCGTCTCAGACATGAAAAGAAGTCTCCAGATCATCGTGCCGGGAAAAGGACGAATGCCTTACCATTTCTTCATCAATGACGTGGGCGGAGAACTCTTCACAGACAGCGGTGTAAGGCAGGACTATATGCAGTTCTTCAAGGACGTGCAGGTAGTCTCCATACTCATCGACCCGTTCACCATGGACTTCTCCGAATACGACATCGACGGCGAATTCGCCAAATGGTACAAGGAAAACATCACCGACAAGGGCGTTGCCAAGAAGGAAAAGCTCTCCAATGTCATACAGACCATACAGACCATGTCGCAGCAGTTCACGCACAAGACAGACAAGATACACGTCAATCTCATACTCGTCAAGGCTGACACAGGATACATACATAAGGCCGACAAGCAGGACGAAGGCAAGATCCGTGACTTCGTGGCACAGCAGATGGGAATGGCAGGAGAAATCAACAATCTGGAGAATACCTATGCCTCACTGCATTTCTATGCCGTTTCTGCCCTTCAGGACACCAGTATCGACCAAATGACCGATGGCATCATCGAACAGCTCAAGGTAAAACTCTAAGGGTGGCAATTTATAGAACCACCCTTAAACCATTTTCCCAAAATGCAAGACATCAGCAGCAAAACATTCATCATATACGCATGGGAGGACACCGCGAGAGTCAACACCATCCTCAAGGAATGCGAGTACGAACTCAACGCCAAACTCACCGCTGACATAGACACCGGGCACTCTCCCGTCCTCGAAGACAATACCACAAAAGCCATCGAAGACGCTATGGTGGTCATGGTATTCATCAGCGATGCAGCCAAGAAGTCAGACTACGTGAAGGCCGCCGTCACATATTCCCTCAACGTAAACAAGAACATACTCCCCGTCAACATCGACAAGAGAAGCATGTTCGGCTCCATGCCCGAAGAATTCAAATTCAGGGCAAAGCCGTACAACATCAACGACGACGAGTCGAAAAACATGCTCATTGCCCAACTCAAAGCCACTCTCGGCATCAACATCGAGAATGGAGACGAGTTCGGAACGCTCATCCACATCGTCACTGACCGCAACGCAAAGATAATGCGTTACGGCGAGGACCTCGGCACCGCTATAGCCGGAAAAGACTGCAAGATAAGGCTCGCCAACGGCTACCACCGCCTCGAATTCATCGACACCGAAGACCCCACCATCAGATGCATCGTGCATTACAATGTCGAAGACAATGTCAAGGAGCAGTATCTCGAAGTGCCTATCATGCTGCGATATGAGCAGAAACTCAAAGAAGAGGAAAAAGCCAAAAGGGAAGAGGAAATCAAAAGGCAGTTTGAAGAACAGAACTACAAGAAGAACCTCGAACTCGAGCAGCGCAACCGCGATATAAAGAAATTTTATCTCTGCCGCGTGCGCGGAATCCCGCGTGAAAAGGAAGCGACACTTGAGGGCTATCTCATCAAAAACGGCGATGAAAATATCGTCCGCGTCTATAAGAAAAAGCCGCCCGCAAAACTCGGCGACGCAAAGAAAATCATGACAAAATACCGCACTCTTGCCACTCTCGGCGATGAAGCTCTGCTTGAAGTCGAGCTTGTCACGGGGCGCACACATCAGATAAGGGCGCATTTCGCACATATCGGCTGTCCGCTCCTCGGTGACGGCAAATACGGCATAAATCAGGTGAACCGTGAATATAAAGTAAAGACGCAGGCTTTGTATTCGTACAAGCTGAAATTCACCTTTGCAGGTGATGATAACGGGTGTCTTGACTATCTCAACGGCAGGGAATTTACCGTAAAGGTGCGCAAATGAAAAAAATAACGCTGCGAAAATTTTTAGCCGTACATATTCCCGCGGCGGTC
>OQVL01000781.1_pt1 | contig 17861 bp, 11 predicted proteins | sample 1691501 | NCBI WGS metagenome assembly OQVL01 (sample SAMN03418253, study PRJEB22391) | human gut metagenome | biome: human-gut; feature: organic feature; material: feces | host: Homo sapiens | place: Tanzania | collected 2013-01 | reverse complement strand
GAGAAGTGGATGAGGATAGAGAAGTGGATGAGGATATAGAAGAAAGCTTGGTGGTAGTTTATGAATAGTGATGATTTAACATTACAAGTAAGTCCTGACAATGTGGCGATTACAAAAGATGAGGATAAATGTATAAAATGTGGTTATTGTGTTAGAGTATGTAGAAATGATGTTACTGTTTCTAGAATGTATGAATTAGGTATTACTAAGAAACCCATTTGCATCAACTGTGGACAGTGTGCTAATTATTGCCCTACAGAAGCTATTTCTGAAAAGTTAGACTATATGAAGGTTTTGAAGTTGTTGAAAAATAAGGATAAGACTGTTGTATTTAGTTTTGCTCCTGCTGTTAGAGTGGCTTTAGGTGAAGAGTTTGGACTTGAACCTGGTGTTAATGTTGATAAAAAAATTATTAGTGCTTTAAAAAAACTAGGTGCTAAATATGTTTTTGATATTACTTTTAGTGCTGATTTAACTATTATGGAAGAAGCTATGGAATTAGTTAATCGAATACAAGAAAATAAGAATTTACAAGCAACTTGACAGCATGACGAGCGATAAGGAGATAGACCGTGTGAAATCCCAGTTGGAGGATAGGTTCGGAGAGATGCCTCAGGATGCTGACAACCTGTTCTATGTCGTCAAGATCAGAAATCTCGGCGGTAGTCTCGGGTTCGAGAAGATCATCATCAAGAACGGAATGATGATCATGTTCTTCATAGCCAACCAGATGTCTCCTTATTATAAGTCAAAGGTCTTTTCTGGAATATTACAGAACATCAACGCCAACGACCAGCTTTTCAATCTGAAGCAGTCGGAAGGAAAGCTCAAGATTGTCAGCCGCGGGATAGATTCTTTGCCGAAAGCTCTTCAGACTCTCAATAAATTGAAATAAAATTACTACCTTTGAAAGTTTGCCCGTTTTAGACAATGCCGAATCTTTTGGTAGAAATAGGAAATACGGCCCTCAAGGCGGCCTGGTCCGAGGGAATCACTCTCGGAAAGACTTTCCGTTACCAAGGCGAGAAGATGTTCGACTATGTGGATTCGCTGGTGGAGAAGGAAAAACCGGCGGTGATGGTCATTTCATCCACCATTGACATCAGCCGCGCTGAGGAGGAGAGGCTTGGCCGGAAATGCGGAACTTTGGTGATCTTGGACAGAAACCACACGGGGATAGCGGATGAATATTCACTACCTTCCTACCTGTCTCCGGACAGGATAGCCTCCGTGATTGCAGCAAGGCATCTTTTCAATGGAAAAGGCAGCATTGTCTTTGATTTCGGAACCACTTTGACAATTGATGTCATCGAGCCAGACGGGGAATATGTGGGAGGAAACATCTCTCCAGGATTCAGGACAAGATTCAAGTCTCTGTCGAGATATTCAAGGACTCTTCCGCTGGTTGACACTCCCCTTTCGGTAAGAACCACAGGTGATTCGCTGAAGTCTTCCATAGAATCAGGTGTCGTGTCAGGCATAATGTTTGAAATAACGGGCTACTTGTCTTTATTTCCCGAAAAAATGGTGGTTTTTACGGGGGGAGACGCTTTATATTTTGCAAAAAGAATGAAAAACTCCATCTTTGCAGTCTGCAATCTTGTAATGATGGGGTTAGCCTTAATCGCTGACAAGTATTATGTTGAAAGGAAAGGTTAGTAAGATACTCTTGTTTGTGGTGATGTCGTTCTGCGCGTTCCCTATGTTCGCCCAGAACGAGGCTTATAATGCCTACACCCCATATTCAATGTTCGGAATAGGTGAAATCTCGAAACAGGGAACCGCCTACAACAAGAGCATGGGAGGAGTCGGCATAGCGACAAGGGACAAAAGGAACATCAACATCCTCAATCCTGCCGCAGTCACCGCAAGGGAGGCCAAATCTTTCATGGCGGACTTCGGTTTGGCGCAGGGTAACAGGTACTATGCCCAACATGACATGAGATCGTCAAACAACACGTTCAACATCTACGATTTCGTGATCTCGTTCCCTGTTTACAAGTCACTTGCGATGTACGCCGGTGTGACTCCGTACAGTGACATAGGATATGAGGTCTCCTCAAAGGTCACCGATCCTTCTGTCATAGCGAACACAGGTGTGATAACCAACACGGTGAAGGGCTACGGCGGGATGACGAACATATTCCTTGGCGCCGGAATTGATGTGGCGAAAGGGCTTTCCGTAGGTGTGGAAGGGCAATATTATTTTGGCAATCTTCACAAGACCAATGATTTTGTCATGTCTAATTCCACCTACAGGAGCATTTCCAGCGGATTCAACATGGACATCAGCGCTGTCACCGCTAAATTCGGCGTGCAGTATGAGATGAGCCTTTCCGACAACATCTCTGCCATAGCTGGCGCTACCTACAGGCTTGGAACGAGCCTTAGGGGAGAGGTTGAAAGGTACGAGATCCAGTCTATATCCTCGATAAACGACTCGACTCCTTCTCCGAGGAGCTATGTGGACACTTTGGGAAAAGGTCAGGTCAAACTTGCCGGTGAGCTTGGAATCGGAATCGCCTTGAAAGGTGGAGACAAATGGACGGCCGAGATAAATTACGTCCGTTCCGACTGGAGTTCAGGCGGGATGAACAAGATTCCGGGGTTTGCCAATGTAGGCAATGCGGTCTTCAGCGCATCTGCGGCGCAGTCAGTAAGGGCCGGGTTCTCCATAGTGCCGAACAGGAATGACATCCGTTACTACCGGAAAAGGGTCACTTACCGTGCCGGAGCTTATTGGGATCAGGCGTATTGTAAGCTGGATGGAAATTCCATAAACGCTGTGGGAATAACATTGGGTGCCACTCTTCCTGTGTTCAGTTGGAGCAATGGCCTCACCCTTGGGGTAGATTTTGGCCAGAGGGGATCATTGACAGGTAATATGGTGAGGGAGAGATACATCAACTTCAACATTGGAATCAATATCTTCGACATCTGGTTCATCAAACCAAAGTATAATTAATGAGTATAGAAATAAAACAATACAAAACCATGAAAAGGATTACACTAGTACTGTTGACTCTCGTTGCGGCTGCTTTCGGAACGAAAGTCTCCGCTCAAGGAAAGTATGGCGCGGACAGCGCGGAATGCATCAAGTATCTGTCTTACTATCAGGAGTATTACAAGCAGAAGAACTACACTGAGGCTCTTCCTAACTGGAGAAAAGCCTTCAAGCTCTGCCCTCCTACGGCAAGCCAGAACATGCTCCTTAACGGTATGACCCTCATGGGTAAGGAGATTGTCAAGACAAAGGATGCCCAGACTCGCGCCGCAATGATTGACACCGTCCTTACCCTCAATGATCTCAGGGCTGAATACTATCCTAAGTACGCTGTTGCTGCCTACAACTCAAAGGGACAGTACATAACACAGTACTTCAAGAATCCTCAGGATGTGTATGAACAGTTGAACAAGATCATCGAGATCAATCAGGAGAACACGAAGCCAAGCCTTCTTCTTCTTAATCTCAACGCGGCCATCGAACTTTACAAGAAGTCCGCTGTCGGGGCTGAGGATGTGATCAACACCTACCAGAACGCCATCGCCTTGCTTGACAAGGCTGGAAACGCCGAGGAGAACGCCAAAATCAGGTCTGACATCGAAGGACTCTTCATCACAAGCCAGGTGGCAAGCTGCGACAATCTTATCGCACTGTTCACTCCTCGCTATGAGGCTGATCCGGAGAACATTGATCTCGTTACCAACATCGTGAAGATGCTCGGCTCAACCGAAGGATGCCAGGACAACGACCTGTTCCTCAAGGCTGTGACAAAGATGCACAAGAACGAGCCTTCAGCCTCTTCGGCTTACTATCTTTACAAGCTTCATTCCGCAAAGGATGAGTCGGACATCGCAATCAAATACTTCGAGGAGGCTGTCTCACTTTGCGCCGATGATGATCCTGTCAAGGCTGACTATCTCATCGAGCTTGCCACATATTGTCTTAAGAACAACATTACAGGCAAGGCTTTTGACTATGCCAAGAAGGCAGCTGAACTTAAGCCTGACCATCAGGGAAAGGCCTATTACCTCATAGCCACAATCTGGGGATCAACCCGTTGCACCGGAAATGAGGTGGAAAGCAGGGCTAAATATTGGGTGGCTGTTGATTATCTCCAGAAGGCCAAGGCTGCTGACGCATCCCTGACCGATGACTGCAACAAGCTTATCTCAGCCTACAGTGTCTATTATCCAGTGGCCAGTGAAGCTTTCATGTACGGTATCCAGGCAGGTGAGACCTATCAGGTCAACTGCGGTGGAATGCGTGCGACCACAACAGTAAGGACACAGAAGTAGATCATCAGGAATTGAAACGGAACATACATAGTCTAAAGATGATTGCAACCGCTTCGGCGGTTGCTTTCATCGTATTTTCCTGCAAGGGAAAACTGTCCGAGGCGGAGCGTCTGAATCTTGCCGAGACTCCGGTCCAGACAGTTGACAGTATGTTTGTTGTGCAGACAAAGAATGGTGGCATTCAGATGAGGGCGGAGGCGGATGTGATGGAAAGGTACGAGAACGACACATGTTCCTACGAGCTTTTTCCAAAAGGTCTTCATGCGTTTGCCTACACTGATGACGACATGCTGGAAACTGTGCTTCATTCCAACAACGCGAAGCATTTCAAAAGCAAAAGAACCAATGATGAATATTGGTCGGCTTTCGGTAATGTGGTTGTACAGAATGTGATAAACCAGCAGACTCTTGAAACGGACACTCTTTACTGGGATCAGGCGAACAAGGAAATCTACACTGACTGTTATGTCAGGATGTTTTCCAACGACGGATTCCTGCAAGGATTCGGCATGAGATCCGACGAGATGGCGAGGAATGTCAGGATATTCAAGGCTTTCAACAGCGATGTTGTCGTCGTGCAGGATTCGACCAAGGTTATCATTGATTCTGTAAACTTTATTGGGCCTTTGCTTAAAAAATAATGGTTAATTGAATTAAAATCACTATCTTCGCACCCCAATACCTATTTTTTGGAAATTATAAAAACGTAATACACAATGGCGATTCTTCAAAAAACTCGCGAAAAGGCCGGCATGGCAGTGTCAATCATCATTGCCTTGGCCCTTTTGTCATTCATTATCGACCCTCAGACCCTTGAGACAGCGTTCAATGCCATGTCCTCAAGAAATGATGTGGGCGAGATCAACGGTAAGACTGTCTCTTATCTTGATTTCCAGCAGGATGTTGAAAAGTTCACAACCATCAATGAGATGGTTACCGGCTCTTCAGCCCAGACCGAGCAGCAGCAGGAGCAGATTCGCAACGCCGCGTGGCAGAGCCTTTTGGACAAGTACTTGTTCATCAAGAACGCCAAGGCTGCGGGCATCAGGGTAGGTGAGGAAGAGATGAAGGATCTTCTCGCCGGAGACATGATCTCTCCTGTGATTTCCCAGAATCCTGCTTTTCAGGATGAGAACGGAAATTTCTCCAAGGAAGCCTTGCAGAATCTCATCAACGGAGTCTCACAGGATCAGACCGGCAGGATCAGAGAGTATTGGAACTATCTTCAGAACACTGTTTACACTCAGCAGTTCTATGCCAAGTACGGTTCATTGTTCACCCATGGGAATTTCCAGAATCCTCTTATGCTCAAAAGAGCCATCGCTGAGAACAACAACACTACCAATGTTGATTTCGTGATGGTTCCCAACTATGGCATGGACACTACAGTAAAGGTCAGCGGTGAAGAGGTAAGGAAGTACTACGAGTCACACAAGAAGATGTTCAAGCAGAATGCTTCAAGGGACATGGAATATGTTGTCTTCGAGGTCAAGCCTTCCGAGAGTGACATCAATGCCACGAACGAGGCCATCGGTAAGGTTTACGATGAGTTCTCCACCACAGAAAACATGAAGTCTTTCCTTGCCAGAAACTCAGAGAGAAACTTCAATGAGTACTGGTACAAGGCCGGTGAGCTTGGCACGGTCAACAAAGGAATCAGCGAGTTCGTTGACAATAACGCCACCGGTACTTCTCCGATCGTCTCAGACAACAATGTTTTCTATGCCGCCAGAATCATGGCTACCGCCCAGATTCCTGATTCAGTCTATGTCAAGCACATTCTTCTTCAGGGTGGCTCTGAGGCAAAGGCTGACAGTCTCCTGAACGTGCTTTCCAAGGGAGAGAACTTCTCCAATCTCGCGGCCTCATATTCATCTGACACCAGAAGTGCCGCTGACGGGGAGCAAGGCAACGTTGGTTGGATGACCCAGACTTACATGATTCCTGGTTTCGAATCAGTCCTTACGGCTCAAATAGGCAAGCCTTACATCGTTAAGACACAGTATGGCACACACATAGTTGAGGTTTCCAAGAGGACAGCGCCTGTCACCAAGAAGCAGGTTGCCATTCTTGAGAAGACCGCACTCGCAAGCGGCGAGACTTTCAACAGTTACTATGCTCAGGCCAGCAAGTTCTCAAAGATCGCGGCAGGCAAGTACAACAACTACAAGGCCGCTGTTGATTCAATGGGAATCTACTCACACCCTATGAAGGTCACCGAGGCCACTTCCAACTATGGTTCGATCTCTCAGGCCAAGGAAGTCACAAGATGGGTGTTCGACAACAAGGTCGGCAAGGTTTCCGAGATCATCACTATCAACAACAACTACCTGTTTGTAGCAACTGTCACCGGAATCCACAAGGAAGGCATAGCAAAGCTTGACGAGGTCAAGGATGCCATCCGTCAGCAGCTCTACTCCGAGAAGGCCAGCGAGAAAGCCGCGGCTGACATCGCTCAGAAGATTCAGGGACTTGGTGACCTTCAGGCAATAGCTGACACTCTTCACTCATCCGTAAGCACAGGTGTTGATGTAAGGTTCGCTTCCCTTGCCGGACAAGGACTTGATCCTAAGTTCATAGGTGCGGCATCAGTCGCTCCGGAGGGTAAGATCTGCTCTGTCGCCGGAACAATCGGGACCTACGTGTTCAAGGTAAATTCCCGCGACACCGGCTCGTTCTACACCGAGGATGACGCCAAGAACAGTGCCGCCCAGATCAACAACTACAGCACTCAGATGATTCTTCCTGTCATGATGATGGAATCTGATGTAAAGGACAACAGGGCGCGCTTCTATTAGTGGAATTATTTACACATTAATATTTTGGGATGATTCATACGGGTCATCCCATTTTTTTTCTCAACTTTTATATTTGTCGTTTATACTGTAAATATTGTCAGGGTCAATACAAGATATTCTTTGTTGTTACTATCTTTAAAAACGTTAAAACTAATTTTGTGCTTTTATGTCATTTGTGACATTATGTAACATGAAAAAAATAAGTTGCCTCAGATTAAGATTCCTTAAGATGATGCAGGTTATTTTTTTGAAGGTTACTATACTAAACTGGACGTTTAACAACATTAATTAATATGCACGATAGAAACCAAAAAGTTGCGTCCTGCCTTTCAAGGGTAAAGGCAGCGATAGTGGCTGTTCTCTTGCTTATAGTTGTCGGGACAGGTACCGCCTTGGCCCAGACTTCCGGCAGAACAATCACCGGAAAGGTGTTGGACGAGAACAATCAGCCGATGCCTGGCGTGACCATCATCGTAGATGGCACGACCAATGGTACGATGACCGGGTCTGACGGTAAATTCACCCTTGGGGGAGTGCCGTCCGGAGCCACTGTCATCGTGTCTTGTATAGGTTACACCAATCAGGTTCTTCCTGAGGGTAAATCAAATTATGTCGTGAGTCTTGTCCCTGACTCCGAGATGCTTGAAGAGACGGTTGTGGTGGCGTTCGGTCAGCAGAAGAAGCTTTCCGTGACCGGTGCGATCTCTACAGTCGCTTCAGCTGATCTCCGCAAGACCACGTCCACACGTCTGGACAACGCTCTTGCAGGACGTGTTTCAGGACTTTCTTCAATGCAAAGCGGTGGTGGTCAGCCTGGTGTAGATGGCGCCACGATGTATCTACGTGGAGGCGCAACTACAAATGGAAAAGATCCTCTGATCCTTGTTGATGGTGTTGAGCGAGATAACATCCGTACAATCGATATGAACGAAGTTGAAAGCATATCGGTTCTTAAGGATGCTTCCGCGACTGCGTTGTATGGAATTCAGGGCGCTAATGGTGTTATCCTTATCCAGACACGCAGAGGACAAAAAGGAAAGGCACAGCTGAACATTACGGTTGACCAAAGCTGGACATCCTTTACCAAGGAGCCGTCGAGGCTTCATTCGTGGGAGTACTGCGAACTTAGAAATGAGGCTTTTATAAATGACGGAGAATCAGCTCCGTATTCTGATGAGACTATCGCAAAGTTCAAAAATCCTCTGCTTGGCTTGGATCCATCATCACCTGACTATGAGAATCAGGCCGCCATTCGAAGGGCTGTCTATTGCGATAACGACTATTACCGCCTGTATCTGAGAAAGAACACTCCTCAGACAAGGGCAAACGCCAACATTTCCGGTGGTACCGACTTTGTCAACTACTTTGTGAACGTGGGGTACATCCATCAGGGAGGTAACCTTAACACCGAGGATTCTGATTTCCTTGGTTATGATCCTCAGTGTTATATGAACAGGCTCAGCCTTCGTTCAAACCTTGATTTCCACATTACAAAGAGCCTTACCGCATCATTGAACATCGCCTCATACGCGGAGAATGTGAATATGCCTGCTGTAGGTGCCCTTTATGGAAATAATCCGGCTTCGGACAGTAACCAGAATTGGATGATCACAGATATCATCTATCAGTCGCAGACAATTCTTCCTATCTCTCCAGGTCCTACCACAGATTCAAGATTCGGCGTCGAGAGCGGAGGAATTGTCGGCTACAACTACCTTGACCGCTCCGCTTTTGAGATCATCAACCGCAGAGGATTCCACACCAACAAGAAAAAGAACCTTAACACTCAGTTCTCTATAAATTGGGATCTCAGTGACCTTGTTACAAAGGGGTTGAGTGTAAATGGTATGGCTGCGTATGATACATATAACAGAGGTATTCTTGAAGGAAACAAGAAAGAAGCGGTGTACAATGTTACCGTTGACTATAGTAATGACTCGATGTCTTACTCGTCTGACCCTAGCGTTGTCCAGCCATTGACGATGTATTCCAGAAACTTTTCTAATTACAAGATATATGTCCAAGGTACTGTCAATTATGCCAGAAAATTCGGAAAGCACGATGTCACCGGCATGATCACGGCATACAGGAAGTATTGGGAGACCACATCGGCTGAGATTCCTTACAATATTCTTGGTACAGCGGCCAGGGCAACATATTCGTACGACGACAGGTACCTTGTCGAGGGAAACTTTGGCTACAACGGATCCGAGCAATTCGCTCCTACAAAGAGGTTCGGAATGTTCCCTTCAGGTTCCGTCGGTTGGATCGCCAGCAATGAGTCTTTCCTTAAGGACAACAAGTACATCACTTGGTTGAAGATGCGTGCTTCCTATGGTTTCACAGGAAATGACCAGAATGAGGGGTTTCGCTTCTTGTATCAGGATAACATTCAGCCATCGGCGGGTGGAAGTTATGTCGGTGGACTGGGAGGAAGCATCATAAGTGAAGGCCTCCTCGGAAACAAGAACATCACTTGGGAGTATGCGAAAAAGATGAACTTTGGAGTTGAGCTTGGATTATTCAAGGATTTCAGGATCAACTTTGACTACTTTACCGAACATCGTGATCAAATCTTGATAAGGCGTCAGACAATACCTTCTTTCCAGGGAGTGAGCGCAAGCTATATTCCAAGAGTGAATATGGGAGAGGTGAAGAATCACGGATTTGAGATTGAGGCAAGCTACAGCCACACTTTCAACAAGGATTTCGCTTTCTCTGTGAAAGGTAATTTCGGATTCAATGACAACAAGCTCATAGAGTATGATGAGCCGATGCGTTCTGAGGACTATGCTTACCAGTATCAGCAGGAAGGATTCCGTATGGGACAGACATTTGGTTATCTTATTGATTGGGATTCTCCGGGCAAAGGGTATTTCACATCTCAGGATGAGATCGATGATTACTATCCTTACAACAACATTGGTGGAAAACCGAGAGTTGGAGATTTCGTCTATAAGGATGTTAATGGTGACGGCGTGATTGATCAGAAGGATTTGTCTCCTATCGGCTATTCGACTATGATTCCAGGAATCACCTACGGCCTTACTTTCGGTTTGAACTACAAAGGAATAGACTTCAATGTCTTGTTCTCAGGCTTGGGAAGATACTCAAAATACTACAGTGGGCAGGGTGTTGTTGAATGGACCAAGCAGGGTACTTACTTTGATTGGACAAGGAACGGATGGACAGAGGAGCGTTACAGGAACGGAGAGAAAATCACTTATCCGGCCATTTCCACGGGGCAGACTGTAAACCACACCAAAAATGATTTCTTTATCCAGAACCGTTCATTTTTGAGACTCAAGAATATAGAGCTTGGCTACACTTTACCTGGAAGATTCCTGTCAAAGGTTGGTGTAAAGGCACTTCGAGTTTATGTCAGCGGCCAGAATCTGTTTGTTTGGGATAATTTGAGAATAACACACATCGATCCTGAGCAGGACAATTCTTACGGCTATCCTATCACCAGGAATGTGACTCTTGGTGTGAATATCAACTTCTAAACGGTGGATGAATATGAAAAATAGAATATATACGATAATCGCTTGTTTTTTGGCCACTGTGATATATTCATGCTCTGATGTCCTGAATCAGGCTCCGGATGGCAAGATATCACTGGAGGAGGTATTTGGGGACAACGATAAGACAATGTACTATCTTAACACTTGTTATTCCGGCATCAATGCCAAAGGTTGCCTTTACTTTTTCTGGAGCAGGGGACCTGTGAATTGGTGTGATGATTCCTGGGATGCCGATGACCTTGACGTGAGCTGGGCAGCTTCACGCAGATACTATGACGGCAATGCCAGTGCGTCTGATTTCCCGGCGAATTATAATGCTGGAGACTCCGGCAATGAGAGTGTTTCTTGGGCAAGGTCATTCCAAAGAATACGCAACTGCGCGGTCTTTCTTCAAAACATTCCAAACGCGAAAGTAAACTCTGAGAGTGACCGGTCACGTTGGACGGCGGAAGCCCACATCCTCAGGGCGTATTACTATTCTGAACTTCTTATGTGGTTCGGCTGCTCTCTTCCTATAATCAGGGAACCATACACTTATGACGCTGATTTCTCCAAGGTTGAACGCAGTTCTTTCCACGATGTGGTTGAGTTCATTGTCGAGGATTGCGACGCTGCCCTGGCTTGTGAGGAACTGCCTTGGCGAATCACCACTGACAGCGAGGCCATGCGTATGACGAAAGCTGTGGCTTGGGCCATCAAGTCAAGAATGACACTATTTGCTGCCAGTCCACTGTACAATGATGGCAACAACTATTGGGAGGAAGCATATTCAGTGAACAAAGCGGCTGTGCAGGCTCTTGAAAGCAATGGCTATGCCTTGTATGACAAGCTGAACCAGGCTGCTGTCTGGGGGGATGAGAAGGCTTATCTTCCAACGGCGGCGTCACAGTATTTCAATGAATATTTCTGTAATTCAGGGGCATACGCAGCTGATCCCGCTGATAAAGAGACAATTTACCAACTTAGGGATGGGGCGAATTTAGATTTGGCCAATGTGGATGGAATAGGAGCTATTCTTGGTTACAAGACAGGTACTTGCCCGTCACAGGAATTGGTTGACGCTTTTGAGACGATTGACGGTCAGCCTGTTCTGGATTTGGCCAAACCATATCTTGATGAACAGCACCTGAAGCCTAACTATAATAGTTCCAACACCACATACGACAAAAACAATCCTTACGCCAACAGGGATCCGAGATTCTATGCCACTGTCTATTACAATGGATCAAAGAGATATTGTAACTGGTCAACTGAGGCGGAGAAGAAATCTTTCGAGAATCTGGGGCAGGGCAAAGGAGAGAATGTAAGGATCATCACCACTTGGGATGCCTATGAGGATGCCAAAGGTAATATCATTAACTCTCCGGAACCTCTTATGGGTAGATCAATGACTGGTCGTACTCCTACGAGAACGGGATATTTCCAAAGAAAATTCCTGCATCCTAACAGCGGAGTCGAGATGAGACTCAATGGAGCCCGTCACAAGGATTATCGTTTGGCTGAGATTTATTTGAATTTCGCTGAGGCTGCGATGGAGGCTGGTCATACGGACGAAGCCATCACTTATGTGAACAAGGTTCGTGCGCGTGCCGGAATGCCAGGGCTTCCCGCCGGACTTTCAGGAGAGAATCTTCGCCAACGCATCCATAACGAGCGTCGTGTTGAGTTTGCCCTTGAAGGCAATAGGTATTTCGATGTCCGCAGATGGCATAAGCCTGATGAGGATCTCTCCGCCACAGACCGTTGGATCACAGGAGCGCACATCACACATATGCAGGACGGCACCTATAAGTACGAGCGTACAATTCTAAAAGAGCGTCAGTGCTACACCAACAAATGGCTCAAGATGCCAATTCCTCTTACCGAGGTCAACAACATGAGAGCCATCACGGGTGAGGACTGGCAGAATCCAGGTTGGTAATGGTTGAATATCACAGAATACTTAATTTGCATCGAATATGATGAATAAGAATATATTTGCGGCAGCGGCGCTTCTCCTGCTTGGGGCATCCATCCAGCAGGTCAAGGCGCAGGACATAACTGTCGCCGGTACCGTAAGGGACATCTACGGTAACCCGTTGCCCGGGGTGATTGTCTCGTCCAACCACAAGGACTTGTATATCACAGACAAGAACGGACAGTACACGGCCAAGGTCAACAAATCGGGAGAACTGGAGTTTTCGCTTCTTGGCTTCAAACCGACATCCGTAAAGGCTTCCTCACAGATGGAGGTAACCCTTGAGGATGACGCCCATAATCTTGCCGAGAATGTCAACATAGGTCTTTCCAAACAGAGTAGGGAAGTCCTTTCCGACGCTGTCTCGACAGCCCATGGCGAGAAACTTGGAAGGTCGCTGATGACGCGTCTTCAGGGAACGTTCTCCGGAATGTTCTCCGGGCTCACCACGATGGAGACCACTTTTGAGCCGGCTTATGAGTCTCTGAATATGTACGTGCGCGGCTACTCCACTTTCCACGGCGGAATCGCCAGTGTGGTGATTGACGGAATCCTCTATGACTCTTTCGCACACGACATTCTTTATAGGATTTCTCCTGAAGAGATTGAGTCGGTGTCCATCCTGAAAGACGGAGCCTCACAGGCCATCTACGGTGTGAAGGGTGCCGACGGCTTGATTGTCATCAATACAAAGCGTGGCACTCCGGGCAAGTTGAAAGTTGGAGTGAACATCTCTGAGACAGTACAGGTCCCTACAACCAGAATCCATAGCTTCGACTCCTACACATTCGCCAACCTTCGCAATCAGGCCGCGGTGAATGACGGGCTCGGAGAGTATCACATATTCTCAAAAGAGGCTGTCGAAGGCTTCAAGGATGGTGGCAGCGACCTTTATCCGAACACGAACTGGTACGACATGCTTGTCCGTGATTTCTCCAATCAGCAGAGAATAGCTTTGGATGCCACAGGAGGCAACGAGAATGTGAGGTTCTATTCCAATTTCAACGTGCTGCGCCAAGGAAGTTTCTGGAACTCTGACCAGACCAAGTATAAGGCTGACAATGAGAAGTACAGGATTAACTTCCGCTCCAATGTGGATGTGAAGATCAACAACTACATCAGTCTTTGGGCTAATCTGGCCGGTTCAATCGTAAGGGCCCACACTCCGGGCGGTGCCGTGAACTGCAATGAGACCCTTTACACCATCATCACTGGAATGCCTTCATTCATCTATGGTCCTGTGACTCCCGCGGTCTATGATAATGACGGAAATGTGATTGAGGCGGGTGGAGAGGTAGTGACGACTCCGAACATCAATTTCTCTCCTTACGGCTTCCTGAACCGCACCGGCTACAACAACGAGATGAACACCAACATCTACGGTCAGGCCGGGCTTAAGTTTGACCTTTCGTTCCTTACTCCCGGGCTTTGGGCAGGAGGCAGCGTCGGTTATCTTTCCTACATCAACTCAACCACTTCCAACACTCAGGACTACGCCAGATACATCCGCGAGGATGATTGGAGCGACCTCCGGTTCACTCATTACGGAACCACGATCAACACGAATCTGACTTACTCCAAACGAACCGCATTGTACGGCTATTTCTCTTATAAGGGAGAAGCCGGCTGGCAGAGGGATTTCGGCAGACATCACCTGAACGCCAATGCCTACATGACCTATCAGGTGTTCGACAATCTCGCTGGCGGCGCGACCTACGATTTCAGGCGGGTATATTCAGGAGCGGAAGTGGCATACGACTTTGACAAGAGGTACGCCGTCAAACTTTCGACAGGATATTCAGGATCCGACTATTTCCCGAGAAAGACCCGCTTTGTCTGGACACCAGGTGTCTCCGCCGCATGGATCGCCTCCAACGAGGGTTTTGTGAAGGAGAATGTTCCTTGGCTGTCATTGCTCAAGGTTCGTGGATCTTATGCCGTTACCGGCAATGACGCCACCGGATTTGACAGATACGCTTACAAGGATCAGGTGAACAGTACCGCCGGAGGAAAGATTCCTTATCTGGGTTATTATACCAATGAGTCGGTTTACGGTAACCCTAATCTTGAGCCGGAGAAAATCTACAAGACAAATGTTGGTATCGATCTCGGAATCGCCAACCAGTTCCAGGTCTCCTTCGATGTGTTCAAGGAGAAACTGAACAATGGTGTCATCAAATCGACATCCAAGGTGCCTCTCTATCAAGGAATTCCTCTCGGGGCATATCCTATCACGAATATAGGTGAGTTCGAGAACAAGGGATGGGAACTCTCTGTGAGCTACAGAAAGCGTTTCAACTCTGATTTCGGACTGTTCCTTGCCGGTCATCTGGACTACAGCAAGAACAAGGTAATTTACGTCGGTGAGACAGCCTACAATGACACTTACGCTTACCGTTACCGTACCGAAGGCTATCCTGTCGGACAGTCCTGGGGCTATCTGACAGACTACAGCAACGGCAACGGCCTTTACAACTTCCAGGATGAGATCGAGGCCGGTCCGAAATATTCATTCGGCACTCCTCGGCTTGGTGACATCAAGTACAAGGATCTGAACGGTGACGGTGTCATCGATGAGAAGGACATGGCTCCTCTTGGCAACGGTTCTCTTCCTAAGTACAACTTCGCGTTCAATGTCGGCTTCAACCTCAAGAACTTCGAGGTCAACCTTCTGTTCCAGGGACTTGGAGGCTATAAGAGAAACTACAGTGAACTGTTTACTTTCCAGTCTGCCTACGACGGAGTGTTCACCGAAAGTCATAAGTCAGCCTGGACCGCCGAGAAGTGGCTCAACGATGAGGAAATAGGTTTCCCTGCCCTTTCCACGACAGCCACGACCAATCTTCAGACGAACGACTATCTTCTCAAGGATGCTTCATTCCTGCGCCTGAAGACGGCAGAAATCTCCTATAAGATGCCTAAGAAGGTCTGCGACTTCCTTAACGCCAGCGCTTTCAAGGTCTATCTTAGTGGTCAGAACCTCTTCACCATCGATGGCATGAAGACGGACGACACTCCGGTTGAAGGTACTTGCTCCGCGTTCCCTGTCTATAGGATGTACAGACTTGGAATCAACCTCACATTCTAAAAGATGAATATCATGAAAAAATTCCGCATACTTATTCTTGCATTGGCGGCCACAGCGGCTTTTTCCGCTTGTCAGGATGCTTTGGATCTCCGTTCCAACGGAACCATTGATATGTCTGAGGTTTTCAAGGACAGAAACAGAACCAAAGGCTATCTCAACGCCTGCTACAATTATATCAAGAATCCGTCTGTCAATGTCGGTTCCTTTACGGACGACGCTCAGAACAGTCAGGACATCACGGCCGGAAGTTCGTACGACATCTGGTACAACTCTGACATCACGTCCAGCAATTTCGCAGACCATAACTGGGACGGCAATCCTTGGGGCAACTACTTCGAGGGAGTACGCAAGTGCAATGTTTTCCTTGCCAACATCGATGGAGCCACGGCTGATATGCAGGACTGGGAGAGGGCAGGGTGGAAGGCTCAGGCTCTGACCCTCAGGGCATGGTATTATCTCCAGCTGATGAAGAGATATGGTCAGCTACCTTTGATCACTTCGGATCTTGGCACCAATCACGACTATTCTTCAGACAAGAAAGCGACTGTCTCAGAGATCGCCGGACAGATTCTGGCTGACTGCGACGCCGCGATAGCCACGGAGGATTCTGAGGCATATTCATACGTCTATCGTACACAGCAGTGGGGAATGGCGACAAAAGCACTTGCACAGGCTATCAGGAGCGAGACTGCTACCTACGTCATCAGTCCTTTGATGGGTGACGGCGGTTACACTGCTGATCAGGCTCTTGAAATCGCTGCTGACGCCCTCGCCAAGGTTCTGTCCAATGACTACAGCCTTTGGACCACGGCGAGCGCAGGATACAACGCTTACGCTTCATATTTCCTTTACAATCCTGAGGATATGAGGGCACAGGACAAGGAAACCATCTATGGTGGCACACGTACAGCTGTCTGGTCAAGCTGCGGAGTTCCGATCGTGAGCGGAAGCGCCACGGCCGGCACTTGCCCGACCCAGGAACTTGTCGATGCCTACGAGATGGCAAATGGAAAGCCTGCGATCACAGGCTATGCTGACGATCAGCACCTTAAGCCGATCATCAACGCAGGATCCGGCTATGATGAGACCAAGCCTTATGAGGGCAGGGATCCTCGTTTCTATGCGACCGTGTTCTACAACGGCAGCATAAGGGGGGCAGATGAGATCTCCACAGTCGCCGGAGCCAACTGCGGACTGAACGCCACGAGCATCAGGTACACCCACACAGGTTACTATATGCGTAAGTACGCCCATGATGCGTCCAACCGTAACTCCAATTCCGACGGCTACATGCGCGTTGTCCGCCTTGCGGAGCTTTACTACAACTTCGCTGAGGTGGCCTACCAGGCTGCCGGACCGGATCAGGTTGTCAGCGTCTCAGGTCTGAATATGTCCGCCCGCGGAGCCGTCAACGCTGTCCGCGCGAGAGTCGGAATGCCTGAGATTCCAAGCGGACTTACAGTCGCTGATTTCGAGAAGAGGTACCGTAACGACCGCAGGGTAGAGTTTGCCCTTGAGGCGGACTATTACTTCAGCCTGCGTCGCTGGAAAACCCTTTCGGCCACATCTACCGTGACTGGAATGAAAGTGTCCGGCACCGGAGCCGGCAAGACTTACGAACGCTTCGTTCTGGGCCGGCGTTCGACCACGACGGACAAATTCCTTCTCTACCCGATCGACCTCACGGAAGTCTCAAAAGTTCTTGAGCTTACCAAGACCGATTGGCAGAACCCTGGTTGGTAGTGGGGTGTTTAAACTTGAATTGATAAAATTTGATGAATATGAAGAAAATCATCTACTTGATATTGATCGCCTGCTCGGCCATCTTCCTTTCCTGCAAGGAGGATTCAGGAATGACAAAGGATGGCGACATCGTCCTGTCTAATCTGACGGCGGAGCCGAGAATCGGTGCGGTTGTCCTCAAATGGGACAATCCATCGGCAAGCGACTACTATTATGCGACGGTGACCTACACGAACGCTTCCGGAGAGGAAGTGAAGCAGAAGGTGAGCGTCTATAGTGTCGATTCCGAAAAGGGAGAAGGCCATACTTCCGTAAGGATAGGCGGGTTCTCTGACACAAATACCTACGAGTTCACTGTCACTCCTTACACTTCTGACGAGCGTTACGGTGAGTCCAAGACCGTTTCCTGCACTCCGGAGGATGCCTCAAAGGCCTTCAAGTACATCACCGGT
>OQVL01000780.1_pt1 | contig 17868 bp, 27 predicted proteins | sample 1691501 | NCBI WGS metagenome assembly OQVL01 (sample SAMN03418253, study PRJEB22391) | human gut metagenome | biome: human-gut; feature: organic feature; material: feces | host: Homo sapiens | place: Tanzania | collected 2013-01 | reverse complement strand
TACATTTTCATGCCCTTGCCCGTTTTCTTCTGCGGCTTCTCCTGCTGCTGTTGCTAGTGAGATTTCTATTGCATTAAACCTTCTGAATGAATCTAGATATACCCTCTTGACAAAAGTAGAACCAGAATCTACATTGAACTCGCCCATTCTGAATGTGTCATATAGTGGATTGTACATTGGATGCATATTGAACTTAATTGTGATTTGTCCAGTATAGTCTCGCCCCGTATTGTACGAACGTCTAGTATTCATTGAATTTCTAGTAGAGACTGTGTCTTTGTATGTTGGCATAGAGATAGAGATTATTTCATCTGGCAATAATTCTAGAACAGTGTCTTGATCTTCTACTGCTTCTCTAGCTCTACCATATGCACCATCTCGTTCATTGAAAAATCTTACACCATAACGCCAGACTGTATGAGGTGTAATAGCAGAGGCGATTTGATGATATATTGTATAAGAACCATTAAATGCTGCCATGTCGTGTCTCCTGTCTACTCGTCTTTATTTGTTGCATTATTGAATGCATGACTGCCCGCGTTTATCATAGCGGCATCCGTTTCTTGAGAACTGGCCTTTGCCACTTGCTCAATTTGATTCCTAGCTTCTCTCAATGAATCATGAATGCTTTTACGAGTAGGATTGTATATCTTTTGATAAATTTCAAATGCGAATGACATGTGATATTCTGGAAGACTGTCATTAGAATATGACAAGTCATATACAGAATAGTTGACAAGTCTGCAAAGTCCAAACACATATCTCACTACAGGCTTATGTAAGTCATTGCTTAGCACATCAACCACTATGTTGTCGATCCAGCCATTGTCAATGTACTGCATATCGTTCGCCCCACCATGCTTGATGTTTCTTCTTATAATAAGTTTCAACAACTCTTCTATCTTGTAGTCTTCTGTTTCGGCAATAGTCAAAGACAAGGTAGGCTTTGACTGATAATCTGGCAATATAGCTTTATACGTCAAGTTGCCATAGTCATGAGATTCTATCTTATACTTGTAAGCTGGCAATTCTACATTTGTACATGACATTATCTCTACAAGCATATCATCAGTATACTTTGTACCGTCGTCGCCTTCTATTTCATTGAACAACTGCCCGATATTGCCATATGGATCCCAGACGTCAGTATTAGCATACTTGTTTCTCTTGTTGTCATCATCTCTCTGTTTCAAGTTGTTAAAGTATACAACATAGCTGTCTGACAACTTGACTGTCTTGAGATTGTAATAATTGCCTAAATTCATTTTCATATTTATCATTTTTACAACAAAATGATAAATAATTTAGAAAAAACGTGTAATCTTTGGAGATTAATACAATGAAGTTTAACGAATATGTAGACAAAGAACTGAAAGACTCAGTTACTTTGAATGAAAACATTCAAGAATATGGCTATACTACATATTGTAAAGCAAATGAACCGTTTGTAGCTAAGCACCGTCATGAATACTATGTCAACTCTTTACGGATTTGGCTGGACTGGGGCAGCTTCTGACGGCAATGCGCACATTCACCAAATCATCGACGGCAAAGTTGTGATGGATGGCGACGGACATACCCATGAGCTTGAACCTGCTGTAAAACACGGATCTGATGCAGTAGAAGGGGTTGACCCTACTAGAGTTATGATGGATCCTATCAAGGGAAGTCTTGACTAACTGTGGCTGATTCTCACTTTGCATCTGAATTTGCCAGGCTTTTCAGTACTACTGGATGTACTATAGAAGGCTATGACTGGACAAAGGACCATTTCTTTGATCCAAGTTCACAGTGCTATTCTGCAGAGACGGCTCTAATAAGCTCTATCACTTCCGAAGCATACAACAAGTTTCGGATTTACGGTAGAATACTACATTAAGCAGATTTCTACAAAAAGGGATAAGCTCTATGGAGAAGACGCTTTAGAAAACATAGTGAGAAGATTCAAGCTTTCTGTCTATACAGAAAATGTGCCTAGCATGGAAAAACATTATCTCATGCAGGGCATGACTTATACAGACATTGTACACTTGCAGTGTACAATCCAGCATTTCAAAGAAGCTTCTGTATTACCATTCAATTCTACAATAGACAGCACCAGATATGAAGAATACTACCCTAGAATTGGTGACTTGATGTACTTTCCATGGAACAAAACGTTCTATGAAGTAATCAATGTCAAGACATTCTCTGAAGGATCTTCTTTTTTGACTGTTCCGGTTACTTTTGAATTTATAGTAAAAGTTTGGAAACCGAGTCATGACGATGTAGACGTATTGGACAAGAATCCTGACGCTATGCAAGAAGTCAACACTATTGCTTCACTTGGAGAAGTGTTCGACATTGACACTAGTAAAGGGCAGAAGAAGTATGTAGCTGATCATATCAGTAAAGAAGAAAAGCTTCCATTCTCTACATCAGGAGACATTCTTGCGATAAACAATTCACTGAATGGCCTAGACAAAGGATTGTCTAGAGACAAGAGCGTCAATGATTCGATATATAGAGAAAGTGATCTAGACGATTCTATATTTGACCCGTTTGAAAACTAAAAGTTAAATAAATATAAAAATTTGGAGATTAATTTATGCCAACATTTCATCAATTCCTGAAAGAACACAATTTTGATTCTGACGTGTTCGAAGATGAACTTGAAAAGTCTGAATATACCAATGCCCATAATGATGTGTACAATGTAATCAAGTCTTACTTTGACAAGTCTAACAAGAATGGAAAGCAAGCTATGCATGCACTCGGTGCAGACCTTGCAACAGCATATGCTAAGTATCTTGCTGAAGAGTTCATTGATGAAGAGTCTTTCAAGAATGACGATGTCAAGCTTTCTTACATGAAAGCGGTTCGTGACAAGGTAGAAGAAGCACTCACTGACAAGCTTACAAGCTTCTTTGAACAAGCTGGTCAGACTGCTGACGAAATCCGTCTTACACTCCCTATCAAGTAAGAGGCTAGACGATGTCGCCTGACTATCCACCGTTTCCACCTGGACCACATCATCCAGAATACCCGTACAATCCCCGCATGTGGTATACTGATGTAGAGCCAGCATATGAAAAGTATGCTGAATGTGACTGTCATCATCCACCCGCCCCACAAGAATGCATGTGTGTGACTGAAGGAGACGCTGACAACTGGAATGGGGCATATAGTGCAATTTCTGCTGTAAGTGCCGGTCTCGACATCGCTGCAATTGCTAGTGCTGCTGACTTGCTTGCTAGCGCAAACTATTGGAATCAGACACATGATGTAGTTTCCGCGAATTCTGCAACATGGAACACATTGCCTGAACTTAGTGCAAACTTTACTAGTTCTGCTGAATGGCTTTTGTGGAACATTATGCAGAACTCTGCAGTGTATCATGACGATACACTAACCGGAGATGGTTCTAAGCAATTGCCTCTCGGGGTTGCATATTCCGAACAGTATGACCAGTTGCTAGAATACTTAAATAGTCTTACTGCAAATGCCCCAGACTTAAAGAAACTCTGGGATGCGATGGAAGAATGCAAAGAAGATGTAATGAAATACATCGCAGCTCTTTCTGGTGGGCATGTACAAAACTATGAACTCATTCTTCAATTGATGGGCAAAAAGATTACTCCTGGTGGGGGAGTTTCTAGTCTCACATGGCAGCTAGATGAAAAGATGAAGTCTAATGACGACTCGACATATGCCCGCAACAACATGATAGACTACATGTATTACAGTACTTACAAAGGATAGACATGAAGAAAAGAACTATGACACTTACCGAATATGTAGACAAGTATTCAGACATATTGTCAAGTACTAGACATAAGAATCCTTTATTCTATATGCTCGTCACAGCTAAGTTGAAACACGACAACAATGTGACAAGTCTTCAGACAGACTTTACGTTGAAGCAAGCTTTTGCAAAAGCTGAATGGCTCACTAAAGTTCTTGGAAAGACGAATGTAAAGTTTCTAGCTGACAACTGGCCTGCTGGAATTGTAATGATCAAGTTTGAAGAATCTAGCAAGAAAAAGCCAGAAGACGTGATAAAGAAGATTCTTGCTGAAATGAAGAAATACTTGATGGCTTTGGCGACAGACTTCAGCAAAGCTTATGAAATAGAACAGAATTTCAAAGAATACGAAAACTCTAAAGAAATTGAAGACTTTTTCGTTTCGTTGAGATAAGTTTAGATAAATATAGTATAGGGAGATTAACTTCAATATGAAAAGTTTTAAAGAATACAATAAGAGCCTCAAAGAAGGTTTTCTTGACGATGACAACAAGGAACAGCTTACTGCTGACAATTTTGACACAACTGACGAAAAAGAAACACCATTCCCTGTAGAAGAAGATGACTTGACTGAACCAAATGAACTTGGTGATGACGACATAGATCTTTCTGATGAAATTGGGAATGAAGAGGCCGAAGCAGACAAGACTGAAAAAGAAGACCTTGCTGACTTGAAGCTTGATGAACTTTCTGATGACGATGATGTCAAAGATTCTGGTGACGAAAAACAAGAAGAAAAGAAAGCTGAACAAGAAACTGCAGAACGTACAGCGGATGTAATGGCTGAACTTAAAGACGCCATTGCCAACCTTACTACAAAGATTGACGCGTTGAATGCAAAAGTTGACAATTCTGAAGAACAAGCTTCTGAAGGAAACACTGAAGCTCCTGCAGAAGAAGGTGACCTTGGAGATCTTGACAATCTAGACATTCCAGAAGACAATGGGGCAGAATCCAGTTCTGGCGAAGAAGGTTCTTCTGAAGGAAATGGTGAAGTCCCGACTGAAGGTGGAGATGAATCTGCTGCCCCTGTTGAAGGTGAAGGAAGTTCTGAAGGATCTGAAGAGGAAACCACTAATGAAGGTTCTGACGAAGACTTCGGTGATGAATCTGACGAGACTAAGACAGAAGCATACAATTTCTACTGCAAGAAAGGCCAGCTTCTCAACAGCAATAGTGGAAGCATAGTCGGTAAAGCCGTAAATGACAAACTGTATGATCTTCAAGAAGCATTCGAGAATATCGCTAAGGCTAAGATTCGTCAATTGATTGAAGCTGAAAAAATCAAACTTAAAGAAAGTCATTTCAACTTCTAATTAAAAATATAGTAACATACTTAATCTCCTGTTTATTATAGCATCATAGTGATATGGTGCTTTTTTATGTAAACTTTGTAAAAAATAAAAGTCGGCCTTTTCAACAGTGAAAAAGTGAACTATATTATATCTTGTCGGAAATGAGAAAAAAAGCTTGATCTTATTATATTCTATATTGATTTAATATAGTATTATACATAGAAATTATATTGGGCATATTGAATATGTTAAATGATATAAACATAGAACTAGTTAGACAACAAAGAGACATCTTATTCAATGCATGCAAAAATATAGTGAAAGATAAGAAATGCCCTGATTGGATAAGCAAGATTTTGACTACTGCAGCAATGAATGCTAAGAAACTTCAAAATATTGACGATGCTGCGAAGCAGGACAATGCCTATGCGTTGTCAGACAAATTAGAGGTAGGGGCAATAGTTAAAAGCAATATAAAGAATGACACATGCGTATACAAGATTCTGAAAGAAGGTCTTGTCATTCAAGATGTACAACTGTATGATGTACAGATTGTAAAAGGAAATGAAAATAATCCTGAAGGGCGCACAGTCTACAATGTGCCTGCTACGATGCTAGTTACATCAAGTTAAACAAATTGTTCACGTTGATTTTTTGGACAAGTTGCCATTGATGCTTGTCGGCGTGAGGTACACAAAATATCTTGCAGGTTTCTTGCCCAATTATTTCTGGATTCAATATAGCAATCAATTTCCAATTCTGCAAACGGATAGCGATAGAGTCTCTTCTAATCAAGTCTTCTTCCGACACATTACCGAATCCTGGCATTCCGTTCTTGGCAGTAGCAAATTTGAAAAGTTGTTTGAAATGAGCTAAATATATGCAGTCAAACTGCTTAAACAAGTGGCAAGTCTGATATAGCTTCTTTTTCTGAATGTCAGGAATGCCCATCCTAGACAATGTCTCTACAATGATGTATTCATCTACAAGCGGCTTAATGGAGAGAAGAGAGTTTCGAATCATGTCATTCACCAGTTGTCTTTAAGTTAGGTTGCTGCTTCATGTTCATGATTCTTCTACGCATCATGGCAAGTCTACGTTTACGCTGAATTTGACTCATTTCGGCATTACGTTTCTTTTGGGCAATCTTGTCCTGTGCAAGATGTCTATTCTTTATTTCGTTAGCGTCCATTGTCTTTTCAATATAGTTGCCGTTCTTGTAATGCTGAATTCTAGTGTTCTTTTGGTTTGTCTCTAGATGACTGCTTCTATATTTGCCTTTTCTGATATCAGGCCCTACCCTAACAATTGACTCATTCAAGTCAGCTTTTCTAAGTTCATCTCGTAAGTATTCTACAAACAACATTTTCAAATATATTTATCATGATAAATAATAAGAATACGAATTTACTATAATAGTTAGAGCTTAAGCATGAATTTCAATTTTCTAAATCCTTTTTCTGATAAGTTCTTGTCAAAAGAACCTGAACAGTCACACATACAGCAGATAAATGCTAATCAGAATAGCATTGGTAGAGATGAAGATGCCATAAATTGGGCATCATTGTTACCTGGTAAAGTGAATGGATTTTATGATCCAACAAATCCATGTGACAGTAATGGAATCTTGTTTGATTCAGTGTTCAGCACTAAATGCCAGAGAGTCAGTTTCTATCGTTCTATGGCGTTGTACCCTCTTGTCAGAAAAGCATTGTCGACGATGACTGATGAAGTAATTTCAGAAGATGTTCATGGCAATCTTCTGAAATTTGGAATAAAAGATGCATTCAGTGACAAGTTCACTAAGACGGAATTTTTCACTTTACAGGACGAGTTTGACTATGTAGTGAATTCAGTCATCAAGCGAGATGACTTGTGGCAAATGTTTTTCTGCTGGCTTAGAGATGGAGAGCAGTTCTGGGAGCTTTGCCCGAATGACGAGGGCGATGCACTGCTCGGCATCAAGATCCTTCCGTCATTCTGTACATTAGTGATCTATGATGAAGGTGTTCCAGTTGGTTACCTGCAAGACCCTAAAATGTTAGATGTACAGACAAAAGACCAGCCTAAGACTTTTACCCTTGATCAAGTGGCATATGCGAATTATGGGGATTGGGCTACAAACAGGAATGACATTCGAGGCATTCTTGAACCAGCAATCAGACCGCTCAATCAGCTTAGAGCAATCGAAGATGCATTGACTGTGTATAGAATCACTCGTGCACCTGAAAAGAGGGTTTTCAAGATCTATACTGGCAACTTGCCTCCGTCTAGAATTCCTAGCTATATGCATGAAATCAAAGGTCAATACAGAAAGACCTTGTCTCTTGATCCGGCAACAGGTTCTATCAATTCTGCGAAGAATGTTCAAGCATTGACAGAAGACTATTGGTTCAGTCAAGGTGACAATGGCACAGGTTCTTCTGTAGAGCCATACAAAGCTTCTGCTGAGTTCAATGGGCAGATTGAAGACTTGAAGATGTTCAGGCTTGCAGTGATGGATGCATTGCAATTTCCAAAAAGCAGATGGTCAGCTGATGAAAATTCGACTCAATATTCACAAGCTGTCGAAACTGATTTGCAAGAGATTGAATTCCAGAAGCAATGCAGAAGACTAGGAAACAAGTTTGTTCGTGGATTGATTCTTCATACCTTTATAGAACACATCAGACTTAGGGGATTGAACACCAAGTTCTTGAACAAGGACATATACAACATAGAGTTCAACTATGCTACCGATTTTGAAAAGATTAGGACTTTAGGCATGGCTGGCAAGATCGGAGAACAAGTGTCACAGTTCAAAGAGTTCTTGCCGAATCTGGCCAACTCTAAAGCCACTTCTGAAGAAGGTGGTCCTATATTCTCTAGGTATTTCTTCATGCATAAGATCTTAGGGCTCAGTGATGAAGACATTCTCGAGAATGAGTCTATGATCAAGAAAGAGAAAGAAGAGATTCTTGATGCAGCTAAGTCCTCCGCGGATGAAGGCGGAGATGTAGACACTTCGAATGAAGACTTTGCGTTCTAGTCACGATATAAAGTACAAATGACATATTTCTTTATTATATTGTTCTTGTTTGACAAACTATTAAAAGGACGAGAACATGAGAAATCCGAATCGTTTAGATGAACTGTATAAGTATTTGTGCTTAGTTCATAAAAATCATTTTCCAGATTGGCGTTTTGGACAATTCATGTTCAATCTAGAACGTTGGTATGGTAGAGATATATTCTATACTGAAGATTCAGTGTTTTATGACATTGTAACTAAGTTTGTGAAAGAAGTTGAAAGGAAAGTCAAGAATGACACAAATCGATGAAAAGTTGAAGAAAGAATTGATTGATTGGCGTAATACTGTAGAAAATATAAACAGCAATATTAGTGAACGGTAAAGGTTCTTGTTTGCACAGAATTGTAGAAAATAATGGAAAGAAGTCATTGCAGCAACTTATCATATATTCAGATAGAAAGATGCATTATAATGAATATATTGGTGAAAACTTCAATCATAAGGTAAAAGACTTAGATTTGTAATGATCAAGGGGCAGAGATAAATGGCTGAATATGTAAACAATGCACATCTACGTGAACTTATAATAGAATATAATCGTACTAATCTTGACGATGATCGGAAAATGGCTAGATGACTATCTAGCTAGGATGAACAAGAAATTTGTTAATGGTACGATTACACAAGAAAAGTATGACATAATCTGTGTTTTTGTAAAACAGCGTAAGCATGATACTGAAGAAAAATTCAAGAAGTATAATGCGATGTCTGAAGCAGAACAAAAAGAATATAGAAGACATTTTGAAGAAATACGTACTTCTCTTTGGACGATATATGATAAGATCGCCCGTGGTAGAATGTCAAGAATGGGATTATACAATAAGTATATTGACCATATTGACGACATGGCTATTGATGCAGTAATGACAATGTTCCATTATATGAATCGATATGATGAAAATAGAAAGACTTCTGCATTTGCTTACGTGACTCAACTAGCATACAACAGTATCGTATCTTCTTTGACTGAAATTAATACAAGAAACACTACATTTATAAACGGTCTTGATTTCTTTGAAAATATAAATACAATAGATAATCCGATGGCGGCTTTTACAGCTACCCACAAGTACATTAAGGCATTAGAATGATATTTGAACAATACTTACAGTTGGAAAATGCAAAGACTGAACGTTCTATGAACGCAACTGTATTTGCTACAGGCGATAAGACTGAAAGTATTGACTGGCTTCTAGATGATTCAGATGAAAATGTGCTCACCGCTAGAATAGTGAAAGGTGTCATGTATTGTATATTTCACAAGCGATTTATAAATCTTAATGAATTGTCTAAGCAAGTGAAAGCACTGTATATCAATAAAGGCTTTATGGGTTCTGGCTTTTCTAAGCTTGATCCAAAAGACTTTGTCTTGTATACGTCAGCTAAGCTCATATTGAAGAAGTTGTTTGACTCAGAAACATATACTGTAGAAATAAATCCAATTTCTGCTGCAAAATACTTCTATGCAGCAGACTATATGCAAAGTTAGACCTTAGATTCAAGCCTATAGATAATCTTAATTGTGAGGTTATCATGAAAATAGCTGGACTTGATTTGTCAATTCAGTCTTCGCGGAGTTATAGTTGAAGAACTAGATGACAAGACGTTAAAGATAAAGAATATAGAATATCATGGATTCACTGGCAAGAAGAAGCTAGAATCAGATAGAATCATGTATTACAACAATAAAGATTTTAAGACTAGCTATGCTAAGTATCAGTGGATGTGTAACAACATAGTAGAATGGTGTAAAGATTGTGAATATGTGGCAGTTGAAGATTATGCGTATGGCAAGTCTGGCGCGATGGGGTTAATATTCAATCTTGCAGAGTTTGAAGGAAATGTGAAGATTTCGTTGTTTAACCTAGGAAAGAAGCTTCGTTGGTATGCAGTAAACCAAATCAAGAAGTTCTTTACTGAATATGGACTCAGTGATAAGATCAGCATGTATCAAGCTTGGCAAAACTTAGCAACTGACAAGCCAGACTTGACAGACTTGCCAGAAGTAGATAATGGACACGGGGTTAGTCCTACTAGTGACATAGTTGATGCATTCGCCATATGTGAATATCTTAGAACAGAGCTTTGTTTACGTAAACGGTCTTATTTTACTAAAAGATTTAAGTGTAAAGAAGATTGAGTGCTTTAATGCATGTACTACTGAACATCCACAAGGATTATTAGTGGCAGACTTCATTTACAAACAATAAAAATAAAAAGGGTTTTACATGTCAGAACAGTTGATAATCAAAGTTCAATATAAAGATGATTCTGTTGAAAGGTTGAAGAAAATTATGCAAGGAGATTGGATTGACCTCAGGGCAGCAACCGATATCGCAATGAATGCCGGCGAATTCGCGTACATTGACCTCGGTGTAGCAATGCAGCTGCCAACAGGTTATGAAGCTATAGTTGCTCCACGTAGCTCTACCTTCAAGAATTTCGGAATCATTCAGGCAAACAGTATAGGGATAATTGACAATTCATTCTGCGGACCTACTGACTGGTGGAAATTTCCGGCGATTGCTATGAGAAATACAATTATTCACAAGAATGACAGAATTTGTCAATTTAGAATAATAGCCAATCAACCGAACCTACTTATGCATGAGACTTCATTAGAAGGAAACACTAATCGCGGGGGATGGGGTTCTACAGGAAAGAACTGATAATTCTATGCAGGTTTAGCATATCATTTTTGAAATAAATATCATTATGGAATGGACAGTGTCTGACTTAAATAAGCGTGTCAAGAATTACAATAGGATATATTTTAACAATGAAATAGAGTTACCTGTTGTAGTAAAGTTGTCTAGACACCTTTTCAATTCTAGGAGTGATGTTTTTGCATATAGTGTATTGAAAAATGACACTCATGAAATAGTCATTTCTGCTAAATTGCTCGGAGTATCTAGCGAAATGCTTAGAAGCGTTCTTGTTCATGAGTTGATACACGCTTGGCAGGATGAACATGACCCAGAGGCAGATGCTAATTTCAAAGAGCTGAGAGGTCATGGTTCAGCTTTCTTGAAAAAATGTGAAGAATTGAACAGTAAGTTCAATTTCAGATATCCGATCGAGCGTTACATGGACAATCATAGGATACAGTCTATAGAACGCAAGGCGGGCGGTGTTTATTACATCTATAAACTTACAACTAGCAAAGTAGAACCCGATTTGACATACCCTATGGGGGTATTTGTTAAACTATTGTATAGAGATGAAATCGTGCATTTAGTCAACAAAGGCTTGTCTGTAAAGTACTATGACAAAGCTGTTTTTTCTGAAAGCTTTGAAGTAATTCCATATAGACATAGACTTGTAGCTAATACTGATGCATTAGTTACATATAATTCTATCAAGAAATGTACTGCCAGCAATTTCATACAATACATAATAGACAATTTTGGATATGTGAAGATCGCAACAGATGATGACTTCAACTATCAAGATGGACGAAAAATAGATTTATAGTTTACAATTCAATTTGAATAAAACTATATTATGATTATGTAAAAAATAAAACTTTTTTAAGCACAAAGGAATTTGTATGCTTACTTATAAAGACAAGATTGACATTGTTTCTACTTATAATCTTACACATAAGACATTTTATCGTTATAATGTAAAGAATGACACAGTAATTGAAGATTTCAACAGAAAGTCATTTCCGACTTCATTTGACAACTGGTATACTAAATCTAAATAAGTATGACTGAAAGTGAATACAAGTCTGAATGGCTTGCTGGTTTACATCACACTGAATATAATAATTGTAGATTTGCAGAAGACAAGATTCAATATGCAAAAAATTGGTTGTTGAGAAATAGACTAGTAGATAAAGACTATAGGCCTTGTACAAACTTTATAGCTAATATCGTATGTACAGAAAAACTGCATATTGCTACTGATGAGTCATATAGAGAGCTATGTTCAAGATGGACTGACAAGATTCAAGTACGTCAAGAACTAAAGAATCTAAACATGGATGAACTTGTATATGACAATACTGCATGTTGTAAGTATGACATGTTGTCAACGTCTGACATAAAGTCACTGAAATCTAACATGATGTTCAAATGTAATCATGGATCTAACTGGAATATAAAGTATCTAAACAGTAGAGACATAACTAGTGTACTTAAAAACATAAATGATTGGCAGAAACTGAACTATGCATATATGTGTGGATATGAAGCACAATATGAACATATCAGACCTGGCTATATAATGCAACAGCTTTTGTCAGCTACCCCTGTAGAATATAATTTCTGGTGCATAGATGAAGAAATAGTTGCAGTTGGATTGACTAAGAAACTAGACAATGATATTACAGAACATCTAGCATTTACTGATATTGTAGGTAAAAGATTAGACTGGTGTGTTGGGGCAAAGCCTGAAATGGACAATTTACAGTCAGTGTTCAAGAAAAGCATAGACAAGATGTTGCCATATGTTAGAGAAATAGCTAAGTTGTTCAAGTTTGTCAGAATAGACATGTTCACTGTCAACGGTTATATAAAGTTCGGTGAGGCTACCCTTACCCCATGTGGTGGAAAAATAATTATGCAAAAACTGTAAACCGCACAATAAGACTATACTATATTGTTAATGTAAACCTTAAACAAAAAGGAATAGACAATATGAAACGGATTATTTCTCTAGTTCTTCTACTTGCAGTCGTAAGTATTGCACAAGAAATTGGTCATTGCGAAAGCATGTATCAAAATCTTACTAAAGTGATTCCAGCCCAGACTACTACAATTTGTCGTATCACTGGATTGGGTGAAGATCGAAATGATATAAGCGGAATGTTCTTCAATTTTGAAATTAAAGGGCGTTCTTACCGAGCAGTGTTTGTATATGGAACTAACTATACAGAAATGCTGTATGCATTGCCGTCTGACTTGATAGTAAATGACATTAAATGCATAGACAGTCCATATTTTAGGAAAATAAAGTCTAATATGACTTCTGCTCAAATTGTCAATAAAATGCTCAGCTATAAGAAATGTGAAGATGGATTTGAAGAACGCCATATTCCTACTGTAGCTGGCAAATGGTTGGTTGAATAATCTTATCATATTTTATTGAGAAACGATTAAAAAATCGTTTCTCATTTTAACATATATAGTTTACTTTTAATATATTGTAATTTGATTTGTGAAACTATAAGAGGTAAAGATGTCCAAGACATTGTTGTTTGATGTCAAAGCGCGAGAAGCTTTGATGCGTGGAGTAGATATACTCGCTAATGCAGTAAAAGTGACACTTCGGACCTAAAGGTCGAAATGTGATGATTTCTACTGGTTCTGCCCCTATTGTCACTAAAGATGGGGTGACTGTAGCTAAGTCTATCGAACTAGAAGATCAGTTTGAAAATCAAGGAGCCCAGATGGCTAAGTCTGTTGCTTCTAAGACTAATGACATTGCTGGCGATGGTACTACTACTGCTACAGTACTTGCTCAAGCTATTGCAAGGGAAGGACTTAAAGTTGTAGCTGCAGGTGCTAACCCTATGGATGTTAAGCGCGGAATCGATGACGCAGTAGAAAAGATTATTGAAGCTATTGACAAACTTGCAATTCCTGTTGTAACAAAAGACACTATTCAACAAGTTGCTACTATTTCAGCAAACAATGACATTGAAATTGGGGCACTCCTTGCAAAAGCTCTTGAAGAAGTCGGTAAAGAAGGAGTAATTTCTGTTGAAGAGGGGAAAACTGCAGACACCGTACTTAATATTGTAAAAGGTATGCAGTTTGACAGAGGGCTTGCTTCTCCGTATTTTACTAGTAACAATCAGCCTGTAAGTCTTGAAGACACATATGTCCTGTTGTATAACCAAAAGATCACAGCGATGAAAGACTTGATTCCTATTCTTGAACAAGTGGCAAGGCAAAATAAGCCGCTCGTGATAGTTTGTGAAGATCTTGAAGGTGAAGCACTTGCTACGCTTATTATCAACAAGATGCGTGGTACTTTAAATGCTGTAGCTATAAAAGCCCCAGACTATGGAGATCAGCGTAAGCGTATTCTAGAAGACATTGCTGTATTGACTAATGGGGAACTCATATGTGACGACTTTGGTACTACGTTGGAAGATGTAACTATCGAAATGCTTGGTAAAGCTAAGTCGGTAGTAGTAGATGGAAATAGCACGTTGATTGTCGGTTATGACACTGATGAAATCAAACAAGCTGTTGAAAAAAGGGCAAATGAAATCAGAAACGAAATCGAACACACGACTTCTGAATATGAAGTTGAAAAGCTTAAGTCCAGACTGGCAAAGCTTGTCGGGGGAGTAGCAGTAGTTTCTGTCGGGGCGGCAACAGAAGTTGAAATGAAAGAAAAGAAAGATCGCGTTGATGATGCAGTTCATGCGACTAAAGCCGCGGTAGAAGAAGGAATTGTTCCTGGTGGGGGCGTAGCTTTGATTAGAGCTGCTGCTAAAATTAAAGTGCCAAATGTTTCTACTGACTTTGATGCAGGTTTCAAAATCGTAGTAAGAGCGGCAGAAGAGCCCATGCGCCAGATTCTAGCTAATGCTGGACTCGAAGCTTCAGTAATCTGTAACGCGGTAAAAGCTGGAACTGAATATACTGGATATAATGCTAAGACTGACACATACGAAAATCTTGTAGAATCTGGGGTGATTGATCCTGCTAAGGTGACTAAGACTGCGCTTAGAAATGCAGCCAGCATCGCTTCTATGATTCTCACTACTGACTGTGTAGTTGTTGATAAGCCAGAAGAAAAGACTTGTAATTGTCATGCACAAGAAAATCAAACTATGCCTGGCATAATGTAGTAAAACATACATAAAGATTCAAATCAAGAGACGAGTTAAACATTACTTGCCTCTTTTTATTATATTATAATTGTATTTTTTGAGGTTTAGATGATTGAAAATTTTGTATTACAGTCATATGACAATGATTCAAAGAGAGACGATATTGTAAAGAATATTGACAATAATTCTGTAGTAGAATCACGTGCTTTAAGACCACTAGCTATGAAATATGTCATGTCTTTAAGCAATTCGTGTTACAAGACTCGGTAATACATGGGAATTGATTAACGTTTCAATGACATTAGACCCATACAAGCCATATTTGAATATTTTTGATAGGCCATTTAAATTTGATTATCTTGAAAAAGAACATAAGTGGTATATGTCCATGGATCGTTCTATTATCGGGTGGATGGATGATATCAAGATTTGGAATTTCTGTGCATCAAAAGATGAAAAGAAAGAAATTAACTCAAACTATGGTTGGTGTGTATTCAGTGAGGAAAATGAATTACAATATGAAAACTGTCTAAAGAAACTTGAACGAGATGTAAATACTCGTGAAGCTATGATGATCTACACTAGACCATCAATTCACTATGATGCGGTAGAACACGGAAAACACGATTTCATATGTACTAACTATGCTCATGTGTTTATTAGAAACAATGCCCTGTTCTATATAATAAGTCAACGTTCATGTGATATTATTACAGGTATGTCTTTTGACTTTCCATGGCATTGTTTCATATATCAAATGTTGTACACTCAATTGAAAGAAGTATACAATAATTTGTTAGTTGGCAATGTCATGTATAATATTGACAGTCTTCATGTATATGATAGACATGAACAATTGCTTAAAGCCTATTGTGTAAAGATAGGGTTGTTAACTGAGGGAAATAATGATAGAAACTAAGAATATCAATACTTTAATAATTGAAGGGCCGGAATGTCAATTCAAATATGATTTGATTAATGCTGTACATGATTATTATAAAGGTCAATATCTGGTATTGACACATGGAGACATCTATGAACACGTCTACGCCACGAAAAACAATATTACTCCAGTAAAGCACACTCATGGAATGTCAATACTGTATTTAGTTTGTAATCACATCAACGATGAACTTGCGAAAGAAAGTCAGTTGTATTTGGATGAAGCTAAGAAATTAAAAGACATATATGACATTGTAAGACTAGATATTGTTGATGAAAATATTCATGGACTTGTTTCAAAAATTATCAATATTGTAAGATTGTCAGTTGAACAAAAACTTGACAAATTTGCTGATGAAAAAATAAACACATTCAATGAAATGTATGTTAAAGCTTGTAATAAGTATGGATTGACTTGGCGTTCAATAGACAATCAACCATATTTGAACAACAGACAGATAATGGTTGACAACTTGTATTACAACGGGTCTTATGAAACTTATGAAGATAAGTCTATTCCTGACAATCTACTATATTCAGCGGCCTATACTAATACCAAAAGTTGCAACCTTACTGAATTTTTGAAAAAAGAGTATGATGTTCAATATCCAATAAATTCAAAAATTTTGTATCGCAAAGATGCAAAAGACTATATGCTGGCAACGATAAAGTCTTCAAGCTTGTACACACTGCATTCAGAATATATTGATGAATTTACAAAAAATTGTACACCTATTGAAAAAAGCAATATTCATACATTCAATAAAGCTTTCGGTGACAACTACATTAAAGAATTGTCAAAAGCTAAAGCTACAATAATAACAAATCGTGATATTGCCCAAATAGAACTAATGACTGCCCGATGGTATGAATCTGTTATGGCAAATTGCGTAATATTTGTAGATCGAGAAACTGATCCGAAAAATAAAGTATTGTCACAAATATACGGTAAAGACTCTCAATATATCGATTTGTTGACAGTTGACCCAGATTCATTCATACGTAAATTGAAATACATCTTATATGAAAACCAGCAATATATTGAAAAGATACTAGAAGCCCAGCATAAATGGTATGACAATCTATTGGCGGTGTAGTTGCAGGCAAGAAAAAGGTAAAACTTATCTGGTCTACTACATACGACAGTGACGGCTATCAAATTCAATATGCGCAGAACAAAAAGATGAAAAAAGCGAAAGTAATAAAAGTTAAGAATGGATACCGTTCAACAAAGACAATTAAGAAATTAAAAAAGAAGAAAAGATATTATTTCCGTATTCGTGCTTATAAGAAGGTACAGGGAAAAACAGTATATGCGAAATGGTCGAAAAAGAGAAGTGCAAAGGTAAAATAGAAACTAAAAATATGAGGAGCAAAAAAATGGAGAGATTATTATTTGAATCAAAAGGTGCGCCGACAAAGGCAGTTGTTATGTCAGGTGTAGGTGGTGGAATACTTGCTGTTTTGGGAATCGTTATTATTGTGATTTCACAGATGAAACATGCAACACATTCGGTGTATAGTGGAGTTTATGGTGGTGCGATGTCATACTCCGGCAGTTATGGAGGCGGATATTTAGTTGGTGAAGGGGCAAGGACGATGCTTATTGTATTTGGTGTCGTTAGTATTTTAGCGGCAATAGCATCTTTGTGTAGTTTGTTTGGAATTGCAAAAACCAGACTTATGGTATATGATTATCATTTAGAAGGAAGTTATTATATACCAATATTAGGTTTAACAATCCGTCGAGATTATTATGTAAAATATCAGGATATTGCTGGAATTACTAGAAATCAAAATGTTTTGATTATTCATATGGTGGGAACCCAGCAAAGAATTGCGGTAAAAAATAATCAGATGGCAGAAACGGCACATCAAATGATTCAGCAATGTATTGATTACATGAAATATTCACAACAAAATCAAGGGGCGGTGAATTAAGATGGCAATGAAAAAAACAATGATGGTATTGTTAATGGTTGT